>Ga0134126_10003943_pt1 | contig 18572 bp, 15 predicted proteins | sample KB31752_FD_96881 | JGI IMG/M metagenome (GOLD analysis project Ga0134126, IMG submission 96881) | Terrestrial soil microbial communities with excess Nitrogen fertilizer from Kellogg Biological Station, Michigan, USA - KB3-175-2 | ecosystem: Environmental > Terrestrial > Soil > Unclassified ...
GGAGCCAGCACGATAAAAAAGAAGGTGGGCAGCACATAGCCATAGTCCACGACATTCTCCCCTTTTACGACCCAGGCGCCGGCGTGCGCCAGCGCCGCGCCGACGAAACCTCCCAGCAGGGTATGCGAAGAGCTCGAGGGGATGCCGAGCCACCACGTCAGCAGGTTCCAGGTGATGGCGGCGATCAGCCCGCTGAGGATCACGGGCAGGGTGATGAAATCGTGGCTGACGAAATGCGCGATCGTGGTGCCAATCTTGAATTCGCCGATAAAATAGTTGAAGATAAAGAAGGCGGCGAAATTGAAGATGGCGGCCCAGAGTACCGCCTGAAAAGGCGTCAGCACCTTGGTCGAGACAGTGGCGGCAATGGAGATGGCGGCATCATGAAATCCATTGATGTAATCGAAAACCAGGGCCAATACGATGATAATAAACAGCAGGGTCATGGGTTTCCCGGGGGACGGCCTTAGGCGTATTTAATAATAATGGATTCGATCACGTTGGTCGCATCTTCACATTTGTCTGTCACGATCTCCATGACCTGGTAGATATCCCGCTTTTTGATGACCTCTTTGGCGTCTGGCTCTGTTTCGAACAGGCGTTCGATGCTCATATCGAAGATGTCGTCGGCCTGGTTCTCGATGCTGTTGACGCGTACGAGCGCATCGGTGATCGTTCGCATATCGCGCATATTGCGTAGCTCCCTGACGGCCCCGCGGATCTGGTGTGCGCCCTGTTCGATGAGATCGGCCATCTTTTGGATACCGAAGTCGTTTGGATTGACCTTATAGAAATTGATCTTTTTGCCGGCGGAGTAGATATAATCGCAGATATCGTCCAGTGCGCTTGCGAGATAATGGATATCCTCACGGTCGAAGGGGGTGATAAAATTGCGGCCCAGCTCGGTGAAGATACGATGGGTCAGATCGTCGTTCACATGTTCCTGGGCTTCGAGCTGCAGGATCAATGCCGCGCGTTTGTCAAAATCCGGTTCACTCACCACTTGCTTTAACAACTCCCCCATCTTGCCCACGCTGTCCGCTACCTCTTCGAAAAGGGAGTAGAAGACCTTGTCCTTAGGCAGGAAAAATTGTACGAATGCATTGAAACCCTTCATCTGATAAAAGTTAAACGCGCGGTCGTGCTAAGCCGCGCCCTCGCGCTTGGAAAATAGCGCACAAGGTAAAGCGATTGTAGCTGGATATTTTGCGGGGCTTCGTTTGGTAATGATTTCTTAACATTAACGGGCCAGCTTCCAATAGGCCCGGGTCTCGGGTTTGCGTTCGTCGGTAGCCTTGGACAGCAGCGTGTCGCCGGCATGGAGGTCGCCGAAAACCTCGATGCCGCTGTCGGTGGTCATCCCCTGCCGCACATCTACCCACTGGGCTTTCCCATCATGAACACGGATGACGAATTTACGTTCGAGGGTGGTCGCCAGGGCGGCGGGGGGAACGACGAAGGACGGCGCGTTGCGTTCGAGGTTCAGGCGGGCATATACAAAGGCGCCGGCTTTCAGGAGATGGGGACGATTGTCGACGTCGTATTCCCATAACTCGGTGCGGGTGACGGGGTCAATGGATTCGGTCTTGCGGGTAAGGGTACCGCTGAAACGTTGTTCTGGATAGGCGTCGACGGCAAAAGAGAGGTCGCGGCGACCGGTGGCGGCGGCGACATAGGTTTCGGGAACGGCTACGCGTAACCGCAAGATATTGTTATCCTGTACCGTGAGCAGCATGCTGTTCGCATTCACGAGTGCGCCGGGATCTGCCTTGCGGGCGATGATGACGCCGTCGAAGGGGGCGGTGAGGTATAAATAGCCGGATACTTCCTTATAAGCCTTGGACTGCTGGCTTACGGCTTCATACGCGGCGCTGTCCGCCTCCATCTCGTCATGGGCGGTCACAAGGTCTACGGGAGCGACGATACCGGGCGAGGTACTTTGAGAAGCCTGGTAGAGCCGTTGGTATTTATCGGCGCTTGCCGTGTATTTCGCCTTTGCAGATGCAAGAGCGGCCTGGGATTGGGTGACCTGGGTGTTTACCTCGGGGGCTTCGATGATGGCGAGCGTCTGTCCTTTGTGGACGTGGTCTCCTATGTCCACTTTCATCTCGCGGACATAGCCCTGGACTTTGGCGAAAAGATCGGTTTGGAGGTAGGGTTGCAGTTCTCCGTGAAGGTCTACCGATTTCTTTACGGTGTCGGTCTTGAGCAGGAAAACGGCTGCGGTGTCCTGCGCGGGTGCTGCAGGGCCGTTGGTCCTGGCGTCGGGAGTAGGACCGCAGGCGGCGAGTAACGACAGGCCGAGGGCCATCATCGGGAGGTTGCGCATATGGTGAAAGGTATAGTGCATGTAGTTATTTTTTTTCAATATCGTCGGGATATAGTGTTACGGGCCGGTAGGTTTTTCGTCCGGCCAGCCATTGGTAGATATGGGGCAGGAAGAACAGCACACCGAGGGCGGAGAAAAGGAGGCCGCCGATGACGGCAATGCCCAGGGGGGCGGTCTGGTCCCCCCCTTGGGTGAGGCCAAGGGCCATGGGGATCATGCCCGCGATCATGGCGACACTGGTCATCAGGATGGGCCGTAGCCGGTGGCCGGCGGCTTCCAGATGCACGGAAGCAGAACCGGAACGGCGTAGTTCTTCGGCATTGGTGATAAAGAGCACCGAGTTGGCGATGGCGACGCCCACTGCCATGATCGTTCCCATATACGATTGAATGTTCAGGGTGCTGCCGGTTATAAAGAGCAGGAAAAGAGCTCCGGCTATAACGGCGGGGATCACGGCGAGTGTTGCCAGTGCGACCCGAAAGGACTGAAAGAAGATGGCCATGGCGAGAAAGATCACCACGATGGCAACGATCAATCCGAATTGGAGGCTTTGGAGGGTCTGCCGGAGAAGATCGCTTTGTCCGCGCAGGAGGATACGGGCGCCGCCCGGAAGTTTACCCATGCCGGCAATGATGTTGCGGACTTTGGCGTAGGTAGCTCCTTTGTCTTTTTGCTGGATGTTGGCGGTGATGGTGATGTAGCGTTGTTGGTTCAGGCGGTCGTATTCGCCGGGTACCGTCGTGCGTTTCCAGGTGGCGACCTCGCCCAGGTAATGGGTTTCGCCGTTGGGTCCGGAGGAGACCGGCACGGCTTCCAGCCGGGCCGTACTGTTCATCCGGTAGTTGGGATATTGTACCTGTACCTGGTAGGCGGTGCCGGTAGTTTTATCCAGCCAGTAGCTCGGTGCGGTAAAGCGGGAAGACGAGGTGGCGGCGACGGTACTTCGGGAGATCTCATCACCTGATATACCCAATTGTCCCGCACGCATCCGGTCGATGTCGAGCTTGATGGCGGGATAGTCGAGCGGCGTCGCGATCTGTAGGTCGCGTAGCTCGGGAATGGCGGCGAGTTTTTGCATCAGCCCGGCGGCGGTCTTCCTTCCCTGGTCGAGATTACGGTTTGCGACGGCGATCTCGACGGGGTTGTTGCTACCGAGATTGAGCACCTGTTCTACGATGTCGCCGGGCTCGAAGGATAGTTTGACGGCGGGCATGTCTTTCGCGACGGCGGCTCTTAACCGTTCGCGAAAATCGCTTATCGGAATAATGCCGGGCTTCAGCTTGATCTTGGTGACGGACTCGTTGGGGCCGCCGGTCCAAAGGTGGATCAGGTTCACGGGATAGGCGGAGGGTTGGGTGCCGATGAAGGCGGAGGTGATCTCGACATTGTCTCTACCGGCAATGCTGTCCGTGAGCGCCAGTAGTTTGCGGGTAGCGTCTTCCGTTCGTTCGAGACGGGTGCCTACGGGAAGGCGTAGGCGGACCTGTGTCTGCCCGCTGTCCGTATCGGGGAAGAGCTGGGTGCCGGTGACCCCGAAAAGCACCACGACGATAACGCCGGCCACCGCGAGGAAAAGCAAGGTAATCATGGCGTAGTTGGTGTGAAGACGCCGGCCGGCTTTTAAATAGCGCTCGCGGAGCCTGTCGAAGGCCGTTGCGCGCTTAGCGGTCTCGGCGATATGCTGTTTGAGCAGCCAGTTGGATACCACAGGTACAAAAGTCTGCGACAGCAGGAAGGAGGCGATCATGGCAAAGGCCACCGCCAGGGAAAGGGGCAGGAACATGGCCTGCGGCACGCCGTTCATAAATAGCGCGGGAACGAACACGGCCAGGATGCTAAGCAGGATCAGCAGCTTGGGTGCGGCGATCTCGAGACTGGCGTCGGCAATGGCCCGGCCTCTTGGCTTGCCCGATTCCTGATGTCTGTGAATATTTTCGATGGTCACGGTGGCCTCATCGACGAGGATGCCTACGGAGAGCGCCAGACCGCCGAGTGTCATGATATTGATAGTCTGTCCGCAAAGGTAGAGGGCTGTTGCCGCAGACAACAGGGCCAGGGGGATCGTTAGGATCACGATCAGGCCGCTGCGGAGATCGCGGAGGAACAACAATACCACCAGACCCGTTAGAAGAGCCCCCAGTCCGCCTTCGAACAGGAGGCTTTTGATGGAATTGATGACATAGCCGGATTGGTCGAACTCATAGCTGACTTTTATATCGGAAGGAATGGCGGCCTGCATATCCGGCAGGGCGGCTTTGACGCGTTGGACGACGTCCCAGGTGGAGGCGTCGGCGCGTTTGGTAACGGGAATATAGACCGAACGCTTGCCATTGACCAGTGCATAGCTGGTGGTGATGTCGGCGCCGAGGCTCACGGTAGCCACATCGCGGAGATAGACGGCCGGACCGCTGCCCAGCCGGAGCGGAACCTTCTGAAGGTCCTGTGCATCCTCGATGACGCTGTTTTGCGGGGTGATGTAGGTGGTGTCGCCGATGCTGACGTTTCCCGCCGGGGTGATGCTATTGAATTTAACCAGCGACTGCACGACCTGGTCGGGAGAGAGATGATAGGCTTGTATCTTCTGCGGGTCTAGCGTGACGACCACGGTTTTTTGATTCCCACCAAAGGGGGGTGGAGCACTGACGCCCGGCAAAGTAGAGAACATTGGCCGGACACGGAATAAGGCCAGGTCGGAGATCTCGCTGAGCGAACGGCTGTCCGAGCTGAAGACGAGCTGGCCCACGGGAACGCTGCCGGCGTCGAAGCGGGTGATAAAAGGGGGCACCGTACCCGGAGGCATAAACGCCCGCGAGCGGTTGACATAGCCTACGACCTCGGCCATCGCCTGGCTCATGTCCGTGCCTTCGTTGAATTCGATCTTGATCAGCGCGGAGCCCTGGATGCTTTTAGAATCTACATACTTGACGCCGGTGATATAGAGAAAGTGGTATTCATAGTAAGAGGTGATGAAACCCTCCATTTGATCGGGTGACAGCCCGCCGTAGGGTTGGGCGACATAAACGGTAGGCAGTCCGAGCTTGGGGAAGATGTCGATCCTGGTATTCCGGATCGCCAGGTAAGAGAAAAAGAGAATGGCAATAACGGTGACCAGGACAGTTATCGGATGACGTAGCGCGGATATGATGAGCTTGTTCATGAGCGGCCTATTTCAGTTGATCGGTAAAGAGATTGAGGTTGCCTTTAGCTACACCGATATCGAGCAAGGCCCGCCAGACCTGCAGGTTGGCATCGGCTTCCGCCATTTCCGCGTTCAGCAGCTGGTATTGTCCCTGGGTAAGGCGGGTAAAATCCACCAGTCCGCTTTTATAGCTCAGCTCGAGACCCTGGTAGGAAAGCCGCGCGGCCTGGGACTGAACGGGGGCTTCCCGGGCGACCAATAGGGTTTGCTGGTAGTTGGATTCGGCGGTCTCGACCTGGCGGCGGAGATCGATATCGACCTGTGCCAGCTGGTCCTGGTGTGCTTGTAATAGGCTGCGGTATTGTCTTTTTTGAATATTCACCCGGGCGAATTGCAGGATGGGAAAGCTAAGCTGGACGCCGGCTCCATAATTGGTGCGGGAGAGCATCCAGCCGTCGGGTCGATTGACGACGCCGTTGGGGTCGATACCGGAGCCGCGGGAATAGGCGTTGGCCCAGAAGTCGAGTCTCGGGCGCCAGCCCCGTTGTACTTCCTTGAGGTTGGCGGCGCTGAAAGCGACCTGCGCCTGGTAGTATCGGTACCCCGGGTTCTGTGTATAGGTGCCGCTGGTGTCGGGCGAGGCGGGGAGGCGAAACATTAGAGTGGTGTCGCTAAACATCATGTCACCGGGTTTGTCCGGCAGGCCCGTGAGCCTGCAGAGCTCGAGTACCTGGGCCGTATAGAGGCGCTGGGTATTCAGCCGTTCCATGGTGGCCTGGGCGAGCAGGGACTGGAATTGGACGGTGTCGAGACCGGGGCGCAGGCCTTGTTTGGCGAGCTCGAGCGATTGTTGCAGGCTGATCTGTGTTCGTTCGATATTAGCCTGCTGGGTGACGAGAAGCTTTTGCAGATAGACGATGCTCAGGTAAGTGAGGATGCCGGCATAGCGTTGCTGGAACAGGGCATTGTCATAGGCGCTGCCCGAGAGCTTGAACCGGGCGGCGGCTTTCTCGATGGCGGCGGCCCGTTGGCCGAAGGTGAGGGGCGTCCATTGGAGATAGGCCGCCAGGGCGGTACCGGGAATAATGTTGTCGCTGCTATGGGCGGCTACCGGACCGGAGATCGGCATTAAAAGACCGGGATAGCTGAGACCGGTGATATTGTTGTCTGTGGCATAGCCGGCCTGGTAGCCACCCGTGAGGTTGGGGACCAGGGTATTCCGGGCCAGGTCTATGTTGCCGGCCTCTGCGGCGGATCGATCTTTAAAGGCGCGAAGCTGGGGCTGGCCGGTCTCGACAAGGGTGAGGACATCCCTAATGGAGACCAGGTGTTGCTGCGCATGGCAAGCACCCGGAAGGACGCCCAATAGGGTTGCGGCGATTGTCGCGACGAGTGTGCGGAAATAAGGCATAGTCATGCTGGCTTTCGGTGTGAGCCAAAGCTAGGACCCGATTTGGAAAACATTTGGGAGGCCGGCCCATGGGCTACCCGTCAGCCGCCGGTGAGCCGCGGGTCGAGAGCTCGTCAGCCGCCGGAGCGGAAAGTGACGCTCAGGTGATGAATGCCTTCCTGGTAGCCATATCGGATGCCGAATTGATAGAGCTGGCAGATCTGATGCACAAGGGCCAGACCCAGGCCGGTGGTGCGGGAGTCCTCCCGGCCCTTTCGGAATCGGTCGAACAGGCGAGTGGGGTCTCCCTCGAGCGGCGGCCCGCTATTCTCGACCGAAAAACCGGCGTGATCAAGCCAAACACGCACGTAGCCGCCGGGTATATTATGGGTATAGGCGTTGCGCAGCAGGTTGTTAACGAGGATCTCGACGAGCGAAAGATTGGTGATCAATTGAACGTCCGGCTTTATTTCTGTTTTTGTATCCGCTACCTCGTCGGCATAATAGTCCCGGAAGAACATGGTCTGCTTTAACACGAGCCGCGACAGGTCAACCGTTTCTACTTCGGGATACTGCCGGTTTTCGATGCGCGTCAGCAGCAGCAGGTTCCGGCTCATCTGGCTTAGCCGCTCGTTGGCTTCGTTGATCTCGCCCAGGAGTTGGGCCGTGTCCTCATTAAGCGCCGATCCTTCGATCATCAGCTCTACCTTGCTTCGGATGATGGCCAGCGGGGTTTGTAGTTCGTGAGCGGCGTTTTCGGTGAATTGTTTCTGGTTGCGGTAGGCCTGGTAAACATCATCGATGAGCAACCTAAGGGTTTGGTTGAGCCGGTCGAATTCCTCCACGCCGGTGGACGCTAAAAGGTTCACGGATGTATGCCTTCGTACATCGAAACCGCGGATGTTGTCCATTGTGGTGTAGAACGGCGCCCAAAGACTGCGGGATATCTTCCGGTTGACGATCACGACGGCACCGAGCAGAAGCAGGAAGATCAGTGCGTCGGCCAGCGCTATCTTGATGATCAGGTGGGTGACCTCCGTAGAGGAAATATAAGTGGTGACGAGATAGGATCTGCCCTCGTAGGTGAGCCGGCTGGTCAGCAGGTTGAAAGCTTCGCTAGGGCATCCCGGAAACCGGAGGACCGTGTCTCTTGGCCGGTCGCTTACGGGTATAACGGGTGCGGTCTCAGGAAAGATATCGTATTCACCACGGATATGCGGGGCCACTCCGCCGGGGTTCGTGGTAAAGGCGCGCCAGATATTTTCTTGTTTCAGGTGAAGCTGTTCCTCCTGCATGTGCAGGATATGACCGCGCATCAGGAAGTAAAGGAATACGGAGCCCGCCAGCATGACGAGCGGCAGCCATCGCAGGAGAATACGCGTATTCTTTTGTTGAAGGGGCTGGCTCATGTGACGAGTTTATATCCCAGTCCGTAGACGGTTTGAATGATCTCTTTGCAGCCTTTTTCCTTTAGCTTTCGCTTGAGGTTCTTGATATGTGAGTAGACGAATTCGGGCCCGGGCGCCTGGTCGCCCGGGCCGTCATAAAGATGTTCGGCGATGGCCTGGCGGCTAACGACCCTGTTTTTATTCGTGATCAAAAATACGAGCAGGTCGTATTCGAGCCTGGTGAGCGGTACGGGTTGTTCTCCCATCGAAACGGTTCGGGCCGTCAGGTCTATATGAAGTCCATACAGGTCCAGGGTAGCGTTACCCTCGTTGTATTTACGGCGCAGCAGCGATTTTAACCTGGCGCTTAGCTCCGGCAGGTGGAAGGGTTTGGTGAGGTAGTCATCGGCGCCGTAATCCAGACCGGTGATCTTGTCATCGAGAGAATCACGGGCCGAAACAATTATGACGCCATCCCGTTTTTTGTCCTGCCGGAGGAATTTCAGCAGTTGCAAACCGCTGCCTCCCGGCAGGTTGATGTCGAGAATGATACAGTCGTATTGAAAGTTCTCTATTTTTTCAAGGGCTTCCTCAAAAGTCCTCGCCTCTTCGCAAAGGAATTGCTCTTTACGAAAATAACGGGTGATGCTGGTAAGGAGGCCGGGTTCATCTTCGATGACCAATAGTTTCATTCAACCCTCTTTCCGACGAAGTTAGGAGGGAATTAAGTAAATTCCACTATGAATAAGTCACTTCTACTCTGGGTCGGGCTTGTCTTTCTCTTTGCCCTCGAGATCCTGCGGGTATATTTTATCATGCCTTTCCCCGGAAGTCAACGGCATGATACGGTAGGGTTCGCCTATTTCCTGGACAGGAATATCATTTGGCTGCGACTGCTCGGGCTGGCGCTCGTCATTTGGCCGCTGCTATTCTATCTGGGTACAGGAAGGGTCTGGTTGAAGATCACGCTGGTTGTGATCCTGCTGCTTTATGGCAGCGTCTTCTATCTATTCAATTTCAAATTCCTCGCGGATAAAATGTTCTATCAGCCCAGGGTGAAGCAGTTCGCCATGGACAGCACGAACAGGGATCGTCTCGTCATTGGCGTCGCCTTACAGGGAGAGGCGAAGGCTTATCCGATCGAAATCATCGGTTACCATCACCAGGTAAGGGATACCGTTGGCGGTCGGCCCATCCTGGTCACCTATTGCACGGTCTGTCGCACCGGGCGGGTATACAGTCCCATCGTACAGGGGAAATATGCGGCCTTCCGTCTCGTGGGCATGGATCATTTCAATGCGATGTTCGAAGATTCCGGCACCGGTAGCTGGTGGCAGCAAGCCACGGGAAAGGCCGTCGCGGGCCCGCTGAAAGGACAACAGCTGGCGGAGGTACCTTCTTTCCAGATGACGCTCGGTGACTGGCAGTCGTTGCACCCCAATAGTCTGACCCTCCAACCCGACCCCAATTTTAAACGCAGATACGACAGTCTAAAAGGTTATGACGAAGGCGTGATCAATAGCGGTCTGGAGCGAAGGGACTCCGGTTCCTGGCGTTTTAAATCCTGGGTGATCGGCATCTCATCCGGTGGAAGAAGCAAGGTCTATGACTGGAACAACCTGGTAAGGGACAGGGTCATCCCGGATACGATCGGCAATCTGCATCTGCTCATCACCATCGAGCCAAACAATAGGACCTTTTATGCTTTATCTTATAATGACAGCCTGAGCTTCCAGTATGATTCCAGCACGAATACGATCCGGGACATCAATACCGGCAGCACCTGGCAGCCAAACGGCAGCTGTACCGACGGGCCGCTGAAGGGCACGCAGCTGCAACCTGTCCAGGCCTACCAGGAATTCCTGCATTCGTGGCGGACCTTTCATCCGGGCACCGTGGAGGTGCGTTGACAGTCACAAGATTTCTTTACCTTGTAGTCAAACAACATTCCATGCCACACATTGCCTTGCCTAAAGAATATCCAGGCGTCCGCAGCCTGTTCATGTTTAGTCCCGAGACCGCCAAACCCCTGAACGACCTGGTCCAGACGCTGCTGCATGATCCCGCCACCTCTACGCTGACCCCGGGTGAACGCGAGCTCATCGCCGCATATACATCCAGCCTCAACGAATGTAAGTATTGCGCCACCACGCATGGCGCCATCGCGAAGTATCAATTGGGTGGCGACGGCGACGTGGTAAAGGAAGTGATGAGGGACCCTGCTACCGCCGAGATCGGCCCCAAACTCAAGACCTTGATGAACATTGCCGCCAAGGTTCAGCAGAACGGCAGGGAGGTTACACCGGCGGATATCGACGCAGCCCGTGCCGAAGGCGCCACCGATCGCGAGATCCACGATGCCGTGCTGATCGCCGCTACCTTTTGCCTGTTCAACCGTTATGTCGATGGTTTGGGCACCTGGGCTCCCGATGATCCGGCTGTCTATGACGCCATCGGCAAACAAAGAGCCAGTGAAGGCTATCTGACAAAACCATTCAAGATCGCACAACCTTAATCCGTTTCCAATGCCATACATTCCATTAAACGAAAATTTGCCGGGGATTACGGGACTACTCAATTATCGTCTGGACACCGCCTTACCCATCCGCCAGCTCACGCATCTCCTGCTTCGTGGAGAATCGACGCTCACCGAAGGGGAGCGCGAGCTTATCGCCGCTGTTGTAAGCCACGGCAACGAATGCCGGTTTTGTACGGCAGCCCACACCGCCGCCGCCAATGCCTACCTGCCCGATCCTTCGATTGCCGAACGGGTGAAGGCCGATATAGCCACTGCTCCCGTAAGCGAGAAAATGAAGACGCTGCTGATCATCGGCAAGGCCGTGGGTAAAAGCGGACGTCTGGTAACGCCGGAGATGATCGAAGCCGCCCGGAAACAGGGGGCAACCGACCGGGAGTTGCACGATACCGTTCTCATAGCGGCGCTCTTTAGTCTTTATAACCGTTATGTAGACGGTCTGGCCAGCGTCACCCCCGCCGAGCCTGCGTTCTACGACCGCCTGGGTGCTATCCTGCAGCAAAAAGGCTATCTGCCTTCCGAGGACAGGTATGCGGGACTCGTGAAATAGCGTCTATCCATTATAGTCGAACAGTGCCATGAAGCCGAAATCCATGTGGAGCTGCATATGGCAATGGAACAGGGTCATGCCGGGGTTGTCGGCTGTGAAGTCGACGTCCATCTCCTGGAAGCCGCCCAGCATGGCGACATCTTTTATAATACCGGAGGTTGGCTTGCCGCCGATGCGGGTGAGCTCGAAACTATGCCGATGCAGGTGCATGGGGTGAATATCATCCGAGGCGTTGCGCATATGAAGCCGGTATCTTTTCCCCTTTTTTAAATGGAACATCGGGGACATGTTCATCATGTCGAAGGCGACACCGTTGATGCTCCAACGGTTGAACCCATTATCGGCGGCATTGTCTTTGGCAAAGAGCATATGGATAACCTCATCGGGCTCGGGCACGGTCTGGTTATTGTGGCTAAAGACGCGATAGTCCCAGGTATAGGGTTTGGGGGTGACCCACTGCGGTTTGCCTTTGTGGTTTGCATATTCTATGACGATACCCATGCCGTTGCCGCGGTCGTCGTCGGCGAGATCGCCCATGACCCAGACGCCGGGATGTTTCATCTCCACGACGGCGCTGATGCGTTCGGCGGTTCCGATCCATAATACCGGAACCTCCGCCTGCCGGGGCACGGGGTTGCCGTCGAGCGCGACAACTTTAAAGATGTGGCCGGGAAGAGCGAGGCTGCGGATCTCGGACGCGCTGCCATTGAGGATATGGAACAAGACCCGCTCGCCGTATTTGACGCGGATGGGTTCGCCGTGACCGAGTTGACGCCCGTTGATGGTGAAGGTGCGATAGCCGACTTCATAGCCTTTGGGCCTTTCCGGGTGTGCCTTTTCCGCTTTCTCCTGCATGGCGCGGAGTTCGGGGATGGTGGTGTCGGGAAGAAAATCGCTCGCCATGTCGCCGCCCCGCATGAAAAAGGGTTCGAATTCTTTGAGGACGAGGAATATCTCCCGGTCGTAGGCGCCGGGATTGTTTTTTGGTTCGATATACACCGGGCCTACCTGGCCGTTGTATTGGCCGGCGCTGAGATTGGCGCCGGCAACGAGATGGGTGTGGTAGAACCGGAAACCGCCGGGGCCCGGCATGATCACCTCCCGCCGTTTGCCGTGGGCTGGAATATACGGGGTTCCTTCTTCGGCTGACCCATCGATGTCCACGGGAACGGTCTGGCCGTGCCAGTGGAATTGCTCGGGGGTATCGGTGTCGTTGTAGATGTCGACGATGGCCTGCTGTCCTTCTTTGAACCGCAGCAGCGGACCGGGGACCTGGCCATTATAGGCGGTAGTGGACAGGATGCGTTGTTTGCCTACTTCGATCAGGCTGGTGTCGATGTGGATGGTATAGTCGGCGGGTTGGTCTCGCAGCCAGGGCGTGGTGGGCTTTTGGGGCTGCTGATGGAGAAGGCCGGCAGCCGTCGCTGGTAACACACCTGCCGCGGGAAGGATGGAGCCGCCGATCTTTAAGAAATGTCTTCTATTCATACGATGTTATTTCAGATTGTTTGGGATTCGGATTTTGGGACCAGCAGGGCGAAGCTGACGATGCCCGCAATGGCGGAAATAGTGCCGAATATAAAAACCGCGGAATGGCCCACTTTGTCCCACAGGATGCCGGCGACCACGCTTGCGAAAAGCCCCGTGAGTCCTATCGTTGTCGCATACCAGCCCAGACCGCTTGCTTTTAGACCCGCGGGACTCAGATCAGCAGCAATAGCTTTGCCAACACTTCGGTAAATCCCCTGGTACAGACCATAGAGACAAAACAAGGCCGCGATGATCCAAAGTTGCCGAAGGCCGGCAAAACCGGCATAGGTGATAGAGAAGATAACCAACGCGAGGAGCAGGATATTTTTTCGCCCGATCTTATCGCTCAGCCGCCCGGCGGGATAGGAGATCAGCGCGGCGACGAGATTGAAGGCGGCATAGATAAAAATGGTTCCCATGAACGAGATGCCCAGGCTCTTAGCCTGAAGGATCAGGAAGGCATTGCTGCTGTTGCCGATCCCAAACAATGCCGCGGCGAGCAGGTAACGCCTGAATGAAGGGGGGAAAGCCCGGAAGCCTCTCGCAATGGACGTTTTAGCGGGTATATCGTTTGGCTTCTCCCTTACGGACAGGATCATGCCTACGGCCAGGAGTCCGGGGATCACCGCGAGATAAAAGATGGTATGAAGATTTCGATGCAGGGAGAAGATCAGTAGGATGGCCAGGAGCGGGCCGATGAATGCGCCGAGGTTATCCCCGAAACCTTCGAGACCAAAGGCCTTACCCCGGTTTTCGGGGGCTGCCGATCCGGCGATAAGGGCATCCCTCGGAGCGGAGCGGATACCGGTACCAAGCCTTTCGATGAATCGAAAAAGGAGGACGAGGGGCCATGCTGTGGCCAGGCCGATGAATGGCTTGGACAGGGCCGCGAGGATATAACCCGTGAGCGCGATGGCTTTGTATCTTTTGGTTTTGTCGGAGAACCAACCCGAAACGCCCTGGACCAGGTTTTGGGTGGTTTCGGCCACGCCTTCGACGATGCCGACGATACTGCCACTGGCCTTAAGCGTCTGCGTGAGGAAGATGGGCAAGATAGGATATAGCATTTCCGAAGAGATGTCGGCGAACAGGCTGGTGAGGGCCAGGAGCAACGAATTGGTCGTTAAACCCGCAAATAGCCGTGTTTTTCTTTTTGTTTTCATCCCATGGCCCAAGGTAAGGGGCAATTTGGAAAAAATTTGGAAGACGATGTAATTGCTTGTTTGTCAGTAGTGAAACTGCTGAAATTTCACCTCGCCAGGGTGCTGTTAACATTAAGGTAATATTCCGTTAACATTGGGGTAATCGGTTAAATATTGTTTTGCAGCGAATTTGAACGCAACGACTCGACGCTTAAACAAAATTTTAACGAACCAAGACTTTTATGAAACGCAACTTAGCACAACACCTCCTATTAATCGCCGCCCTACTCTTTTTAACCATCGCTTCGAATGCCCAGGCCTTTTTGAACAACGACTCTGCCTTTAAGGCCGGAGCTGAGGGTTCGGGACGTATCTGGGGTTATGCGTTCGGCGATTTTTATTACAAACCGCACGCGGACTCACTGAACCGCGGTGGCTCCAACCAGTACACGGGTATCCCTCAAAGCCGGAACGCCGTCCAGTTCCGTCGTATCTACCTGGGCTATGACTACAACTTCAACAAGAAGTATTCTGCAGAATTGCTGTTGGCTGCCGAAGACAACTTCCCGGCATACAATTCGCCTTCCAACAACGCTGCCAACGGCGATGAGCTGTCGAACAGCAAAGAGACCTTTTATATCAAGCTGGCTAATGTGAAGATCAAGGACGTATGGAAAGGGACGACCCTGGTCATCGGCGAGCAGGCCACTCCGGCATTCGCCATGCTTACGGAAAAAGTTTGGAACTATCGTTCTATCGAGAGGACCATTGCCGATATCCGCAGGACTCCGTCCTACGATCTGGGTGTTGGTCTGAATGGCGTGTTTGATCCCAAAACCAAAAATTTTGGTTATGACCTGCTCGTTGCAACCGGTAACAGCGATAAGCCTGCCAGCAATAGCTATAAATGGTTCTATGGCGACGTCTATGGCTGGTTCCTCGACAAACGCCTCGTGATCGATTTGTATGCCGACTACGAGAGGCTCAACTGGGTACCGGGCTGGCATCACAACCGCCAGATGCTCAAGGCCTATGTAGCTTACACGACTTCGCCCATCACCGTAGGTGTGGAAGGCTTTGTCAATACCATCAAGGCCGATACAAAGGCTAGCCTTATCGCCGGCGGTGCCGATACTATCGATACCAAGGCTAACGGCATCTCTTTTTATGCCCATGGCGATATCGTCACCAACAAGCTCCGTTGGTTTGCCCGCGTGGACCTGTACAACCCCAACTCGAATGTCAACAACAGCCTGTACAAGGGATATGGCGGTATTTCTTCTCCGAGCGCCTATATGCAGAATGGGTATAAGATCTCCTACGCAGGCAGCACTACGGGCGCAGCTGTAGGCACCACTGCCGCTACCAGCACCGGTGATCCCACCTCGAAAGAAACGTTCATCACCGCAGGTTTCGACTTTATGCCCTACAAGGACATCCATCTCGAACCCAATATCTGGTACAATCACTATGCTTCGCAGCTGTCTTCGACATACGCCGGATATGGCCCCAATAACCAGGATGTAGTTTTGCGTCTGACGTTCTTCTATGTCTTCGGCAAGAAGTATAGCCAAACTTACACCCAGCTGTAATCCTAACATCAACAACACTAGATTTATGAAAATGAATTTATCGACTTTCAAAGGAGCTTTTGCGGTTCTCGCATTATTTGCCAGCACGAGTTTGGTTTCCTGCGGTGGCGGCGGCGGTAATGCCGGCGGTTCCGACAGCACGTCCAGCGACGAGGCGCTCATCGGTGCGGGCAGCTCTTTCGACAACCCCCTGTTCTCTAAACAATTCTCCGAGTACAGCAAGACCAATGGTCTCAAGGTCAACTACCAATCCGTAGGTTCGGGCGCCGGGATCTCCCAGCTCACCGCCAAGACCGTGGACTTCGGTGCTTCCGACGCTCCCATGAATGGCAAGCAGGATTCCGCACTCAGCGCTCCCGCCGTTCACATCCCGATAACGGCCGGCGCGGTAGTACTGAGCTACAACCTGCCCGACATAAAGGACACGCTGATGCTCACTCCCGGGGTCCTGGCCGATATCTTCCTGGGTAAGATCACTAAATGGGACGATAAAGGCATCGCTGCTATCAACAAGGGTGTGAAACTCCCCTCTACGACGATCGTTATCGCGCATCGTTCCGACGGCAGCGGTACCTCGAATATCTTTACGACCTATCTCGCGAAAGTTAGCGATGAATGGAATACGAAAGTCGGTCACGGCTCTTCCGTTAACTGGCCCGCCGGTCTCGGTGGCAAGGGTAACGAAGGTGTTGCCGGCCTGATCAAGCAAACGCCCGGCGCCATTGGCTATATCGAGCTGGCCTATGCTATCCAGAACAATATGCCTTACGCCAAAATGCAGAATAAAGCGGGGAATTTCATCACCCCCAGCATCGCCAGCGTAACCGCAGCCGCCAATATCCAGATCCCCGCCGACACCAAGGTGTCGCTGACGAATACGGATGCCGCCGATGGTTATCCCATCTCCGGCTTTAGCTGGGTGATCATCTACAAAGATCAGAAGTATGGTGACCGTTCGCAGGATCGTGCCACCAAGCTGGTAAAACTGATCTCCTGGATGATCCACGACGGCCAACAGTACAGCTCCGCTCTGAACTATGCTCCGCTTTCTCCCGCCGCTGTTAGTGCAGGTGACGCGGTGCTGAAGAGCGTGACGTATGACGGTAAGCCGATCTTACAGTAACTTTGTAACATATGGACACATCATCTGTAGAGAATGGTATGATTACCCGCAGCGACCTACCGCTGCGGGTAATTAATTCTTCGCCGGAGGCCATTGCCAAGGCGAAGAAAAGGGCGCGTTTGTCTTTCCGGCAGATCCGTACCGAGAATATCTTCAATAAGACACTTATTTTAATGGGGCTCATCATGGTCATCCTGGTGCTGGGCATCTTTCTGACCCTGGTGGTACAGTCCCTGCCTTCCATCAAGGCGCTGGGCCCGAAATACCTTTGGGGTAAGGTTTGGGATCCGGTGCAGGACATTTACGGCGCCTGGCCCTTCCTGCTCGGCACGCTGCTGAGCTCGTTCCTGGCCTTAATCATCTCGATCCCTTTTTCCATTTCCGTGGCGATCTTTTTGGGCGAATACCATCCCAACGGCTGGCTGCCGAATTTGCTGAAGAACGCGGTCGAGCTCATCGCAGCAGTTCCCAGTGTCATCTTTGGTTTCTGGGGTCTCGCCGTTTTGGTTCCGATCGTCCGGACCTTCGAGGGTCATATCGGGGTTGCGCCCATTGGCGTCGGTATCTTCAGCTCCTCGCTGATCCTGGCGGTGATGATCATCCCCTACGCGGCCTCGCTCGGCCGCTCGATGATCAACCTGGTGCCCTCGCATCTCAAGGAGGCGGCCTATGGCCTGGGTGCGACCCGCTGGGAGGTGATCCGCAGCGTCGTATTGCCTTATACGAAGTCGGGGCTTTTCGCCGGCATCCTGCTTTCGCTGGGCCGCGCGCTGGGCGAGACGATGGCCGTTACGATGGTCATCGGGAATACCAGCCTGATCCCTAAAAATATCTTTGCCCCGGGCAACACCATGGCCAGCGTGATCGCCAACGAATTCACCGAAGCCGATAAGCCGGTGTATCTTTCTGCGCTAATCGAGCTGGGCCTGGTACTCTTCCTCGTCACCGTTGTGATCAATATGATCGGCAAGAAGATCATCGATCGCTTCACCAACGACTAATGTATGAATATCGATAGTGTAAAATTCAGGCTTGGCAAGAACCGCGGCTTTCAGCTACTCATCTATGTCCTGGCTTTTGCCTGTGTGGTTCCGCTGGTGGCCATTCTCCTTTTTATCATCAAGGCCGGCATCACCAAGGTCAACTGGCATTTTCTCGTTAACATTCCGAAGCCAGTGGGCGAAACAGGCGGCGGCATTGCGAACGCGCTGGTGGGGAGCATCATCATTATCCTTGTGGCTTCGGTGATCGCCATTCCCATAGGCATCCTCGCGGGCGTTTATCTCAGCGAAAATCGTAAGAGCAGGCTCGCCTATTGGACCCGGCTGTCTACGGATATCCTGCAAGGCGTTCCTTCCATCGTGATCGGTATCGTCGCCTATTTCTGGCTGGTAAAGCCTTTACGCGGGTTTTCCGCGCTTAGCGGCAGCGTCGCCCTGGCGATCATGATGCTGCCTATCGTCGTCCGCTCCACGGAAGAGACCCTGAAATTGTTGCCGCCCTCGCTCAAGGAGGCCGCGCTGGCCCTTGGCATGCCATTCCACCGCGTGATCTTCAAGGTGGTCATACCCGTGGGCATTGGCGGCATCCTGTCCGGCGTCATGCTTTCCATTGCCCGCATCACCGGCGAGACGGCACCCCTGCTGTTCACCGCCTTTGGTAACCCTTATCTGTCTTTTAAACTCACCAAACCCATGCAGAGCCTACCCCTGCTGATCTTCAACTATGCCACCAGTCCCTACAACGACTGGCACGATCTGGCCTGGGGTGCTTCGCTCATCCTGCTGGTATGGGTCCTATTCCTAAACATCTTTACCAAGATCATAACCCGAAAATGGAAAGTACAATTATAA
>Ga0134126_10003944_pt1 | contig 18570 bp, 17 predicted proteins | sample KB31752_FD_96881 | JGI IMG/M metagenome (GOLD analysis project Ga0134126, IMG submission 96881) | Terrestrial soil microbial communities with excess Nitrogen fertilizer from Kellogg Biological Station, Michigan, USA - KB3-175-2 | ecosystem: Environmental > Terrestrial > Soil > Unclassified ...
CAGCACCTCCTCGGCGGCGCGGGTCATTCTCTCGTGCTCCTCGCCCGATTGCTCCGGCGTGGTGATCGAGACCAGTTCGACCTTCTCGAACTGATGCTGGCGGATCATGCCGCGTGTGTCGCGTCCGGCCGCACCCGCCTCGGCGCGAAAACACAGGGTGCCGGCGGTGAAGCGCATCGGCAGCTTGCGCTCGTCGAGGATTTGTTCGCGCACCATGTTGGTGAGGGGGACTTCGGCGGTGGGGATGAGCCAAAATGGATTCTTGATAACTTCGCCAGAATTCAACGACTGAAGCTGTTCCAATCTTGAAGAGTCGCCGACCTTTTGCGTCTCTTCAACATCTTGTAAGTAAGCTTTTTGGACTATTCTAAGAAACCCGCCCGCGCCGGCCGCTCCTGCATATACAGCAAATTGGTCGTCGGCGAACTTCGGCAATTGCGCCGTGCCGAACATCGCCTCGTTGCGCACCAGCACCGGTGGGTTGATCTCCATATAGCCGTGCTGGGTGGTGTGCAGATCGAGCATGAACTGCATCAGCGCCCGCTCCAGCCGCGCCAGCGCCCCCTTCAGCACCACGAAGCGCGCCCCCGACAGCTTCGCCGCGGTCTCGAAATCCATCAGCCCCAGCGCCTCGCCGATCTCGAAATGCTCCTTCGGCTTGAAGCCCTCAGGGAAATGCGCGGGTTCGCCGAAGCGGCGGACCTCGACGTTGTCGTTCTCGTCCTTGCCGTCCGGCGCATCAGGTCCGGGGAGATTGGGAATCGCCATCAGTTCGATGTCAAGCGCGGCGAGCGCAGCCTTCTCCGCCGCCTCCAACCCCGGCATCGCCTGCTTGATCCCGGCGACCTCGGCCTTCAGCGCCTCAACGGTTGCGCCATCCTTGCGCGCCGCGGCGACGCCGATCTCCTTGGAGGCGGCGTTGCGTCGCTCCTGCGCCTGCTGCAACGCGGCGATGGCGGCGCGGCGCTCGTCGTCGAGCGCCAAGAGTTCGGCGGCGCGCGCCGGCAGGCGGCGACGCGCGAGCCCGGCGTCGAAACCGCGGGGATCGTCGCGAATCGCTCTGATGTCGTGCATGTCGGGCCTCGTGGATCGCGCGCGCACTTAGCAGATCGACGCGCGGCCTTTCAATCGCGGCTTCAGGCGGATTGGCGAGCGAGGTCGCCAGCAAACCGCCCGCTCATCACGTTGAGCGCCAGCCCGAGCATCACCACCGCCGCGCCGATCAGTTCCAGTTCGCTCGGGCGCTCGCCGAACAGCAGCGCCGCCGAGACCATGGCGGCCACCGGCACCAGCAGCGCGAACGGCATCACCGCCGCCGCCGAATATTTCGCCAGCAGCCGCGCCCACAGGCCATAGCTGAACAGGGTGCCGCCATAGGAAAGCGCGGCGACGCAAAGCGCCAGCTTGAGGCTCGGGTGCAGCAGCGCCGCCACCGTCGCTTGCGGCGCCGTCGCCATCGACAGCGCCAACATCGGCAGCGGCGCGACGAGGCTCGACCAGGCGATGAAAGCTATGGAGTCGACGCGGCCAATCCGCTTGCCGACCACATTGCCCCCGCCCCAGCACAAGGCGGCTCCGAGCGTCAGCACGAACGGCCACGGGCTCGCATGGCCCCAACGCGCCGCGGCGATGACGCCCATGCCCGCCAGCGCCACGCCGGCGCCGACAAGTTGCACCCGCGTCGGCCGCTCGCCAAAGACGAGCCCCGCCAGCACGATGGTGAAATAGACCTGGACCTGGATGACCAGCGAGGCGAGGCCGACCGGCATCCCCTCGTGGACGGCGACAAACAGCAGGCCGAACTGGCAGACGCCGATCAGCAGCCCATAGAGCGCGACGATCCGCCAAGGCGCCGCCGGCGGCTTGAGGAAGAAAACCAGTGGAAAGGCGGCGAAGGTAAAGCGCAACGCCGTGAGCAGGAACGGCGGCGCCGCCTCAAGCCCGTATTTGATGGCGATGAAGGTCAGGCCCCAAACGACCGCCGCGACGATCGCCGCGACGGTGTCGAGCGGTTTCAAGGAGTCTTGTTGTCCTTCTGCGCCGCGCGCCGCTTCTCGATCATCCTCACCGCGATCACCGCGCCCTCGTAGAGCAACAGCATCGGCAGCGCCAGCGTCGTCATGCTGATGAGGTCCGGCGGCGTCAGCAGGGCGGCGAGGCCCGTCACTCCGACGATCGCATAGCGGCGCATCGAGGACAGCCATTTGGAATCGATGATGCCGACCTGTCCGAGCAGCGTCAGCACGACGGGAAGCTGGAACGCTATGCCGAAGGCGAACACCAGCGTCGTGATGAGCGACAGATATTCGCTCACCTTCGGCAGCAGTTCGATCGTCGCCTCGCCCGGCTGATTGACTTGCTGCAACGACACCGAGAAGCGGATCAGCAACGGCATGACGCCGAAATAGACCATCATCGCGCCCATCAAAAAGAAGATGGGCGTGGCGATAAGATAGGGCAGGAACGCCTGCCGCTCGTTCTTGTAGAGCCCCGGCGCGACGAACTTGTAGAGCTGGCTGGCGATCACCGGGAAGGCGATGAACAGCGCCCCGAACATGCTGAGGCGAATGTTGGTGTAGAACTGCTCCAGGAAATGCGTGGCGATCAGCTTGGCCTGATCGGCGCCGACGACGCGCACATAGGGCCAAGTGAGGATGTTGTAGATGTGGCGTGAGAAAAAGAAACAGACGATGAACGCCGCAAAGAACGCGTAAATCGCGCGGATGAGCCGCTGGCGCAGCTCGATGAGGTGGTCCATCAGCGGCGCGCGGGAGGCCTCGATGTCGGCGTCGCTCATGTCGCGCTCGAAGCGGCCTTCTGCGGGGTTATCTCTACCGCCACGGGTTCGGGCGGCGGCGCCGGCGCCTCGACCATCATCGTCTCGTAGTCGGACGGCTTAGAGTCATGGTCGAGCGGCTTGGTTTCATCGTCGGACGGCTTGGCTTCATAATTGAGCGGCTTGGCCTCATCGTCGGACGGCTTGCTCTCATCGCCAGCCGGCTTGTCTTCAACCGCCTTTTCGAGACTGTCGCGCATCAGCGCCGCCGGATCGAAAGACGTATCCACCTTGGCGGCCTCGTTGATCTCGTCGAGCTCTTTCTTGATGCTCTCAAACTCGACTTCCTTGATCGCCGCGTCGAATTGACCGCGGAAATCAGCCGCCATGCGCCGCATTTGGCCGACATATTTGCCGACCGTGCGCATCACGCGCGGCAAATCCTTCGGCGGAATCACCGCGAGCGCGACAATGCCGAACACAATGAGTTTGCCGATGTCGAAATCGAACATCGCTTGTTAGCCGCGTCCAGCGGTCCACAGAGCTGGGTTCAGCCGACTTTCTGCTTGTCGTTGACGTCGGCGTTGCTGGCCGGGCGACTCTCCAGCGTGCGCGCCGCGGTGGCCGGCGCCTCGTCGTCATCGGACATGCCCTTCTTGAAGGATTTGATGCCCTTAGCGACATCGCCCATGATGTCGGAGATCTTACCCTTGCCGCCGAACACAAGGAGCGCGATCGCGCCGAACAGCATCCAGTGCCAAATGCTCAAGCTACCCATGGCGACCATCCCTTCGCGCGCGCCTTGACGCGCGCTGCCTGCGTCTCACGCGAACCTAGGCGCGAAAGGCGGCGAATACAAGCTCGATGAGGCGAATGGCGCCAAGAAGACGCAGCGCCCCGATGATCCCGCCGCCCTCCCCCGCGCCGAGCATCCCTGCTACAAGCAGGCTCCCCCAACCCGGAGCCTCGCCATGTCCGTCGCCGATCGTCTCGCCGCCCTTGGTCTCACACTGCCCAAGCCCGCCGCGCCGGTGGCCAATTACGTCGGTGCGGTGCGCACCGGGGCGCTCGTCTTCGTCTCCGGGCAACTGCCGCTCGGCCTCGACGGTAAGCTTGGCGCCGCCCACGTCGGCAAGCTGAAGCCGGGTGCGCCGCTCGACGCCGCCAAGGCCGCCGCACGGCTTTCCGCGATCAACGTGCTCGCCCAGGTGCAGGCGCTGGTCGGCGATCTCGAAAGGATTGCGCGCGTCGTGCGCCTCGGCGGCTTCTTCGGCGTCGAGGGCGGACACGAGGCGCTGCCGGCGGCGATGAACGGCGCCTCGGACCTCATGGCCGAGATTTTCGGCGACAACGGCCGCCACGCCCGCACCACCGTCGGCGTCGCCCACCTGCCGCTCAACGCCATTTGCGAGGTCGAGGGCCTGTTCGAGATCGTGCCTTGAGCCTCGACTGGCTGGCGGCGCGGCCGATCGCCCATCGCGGTTGGCACGGCGCCGGCCGGCCCGAGAACTCGCTCGCCGCCGCCGAAGCGGCGAGCGCCGCCGGCTACGCCGTCGAATGCGATATCCAGCGCACGGCCGACGGCGAGGCCGTCGTCTTCCACGACGACACGCTGGCAAGGCTGACCGGCGCGAAAGGCCGCATCGGCGATTTCACGCTCGCCGCGCTCGGCGCATTGAGGCTTGCCGGATCGGACGAGCCGATCCCGACGCTGGGCGAACTCATCAAGCTGATCGCCGGGCGGGTCGGGCTGGTCTGCGAGGTCAAGAGTGGTTTCGACGGCGACACGCGACTGGCCGCCCGCGCCGCGGAAATCGCCGCGGCCTATGACGGTCCGCTCGCCTTCAAGAGCTTCGACCCCGAGGTGGTGGCCTTCCTGCGCGCCGGCGCCTGCCCGCGCCCGCTCGGCATCGTCGCCGAGGCCGATTACGACGATCCCTATTTCGCCGCCCTCACGACGGCGCAAAAGCGCGATTGGGCGGCGTTCCTGCACATCCGCCGCACCGCGCCAGACTTCCTCTCCTGGAACGTCGACGATCTCCCGCACGCGACGCCGACGCTGATGCGCGCGCTTGGCCGCAAGCCGGTCATCGCCTGGACGGTGCGCCGTCCGGCGCAATGGGCGGCGGCGAAGCTTTATGCGGATCAGGCGGTGTTCGAGGGCGAGGTCGCCTGAGCCCTCGGCTTGGCGCGGCGATCACTCGGTCATCGCCTGAAGGCGGGCGCGATTGTTGAGGATAATCTGGCGCGAGCCGTTGAAGCTCAGGGCGCCCTTTTCGGCCAGCGCCGACAGCGAGCGCGACACTGTCTCCAGAGTCAGGCCGAGATAGTCGCCGATATCGCGCCGGCACATCGGCAGCGCCATGACGCCTGCCACCGTCAGCCGCCGGTCCATGTCGAGCAGGAAGGCGACGACGCGCTCTAAGGCGTTCTTGCGGCCGAGCAGCAGCATGTGGTCCTGGGCGTTGCGCAGATTGTCCGCCGCCAGCCTCCACATCGCGCAGGCGATATCGGCCTCCTCCGCGGCGCGGGATTCGAGCGCCTTGCGCTTGACGATGACGACCCTGCTATCGATCACCGCCTCGGCGGTGAGGCGATGGATTCGGGCCGCGCCGAGACCGAAATATTCGCCCGGCAGGTGGAAGGCGTCGATCTGACGGCGCCCGTCGCGCAGGAGCTTGAAGGTGCGCACCGTTCCGCGACGCACGCAATGGAAATATTCCGCCGGCTCGCCATCGCCGTAAATCTCCTCATCGCGATCGTAGGAGATCTCCTTGCCGGCAAGACCGTCGAGACCGCGAAACGCGACCGGCTCGCCGGCCGAAGGGTTCACGCGAATAAAGCGCCGCGCACCACGGTCTTGATAAGATGGCGTCAAATCCAGCATCGCGAAGCTCCCTTGAAATCTGGGAGGTAGGTAAGCCGCCGCCGCGACGCGCGGAATTTCGGTCGAACCCCTAGGGCTCGCCCCTTAAGTAGTTTTCCGCAGGCCGGCGCCGCGCCCCCGCGCGATCATCGCCAGCAGTCCCTGGATGAGGTCATCGTCGATGCGCGAGGCGGCGATCACCTTGTCGACCGCGCCGGCGTAGGTTTCCAGCACCCCGCAACGAAAACCCGTCGTCAGTACGATCGGCGCGACGAGCCCGAGCGTGCGCAGCCGCTTCGCCAATCGCAGCCCGTCCTGGTCGCGCGGCCGGTGATCGAGCACGAAACAATCGGCGGCGCGCAGCCAGGACGAAGCCAGCAAGCCGCGCCCGCTGGCGAACACGCGCACGTTGAAGCCGGCCGTCTTGAGCAGGAACTTGAGCGATGCCAAGACCGCCGCGTCGTCGCTGACGACGCAGGCTTTCAGGCGCGAGGCCGCGCTTTCCCGGGCCAATCTCGGGTCCGAAGGGAGTGGATTCGCGATGCGCATGACGAATTTTCGCAGATGGCGCGCGACTGGCCTTGATTCCCGTCAAGTCGCCACGACGCCGGCCCGCAACGCCGTCTGCACCAGTTCCGCCAGACTGGCGGCGCGCAGCTTGCTCATCACATTGGCGCGGTAGACCTCGACGGTGCGCGGGCTGATGCCATAATCGCGCGCGATCTCCTTGTTGGAGAGGCCGCCGACGAGCCCCTCCATCACCTGTCGCTCGCGCCGGCTGAGCGAGGCGAGTCGCAAGGCAGCCTCCGAATCGACCTTCGCCGCCGCCTCGCGCGGCCAGACGCGGCGCGTCAGCGCGGAGGACACCGCGGCGACCAGCCGCTCGTCGTCGAATGGCTTTTCGATGAAATCATGCGCGCCGCGTTTCATCGCCTCCACCGCCATCGGCACGTCGCCGTGGCCGGTGATGAGCACCACCGGGCAAGCCGCGCCGCGCCCGTGCAATTCCTGCATGAGGTCGAGGCCGCTCATGCCGGGCATGCGGATGTCCGACAATAGGCAGCCGGCCGCCTCCTTGCGCGGATAGGCGAGAAAGCTCTCGGCGGACTCGAAGCTCATGGTTTTGAACCCGGCCGCGCACAGCAGCAGGTCGAGCGAATCGCGCACGGCGTCGTCGTCGTCGATGATGTAGACGAGCCCCCTGTCGCTCATGCCTTACTCTTTCCTGCCTCGGCCTTGGACGCCTCGCCCTTGCCCGCCTCGCCCTTGCGGGCCAGCGGCAGCGTGAAGCGGAAGGTCGCCCCGCCGTGCTCGTTGTTTTCGGCGTGCATGTCGCCGCCGTGCGCCTCGACGATGCCGCGAGAGATCGACAGGCCGACGCCGAGGCCAGCCGGCTTGGTGGTGAAAAAAGGTTCGAACAAGCGCGCCAACGCCTGCGCCGAAATGCCGGCGCCACTGTCGGAGACGGCGATCTCCAGCACGCCTCGGGAGACGAGGCGGCTCGACACGATCAGTTCGCGGCGGCTGGCGCACTCCATCGAATCCAGGCCGTTGCGCAGCAGATTGACCAGCACCTGCTCGATCTGAATGCGGTCGACGAAGATATCGTCGCACTCGGGAGCGAGCTTGTATCTGAGCGTGACGCGCTTCTCGCGCGCGCCGACGAGGCCGAGCGCGCTCGCCTCCTCGACCAGCTTGGCGACGCTTTCGACCCGCCGCTCGGAAGGCCGCCGCGACACGAAATCGCGCAGCCGGCGGATGATCTGGCCGGCCCGCAGCACCTGCTCGGCCGCCTTCTCCAGCGCGCCGGCGACCCGCGCCGCCCCCGGCCCCGGCATCTCGGCGAGCAACCGGCGCGAGCCGGTGATGTAATTGCCGATCGCCGCCAGCGGCTGATTGAGTTCATGCGCCAGCGCCGAACCCATCTCGCCGAGCGCGCTGAGGCGCGAGATGTGAGCGAGTTCGCTCTGCAATTGCTGGGCGAGGCTCTCGCTACGGCGCTCCTCCGTCAGGTCGTGCATGAAGCCGGTGAACAGCCGCCGGCCGTCGACATTGGTCTCGCCGACCGACAGATGCAGCGGAAACTGCGAACCATCCTTGCGCCGCCCGCTGACGATGCGGCCGATGCCGATGATGCGCGGCTCGGCAGTTTCGAGGTAGCGCGCGAGATAGCCGTCGTGACGGCTGTGATCGGGCTCGCCCATCAGCATGTTGACGTTCTGGCCAATGGCCTCGGCTTCGCTGTAGCCGAACATGCGTTCAGCGGCGCGGCTGAAGGAATGCATCTGGCCGGCGGGGTCGATGACCACCATACCCTCCTGCGCCGTCTCCAGGATGGAGTGCAGATGTGCGGCGCGCTCGGCGACCTCTTCGGCCAGGCGCGCCGCCTCGGTGGCGTCGCAGACCACGCCGACGAGGCGGCGAAGCACGCCGTCTTCGTCCGCCACCGCGCCGCCCGTCAGGCGCAGCGCCGCCAGATCATGGCCCTCGGCGCAGCGCAGCTTGAGGTCGAAATCCCCACCGCCCGCGACGCAAGCGGCGATCGCCGCGCGCGCCTCGATGCGGCTCGCCTCGTCGAGCGGCAGCCCGTCGACGAGATCGCCGACCAACTCGCCGGCCTTCACGCCGACGAGCCGGCGCGCGCCCGCCGACAGGCGCGCACAGCCCGTCGCCGCATCGAAGATCCATGCGCCGCCCGCCGCGCTGCTTGGCGGCGGCGACGTCTTGGTGCGCGCTCTACGTTGCATTCGGCGACCTTAAGCGCGTCGTTCGGCGAGGCCAAGACGCATGCGCGCCGGTCTCAGCGCCGCCGCCCCGGCGGCGCGATGTCGGTAAATGACCTTGATTGCGAATTTCGCAGCCGCACTCGGAAAAGCGAGCCGCGCCGGCAAGCTAAGCGGTTGATTTTGTTGGAGCGGGTGAAGGGAATCGAACCCTCGCATTCAGCTTGGAAGGCTGCTGCTCTACCATTGAGCTACACCCGCATTTCAAAGACTTAGCTTGTTCCCGAAACTTGATTTGGCATGCTTTCAAATCGGGCGCTCGCAGCAGGCTGCGAACGGCGCATCTCTTCGCAATCTGGCGGCTTTGAGTCAATCGATTGAGTTTGGCGCCTGGCTGTCTCATTGCGCCTCTCGCCGGCGACGATGCGCGCTCACGGCCGGGACCACGCGCTTCAAGACGGCGCCCTGGCTCGGGATCGCGCGACAGTCTCAGACAGAGCTTCGGGCGCGAGCGCCGCGTCGATGATGAGATGCGCCGCTCCGAAGACGCCAGCCCGTTCATCGCAACGTGCGGCGACGACGCTGAGGCCGTCGAGCGCAAGCGGCAGACACCGCCGGTAAATCAACTCTTTCATGCCGGCCAAAAGATGCTCTCCGGCACGCGACAAGGCGCCCCCGACGACGATTGTGGTCGGGTTCAAGACGCTGACCACGTCCGCCGCGACCTCGCCGAGCACGCGGCCGGCTTCCCGAACGCGCCGAATAGCGTCGGGCTCCCGCTTCTTAACGAGCGCGACAACATCGCGCGCGTTGTGCGCCGAAAAGCCATTCGCGCGCAGGTCGCGCGCAATCGCCCATCCGGCGGCGCGCGCCTCGACGCAGCCGAACTTGCCGCATCGGCACAAAGGGGCCTTGAGTTCGTCGAACTGGATGTGGCCAATGTCGCCTGACGCGCCGCGCGCGCCGCGGTAGAGCGCGCCGTTGATGAGTATGCCGCTGCCGATCCCCGTGCCGGCCTTGACGAAGAGGAAATGGTCGACGGCAGCCCAATGCAGGCGGTGCTCCGCCAGCGCCATCAGGTTGACGTCGTTCTCGACCTGCGCCGGCGCGCCGAACGCCGCTTGCAGATAGCCGCAAATGTCGAATTCGTCCCAACCGCGCATCACGGAAGGGCCGACGACGCGGCCCGCCGCGTGATTGACGGGCGCAGGCAAGCTTAAGCCGATCCCCAGCAGCCTCTCCTGCGCGCAACTGGCGCCCTTCAGCAGGTTTCGGCCGGCGCGCACAATCTCGGTCAGTGTTTGAATGGGGCCGCTGGCGACGTCGAGTTCGACCGTCGTCTCGGCGAGAAGCCGCGGCGACAGGTCGACGGCTGCGACGCGGATCATGCTTTCGCCAACGTCGGCGGCCAACACGATGCCGAACTTCGGATTGAGGGTCACGCATCGCGCCGGCCGCCCACCGCTCGTCTCGGTGGCTTCGTCTTCGACCACCAGACCCGCCGCCAAGAGATAACGCAACCGTTGCGTGACGGTCACTCGCGATAGGCCGGACACGTGCTGAAGTTTGGGCCGGGAGCCGGCCTTGCCGGAGCGGATCAAGGCGAGCAACCGGCCGGCCGAGCAGACTTCGTGCGGTGCGGCTGTGCTTATGTCCATGATGATCGCTCAGGTCGAAATGAGGCCCACCATTTTCGTACAGAGGTATACATAAGATGGCAATTTACATGTTGCGAATAGACGAAACTGCGGGCACCGTCCGTTACCGCGCTCGTCGTCACGGCCTTGGCCAACACAGAACGACGGGGCGAAAGTGGAGGAATAGATGACGCAATCGACAGCAATAAGAGGCATTCGAGGTTGGATAGGCGTGAGCGCCTGTGCGCTCGCCGTCCTGGCGTTGACCGGCGCGCCGGCGGCGGCGGCCGACAAGATCATCGTCGGCCTCATCATCAAGACCAACACCAACCCCTTCTTCGCCAAGATGAAGGAGGGCGCACAGGCGAAAGCCAAGGAGCTCGGCGTCGATTTCCGCAGCTTCGCCGGCAAGTACGACGGCGACAACACCGGCCAGGTCGACGCCATCGAACAGTTGATGAGCGCCGGCGCGAAGGCGATCATGATAACGCCGAGCGACTCCAAGGCCATCGTTCCCTCGGTCGAGCGCGCCCGCAAGGCCGGCATTCTGGTCATTGCGCTCGACACGCCGCTCGATCCGCCGACCGCCGCCGACGCGACCTTCGCCACCGATAATGTCAAAGCCGGCGAGTTGATCGGCGAATGGGCGGCCAAAACGCTTGGCGACAAGGTCAAGGACGCGCATGTCGCCTATATCGATGCGCTGCCCGATCAACCGAGCGTCGACAGGGCGCGCGACTTTGGCTTCACCAAGGGCTTCGGCATCGAGAACTCGAACTGGAGGCAGTACGGCCACGAGACCGACAAGCGCGTCGTCGGCCATCAGTGGGGCAAGGGCGCGGAAGCGGCCAGCCGTTCCGGCATGGAGACGCTGCTGCAAAAGGACCCCAACATCAACGTTGTCTACACCATCAACGAACCCTCGGCGGCCGGGGCCTACGGCGCGTTGAAGGCGGCGGGCAAAACCAACGTCCTCGTCGTCTCGGTCGACGGCGGCTGTCCCGGCGTCAGGAACGTCGCCGCCGGGATCATCGGCGCGACCGCGCAGCAATATCCTTTGCTGATGGCCTCGCTCGGCGTCGAGGCGGCGGTGAAATACGCCAAGACCGGCGAGAAGCCGAAACCCAGCCCGGGTCTCGACTTCTTCAACACCGGCGTCGCGCTGGTCACCGACAAGCCGGTCGAGGGCGTGCCCTCGATCACCTCCAAGGAAGGGCTCGCCAAGTGTTGGGGCTAAGGCTCGCATGACGTAGCTCGATAAATGCCGGCGTCCGACGCCATGCGCGTCGGACGCTACGAAAAGCGCCCGACTTGCGTTGACCTGCGCGCGGAGCGCCTCCCAGTTCCGCGAGCCCACAGCCGACCCGAGACCCCATGTCAGAAACCTATCTCATCGGTCTCGATTTTGGTTCGGAGTCGGCGCGTGGCGTGCTGATCGAGATTGGATCGGGCCGTCAATGCGCCTATCATGTCCACCCTTACCGACATGGGATCATGACGCGGGCGTTGCCCGGCGGGCGAGAACTGCCCGCCGGCTTCGCTTTGCAGAGCGCGCCGGATTACCTCGAAGCCGCCGAGACCATACTGAGAGCCATCGGCGCGGGCCGCGACATCGCCGCTATCGGCGTCGACTTCACCGCGAGTTCGCCCCTGCCAGCGCTCGCCGACGGCCGCAGCCTGTCGGAAGTCATGCCGGACGAGCCGCACGCCTACGTCAAGCTCTGGAAACACGCCGGCGCGCAAGCCTACGCCGAGGCGATCAACCGGGACGGGGGCTCGTTTCTCGACAATTTCGGCGGCAAGGTCTCCGGCGAATGGTTGCTCGCCAAGGCGGCTCAAATCGCGGCCGAAGCGCCCGACATTTGGAGGCTTTGCGAGAAATTCATCGAAGCCGGAGACTGGCTGGCGTGGCGGCTGACGGCCCACGAAGTCCGAAGCCTCGATTTCGCGGCCTACAAAGCGCAGTACGACGCCAAAACCGGCTATCCCGTGGATGTCGTCGAAGGCCTTGCGGCGCGTGTTGCGGCCCCAGCGCCCGTCGGCTCGCCCGTGGGAACGCTGACGGCGGAATGGCGGGCGCGAACGGGAGTCCGCGGCGAGGCGATCGTCGCCGTGGCGGTCATCGACTCGCATGTCGCGCTGCCGGCGGTTGGCGCGCACGAAGCCGGCGTCCTGATGGGGGCGCTGGGAACCTCTGCCGCCTACCTCGCCCTCGACGACGCCGAGCGACCGATGCCGCAGGGCTTGGAAGGGCGTGCGTTCGGCGCGGCTTTGCCGGGCCTCTGGTGTTACGAGGCGGGCCAAGCGGCGTTTGGCGATGTGCTCGCGTGGTTCGTGCGCGCGTTCCCGCGTTCGGCCGACACGGCCGAAAGCTTCGCTTACTACAACCGCGAGGCCGCCAAGCTGCGATCAGGTGAAAATCGCCTTGTGGCCGTCGATTGGTGGAACGGCAACCGCGTGCCCTACGGCGACAAGGCCCTGCGCGGGCTGATTGCCGGCTTCGACCTCGCGACGAATGCCGTCGACATTTACCGCGCCCTGATGGACAGCATTTGCTTCGGCGCGCGCGCCATTGTCGACGGGGTCGCGGAGAGCGGCATTCCGGTCGCGCGCGTCGTGATGACGAGCGGACTGGCCAAGAGCAATCCTTTCCTGTTGCAGATCATGGCCGACGTGCTCGGGCGGAGCGTGCATGTTCCCGAGATTGAAAATCCGACTTGCGTCGGGGCCGCCATTCACGGAGCCGTCGCCGCAGGGATCGCGGCGGACTTCCGCGAAGCCGGCGAAAAGTTCGGGGCTCGCCGATTTGGCGCGTATGAACCGCAGGCGGCGAGCCAGGCCGCTTACAGGAAGCTGTACCAGGAGTACGCCAGCCTCACCGGCAACCCGGCCGTCAGAGCGTCGGTCCGCAATTTGGGCTGAGGCGGCGCTCGCCGCTCTATCCTCTGAGACACGCCCCTCGACACACCAACGGCGTGCGTCGCTAATGCTCTCGCGAGGGCGTCAAATATGAACGACCGCGCGCGAGCGATGGTCGCGCACGGAGCCGCGCTCAATCAGGTTGCCTTCGATTTTCACCTGTGTCGGCCGCGACATCGGCCGGGCATTCTGTTCAATCAGATACTCGGCCGCGAAGCTGCCCATTTCCATATGCGGCAGCAAAATAGTGGTGAGCGGCGGGTGCATGTATTGCGCGAGTTCCCGATCGTCATAGCCAATGACGGATACATCGTCCGGTATGCGCAGCCCGATTTCCTTCAGCGCCTCGAAACAACCAAGCGCCATAATGTCATTGGCGCAGAAGATCGCCGTTGGCGGAACCGGCAGCGCCATCAGTTCCTGCGTATGTCTATAGCCTTCTGACGGCTCCCAATTGCCGCTGTGAATCATATCCGGATCAATCGGCAAATCCGCGGATGCGTGCGCCTGCCGGTAGCCCTTCAACCGATCCCGCGAGGCATCCATCCATGGCTCGCCATTAATCAAGCCAATACGCCGATGGCCGGCGTCAATCAGCCGCTTCGTGGCAAGATGGCCGCCGACGATCTCCGCTGGCTGCACCGAGGGATAGGCGCGGTCTGCGACGTAGCAGTTCAGCAAGACGACGTTGACGTCACGGGGTAGAAGCTGACAATTGACGCGACGCGTATTGACCGTCCCGTAGATCAAGCCGATCAGCGGTTGCGAGAGCATTTCGCGGAACACGGCGCGCTCCATCGCCGCGTCGCCACGTGTGCTGGCCGCCTTGATCGTGATGCCGCTCTCCCACGCCTTTTCCCGCATCCCGTCCATCGCAAGCGCCATCCACGGATCGGTGGCGAACTCATCGGCAATGAAGCCGATCGCCCCGCCAGACTCCGGTTGGGTGAGTTTACGAGTGGACATGCGGTAGCCAAGGTCGTTGGCTGCATTAAGGACGCGCTGGCGCGTCCCGCGTGACAACCGGGCGCCGCTGGCGTCATTCAACACCAGCGAAACCGTGGTCTGCGAAACGCCGGCGCGCGACGCAACTTCGGTCATCGTCGGGCGGCGTGGCGCCTTTCGATTGGCTGGGTCGGCGTCACTGGGTCCGCTATCGCCTTTCATCGCCGGCGATCATACCCAATAGACACGACATTGCAAGCCAAATTATCTCCAAAGTTGCGCATATTATCATCGTTAGCTCGCTGCTATATCAAGCTATTTGTGGCCGGTCAAAATGAAATTGACAAATATTATCAACCGTGGAAAAAATAGCTCAGGATCGACCGCTTGGGCGAATGCGAACGACATTCCGCAAGGCGATGCGAGGCCAGACAACAGAATTCGGGAGGCCCAAAAATTGATCGTCGCGCGTCGCGGTGTTTTGACGTCTGCGGGAGCCCGCGCAGCACGCGCCGCGCCTTTGCGAAGTTGCCGGAATGAGTTCGACGCGAAGATGGATGAGGTCGGGTTCGCGCATTGCGAAACAATTAAGCGATGCCTGGAATGTCGCCGCCTTTGACAGATTTCCCTGCATCATAGCAACCACGTTGAGGAGGAGGCGCCCGCTCTGAGTAATAGCTGGAAGAGTCCGTTCGTTTAGGCGACGCGCTCGACCAAGAATCGTCAATTTTCCTAGACTTCGATCAAGCAATTACGGCTGGGATTGGCTCGGCCGATTGGGAGGACTGAATGAAATACGCAGTGAAACTCGCCGCCGGGATGGCCGCCAGCCTCTTGCTGAGTTCTGCGATTGTCGCTCCGGCGATCGCCGCCGATAAGCCCACATTGGCTTTCGTCACCAATGGCGCGTCCGACTTCTGGAAGGCCGCCGGCGCCGGCGTCGCCGCCGCGCAGAAGGAAATGCCCGATTTCAAGATGGAGCTTGAATATCCCGCGCAAGCGACGGTGGCGTCCCAGCAGACGCTGATGGACAATCTTGCCGCTGCTGGCGTCAAGGCGATCATGGCGTCGGCCGTCGATCCGAAGGCGACCACGGTTCTTGACAAGATCGCTGGCGAAACAGACTTCTTCACCACCGATTCCGATGCGCCGCAGAGCAAGCGCATCGCCTACATCGGGTCCTCCAATATCCTTGCCGGCGAGCAGGTGGCGGAGATCGCCAAGAAAGCGATGCCCAAGGGCGCCAAATGCATGGGCTTTGTCGGGTTGCTCGACGCCGCCAACTACACGGAGCGCAAGCAAGGCTTTCTTCAGGGCGTCAAGGGCGCGGGCATCACGCTTGTCTCGACCCGGAGCGACGGCATGGACCAGACCCGCGCCAAGAGCAACGTCGCGGACGTGTTGACAGCGGATCCGAGCATCAATTGCCTGGTCGGTTTTTACTCCTACAACATCCCGGAGATATATGCCGCGGTGAAGGAAGCCGGAGAACTGGGCAAGGTCACGATCGTTGGGTTCGACGACGATCCGGTCACCCTTGGCGGGATCAAGGAGGGCACGATTGCCGGCACCGTGGTTCAGCAGCCGTACCAGTGGGCCTACCAGGGCATGAAATTGATGGCGGCTTATGTGAAAGGCGACAAGTCCGGAATCCCGGCCGACAAGCTGATTATCGTCCCGACCAAAATCGTCACCAAGGCCAACGTCGACGCCTACGAGGCGGGCCTGAAGAAGATGCAGGGCAAGTAAGCTCCAACCAAAATTCCCGCCTCCCCTGCTCCGGGAGGCGGGAGTTTCCGCGTCATCGAAGGCGCCCGAGGCGGGGCCTTGCGCTATCTCACTGCATCGAGACCCTGCCTATGTCTGATGGTTATGACGAAAACAGAGGATAATTCCAGCGCCGCCCAGGCGACGAGGCCGTTTCTCACGCTGACCGACGTGCGCAAAAGCTACGTCGGAGTGCAAGCGTTAAGCGGGTTCTCAATGCAAGTCTCGCGCGGCGAGGTCATAGGGCTTGTCGGCGAGAACGGGGCCGGAAAATCCACGTTGATGAAGATATTGGGCGGCGTCATCGCCCCCGACGGTGGTCAAATCACGATAGATGGCGTCGCCCATAGCGCGCTCTCGGTCGCAGGCAGCATGGCTGCCGGCATTGCGTTTGTTCATCAAGAGCTGAACCTGTTCGACAATCTCGATGTTGCGGGCAACGTTTATATCGGTAGAGAACCGTTGTGGGCGGGCTGGATGCGGTTCGTCGACGGGAAACGGCAGCAGGCGCTGGTGGCGCCGCTGCTCCAACGCCTCGGTGCCAACTTCAAACCCGATACGCCCGTCTCCAGCCTGTCCTTGGCTCAGCGGCAGATGGTCGAGATCGCCAAGGCGCTTTCGGTGGCTGCGCGGTTGGTGATTCTGGATGAACCAACGTCGAGTCTGCCGCTGGTGGAAACCGAAAAGCTTCTCGATATCATCGCCGGCCTCAAGGCCGAAGGCATTTCGGTCATCTTCATCTCTCACCGCTTGCATGAAATCGAACGCGCCGCCGACCGGGTCATCGCGTTGCGCGACGGGAAGCTGGCTGGAGTTCTCAGCAAATCCGAAATTTCTCATGAACGCATGGTCAAACTGATGATCGGGCGCAATCTCAAGGCGCGCGACGGGGGGGCCTCGAAGACTGCGCCGGGAGCGGTCGTCCTTTCGGTCAAGTCCGTGCAAACCAGCGCCTATCCGTTGCAGCCGGTCAGCCTTGATCTGCGCAAGGGCGAGATTATGGGACTAGCCGGGCTCGTTGGGGCGGGCCGCACGGAACTGGCGCGTGTTTTGTTCGGCATCGACCCGATGCTGGGCGGAAGATTGGAAATCGACGGCGCCCCGCTAACGCTGTCATGTGCCGCAGACGCGGTGGCGCGCGGCATATTTCTGGCGCCCGAAGACCGCAAGGGCTCTGGAATCTTGCTTGGGCTGCCTATCCTCGAAAATATCTCTCTGCCCAACCTCAAGGCGCACAGGCGCCACTTTATGGTGTCGCGACGCATGGAGGCGGCGACCGCCGAAATCCAGCGCATCAATCTGTCGATCAAAACGCCCACACTGACGACCCCGACCAGTTTTCTTTCTGGCGGAAATCAGCAAAAAGTGGTGCTGGCCAAGTGGTTGGCTATGCACCCGAAGGTCATCATCATGGACGAACCGACGCGCGGGATCGATATCGGCGCCAAGGCCGAGATCTATCGCCTGATGCGCAAACTGGCCGACGACGGCGTCGCCGTGCTGATGATTTCCAGTGACATGGAAGAGGTGATCGGCGTCTCCGATCGCGTCGCGGTGATGCATGAAGGCGCCATTTCGGGCATTCTTGAGCGCAATCAACTCACCGAAGAGAACGTGTTGCTCCTCGCAGTAGGCAAAACCGAGAAATTGGTAGAACCAGCATGAACAAAAAGGATCTTGGCCTTCTGCTTCTCATCTTGGCGGTGGGGGCGGTGGTGACCATCCTCAACCCGAGGTTCCTGCTGCCGATCAACATTTTCAACACCTCCAATCTGGTGGGAATGTTCGGACTTTCGGCGATTGGGCAAGCCATCGTCATCATCACCGGCGGGATCGAACTTTCGGTCGGCTCGATGATCGGGCTTGTCGGTGTGCTGTTCGTCGACTTTGTCGCCACCAGAGGAGTGCCGTGGCCGCTGGCGGTCGTGCTTATGCTGGCGCTGTCCATTTTGATCGGACTCGCCCACGGGCTGCTGGTCACCAAGCTCAAGCTGCAACCGTTCATCGTCACCCTGTGCGGCCTCTTATTCTATCGAGGGATCGCGCGGTTCTATACGCAGGACGCGACAGCCGGGTTTGGATTCGGTCAGGACTTTCCGGGGCTTGATTGGGTTACGACAGGCAGGATTTACGGCGTCCCGGCTTCGTTCATCGCCTTGGTCATCGTCGCCATTATCATGTGGCTCGTGCTGCAACGATCCGTGTTCGGACGCCACCTCTACGCGGTTGGCAAAAACGAAGAAGCGGCGCGCTTTTCCGGAATTCGCACCGATCGTGTGATAATCTGGGCCTATGTAATCTGCCAGGTGCTCAACACAATCTCTGCGATCTATTTCGCCATGTATACGCGCTCGATCTCGCCGTCCACGCAGGGCAATTTTTACGAGCTTTACGCGATTGCCGCCGCGGTGCTCGGCGGCTGCTCGTTGCTGGGCGGCGAGGGGTCGTTAATTGGTGTCGTGTTGGGGGTTGTCTTGTTGCAGGAGCTCCAAAATTTGGTGAACCTGCTAGGTATCCCCTCCTCGCTCAACTATACGGTTATGGGTGGCGTCATTCTCATCGGAGTCATCCTGGACCAGCAACTCGGCCGGTTCCGAGCCCGTCGACGCGCTGCTGACTTGGCCCGACGCGGCGCCGAGTCCGCTTGAGCGCAACCCGGCATTGTCAATAGATGGGTGATGGATAACGCCCGGAGTCGGGTCGTTCCGCCGGATGTGCCCGGCCGGCGGAAGCGATTGATTCCTGACGCAGGCGACGCCGCTTAGTTCGCCGGGCGCCGTTCGATCAATATTCGTCGGCGCGCATTGTCGTGACGCGAGCCGTGACGGCGGGCTCCATAGTGCGGTCGTAGAGGTCGATCTTCCAGAAGAACCGCTCGCCGGCTTCGCTCACCACCGAGCCACAAACGCCTTCGGATTTGTGGCTCGTTTGCGGACC
>Ga0134126_10003945_pt1 | contig 18565 bp, 14 predicted proteins | sample KB31752_FD_96881 | JGI IMG/M metagenome (GOLD analysis project Ga0134126, IMG submission 96881) | Terrestrial soil microbial communities with excess Nitrogen fertilizer from Kellogg Biological Station, Michigan, USA - KB3-175-2 | ecosystem: Environmental > Terrestrial > Soil > Unclassified ...
AACGGCGACGCGTCCGGCGAGGCGCACGTGCTGCGCGGGCTCGGCTCGTTCGCGATGTCGCTCGGCGCCTTCGACGAGGCGCACAGCTACCTCACCGAAGCGCAGTCCCTCTTCAAGGAGCTCGAGGATGACCTCGGGCTCGCGCGGACCGACGTGATCTTCTCGCAGACCCTTGAGTTCCAGGGACGGTTCGCTGAGGCCCTGCAGGCCATGTCGGACGCGCTGCGGCTGTCGGAAAGCGCGCCAGGCAACCGGTACATGATGCTCGTGCGGGCCAGTGCGCTGAACGGGTCAGCCTGGAACAGCGTGCAGCTGGGGGACTTGTCACAGGCGCGGACCTTCTGCCAGCAGGCCATTGAGCTGTGCCAGAAGCTCGGGTACTCCCCCGGCGAGGCAGGCACCTGGGACACGCTCGGCGTCGTGCTGCAGCGGCTCGGGCTGCACGGCGACGCGGTATCCTGCTTCCGCCGTGCCATCTCACTCGACCGCGAGATGGGCAACCGGTACGACCTCGCGATGGTGCTCGCGCACCTGGGCGAGACGTACGTGGCTGTCGGCGACCTGGAGGGCGCGCGGGAGTCGTGGGACGAGTCGCTGATGATCCTCCGGGCGCTGCACCACCCGTCGGCGCCCACGGTGCGCGGGCGCCTCGCCGCGCTCTCCTCGGGGCAGTTGCCCGCCGGACCGGCAGATGCCGGCGCGGCGTGATGCCGATCTACGCTAAGTAGCTAATTCCGATAGGTTCGTCACGTCCCGTAGTTTGCCGGTGAGTTCGCCTGGCCTGCGACCGGTTACTATCCGATGATAGAACTAAGCAAAACGCACACGGATGGTAACCACACAGGAGGTCACGATGCGTGACACGTGGACCCGCTAGCTTGACCAGGGCCGCACCCCCAAGATCGTGAGCAAAGGCAAATGCCCCACCGATAGCGGCGATACGCCGCTGGGGCTTAATTGTGTCGCCGGTTTTCACCGCGTCCGCGCATATTGCGCCCCCTAACGACGACACCGGCCCCGGCGGGCACCTCTCGCCCTTTTGCGGACTTCTCCCCGGCGGAGACCGCCGGAGTGCCCCTTATCGGCCTCCCGCTCTCCTTGCTGTGCACCCCCATCGTTACCGCAGGCGCTGCCCTGGCGTGGCTACACCCCTTGCCCCGACGGGGATCCGCGCCGCGCTGCGAACTAGCTGGCACGTAGTCAACCGGTACCGCACGCCGAGGAAAAAGAGAAAGAAATATAGCCCCAGAACGGTGGGTGGCTTCTCGGATACCGCGACACAATCTCGGTAGTGCAAGAGCCGGACTCAACGGGGAGGAAACCTCTATGCCAGATCTAGTACCGCTTCCAGGTAGCGAGCGCTCGGAATTGCCGGACGTGACGCAGGCCGCGCCGCTCGACACCAGCCAGGTGATCACCGTGACAGTCCTGCTGCGGCGCCGCGCGGACATCCCCAGCGCGCTCGTGGAAGGGCCGCGGACGATCAGCACCGGCGAACTCGGCGAGCAGTACGGCGCCGATCCCGACGACGCGCATCTCGTCGCGGAGGTGCTCGGCGGCTACGGGCTCACCGTGACTGAGACCCACCTGGAGTCCCGTCGGCTGAAGGTGAGCGGGACGATCGCGGCGATGGAGACCGCGTTCGGGACGTCGCTCGCCGCCGTGTCCTCGCCGCACCCGGACGGGTCAGGGGACGTGCAGCACCGCTACCGGACTGGTGGCCTGTCGGTCCCGGCGCGCCTGGACGGGATCGTCACCGCTGTGCTCGGCCTCGACGACCGGCCGCAGGCCCGCGCGCAGTTCCGCCGGCCGCCGGCTGCCGGGGCGCGGGCCGCGGCGGAACCTGAGGACGACGGGACATCCGACCCGGCCCGTAAGGCCAAGCCGCAAGGCACCGCACTGACCGCGCCGCAGGTCGCCAGCTTCTACCAGTTCCCGGCCGGCACTGACGGGACCGGGCAGACGGTCGCGATCATCGAGCTCGGCGGCGGGTACCAACAGTCTGACCTCTCCACCTACTTCTCCGGGCTCGGGCTCGCCGTTCCGTCGGTGACCGCCGTGGGCGTGGGCGGCGCGGCGAACTCGCCTGGTCAGGAGGCCGACGGCGAGGTTGAGCTGGACATTGAGGTCGTGGGCGGGGTCGCGCCCGGCGCGGCGCAGGTGGTGTACTTCGCGGACAACACCGACCAGGGGTTCATCGACGCCATCTCTCAGGCCGTGCACGCCACCCCCACCCCGGTCGCGGTCTCGATCAGTTGGGGCCAGTCGGAAGACCAGTGGTCGGACCAGTCCCGCACCGCCATGGACCAGGCATTCGCCGACGCGGCCGCGCTCGGCGTGACCGTCATGGCCGCGGCCGGAGACAACGGATCGAGCGACGACCCGAGCGGGCAGACCCAGGTCCACTGCGACTTCCCCGCCTCCTCGCCCAACGCGCTCGCCTGCGGCGGGACCAAGCTCATCGGCGACCTGACCTCATACGCGATCACGTCCGAGGTGGTCTGGAACGAGCTGGCGAGCAAGGAGGGCGCGGGCGGCGGCGGCGTGTCCGACGTGTTCCCGGTGCCGTCCTACCAGGCGTCCGCCGGGGTGCCTGGCTCGGCGTCCGGCGGTGCCGCCGGACGCGGCGTGCCCGACGTGGCCGGCAACGCGGACCCGTTGACCGGGTACCTCGTCGTCGTCGACGGCAAGCGGCAGCCGATCGGCGGTACATCCGCGGTCGCGCCGCTCTGGGCCGGGCTGGTCGCGCGGCTCGCCCAGGCGACCGGTAAGAAGTTCGGCCTGCTGCAGCCGCTGCTCTACGCGGGGGTGTCGGCGGGCGCGGCGGCGCCTGGGTTCAACGACATCGTCGAGGGCAACAACGGCGCGTACAAGGCCGGCCCCGGCTGGGACGCGTGCACGGGCCTGGGCTCCCCCAACGGCACGGCGCTGCTGAACCGCCTCAACGGCACGCACGCTAGCTAAGCGAAGACGGTGGATAGCTCTGTCCATCGGAAGGTACGGAACTATCCACCGTCGCGGCCTTATTACAGGACGTCGTGGCCTGGGTGGTTGGTGGGGATCGGCTGGGCGGGGATGCTGCCCAGGCGGCCCTTCTGGTAGTCCTCGAAGGCCTGGGCCAGTTCCTCGCGGGTGTTCATCACGAACGGGCCGTACGTCGCCACCGGCTCGCGGATTGGCTCGCCGCCAAGCAGGAGGATGTCGAGGCTCTGGCTCGGGCCGTCCATCTTCGCGTCGGCGGCGAACGTGATGGACTCGCCGAAGCCGAAGACGGCCAGCTGGCCCGTGTGGATCGGGCGCCGTTCAGTGCCGACTGAGCCTGCGCCCGCAAGGACGTAAGCCAGGGCGTTGAAGTCGGCGCGCCACGGGAGGCGGACCTGCGCGCCTGGCGAGACCGTAGCGTGGACCAGGGTGATCGGGGTGTGCGTGACACCAGGGCCCGGGTGGCCGTCGACATCGCCGGCGATGACGCGCAGCAGCGCGCCGCCGTCCTGCGACGTGAGCAAGGAGACCTGGCCGGCGCGGATGTCCTGGTAGCGCGGCTGCGTCATCTTCAGCTGCGCGGGCAGGTTGACCCAGAGCTGGAAACCGTGGAACAGGCCGCCGCTCACCACGAGTTCCTCCGGCGGGGCCTCGATGTGCAGGATGCCGCCGCCCGCAGTCATCCACTGGGTGTCGCCGTTCGTGATCAGGCCGCCCCCGCCGTTGGAGTCCTGGTGGCGGAACGTCCCGTCGATTATGTAGGTGACGGTCTCGAAGCCACGGTGCGGGTGCCACGGAGTGCCCTTAGGCTCGCCCGGCGCGTAATCAACCTCGCCCATCTGGTCCATGTGGATGAACGGGTCCAGGTCCTTCAGGTTCACGCCCGCGAACGCGCGGCGGACCGGGAAGCCCTCGCCTTCGAAGCCCGACGGCGCGGTGGTGACCTTGACGACTGGCCGGTCCCCTTCAGCCGCAGGCTCGGTGACCCTGGGCAGGACCAGCAGGTTCTCAACGGTTACGGCAGGCATTACGAACGCCCCCTAGTAGGTGGTCCCGGGCTGTTAGCGCCCGTTCACTGGCAGGTTACTCCGCCCAGCGTATTTGAAGATTCAAATATTCCGGGAGAAGGCGGTACCGGCGCGCAGAGTGCTGGACGTACGGGTGGGGCGGCGCGGCTACAGGGGCAAGCCCTCTTCCAGAAGGGCAAGCGCCTCGTCGATACGGCCCACGGCCTCCGGGCCGAACAGCGGCGCGCCGTCGTCAGGGCCGAGTTCTCCCTCGAGTTCCTCGGGCAGGAAGACGGACATCATCACGCCGATCACCGCGCCGGCGATGACGCGGACCCGCAGGTCGTCTGAGCGCCGGCCGGCCCGCTTCGCCAAGGCAGCGGCCACCGCGCTGATCGAGCGGGTGAACTCGTGGATGGCACGCGCGCGGATTTCCGGGACGCTCATCGAGAGCCTGGCGCCTTCGTAGATCTGCTCCCACTCGGCGTCGGTGAACGACGCCCACGTCTCGCGCATAGCAGCGCGGATGGCGGTGAGCGGGGGCAGTTCCGGCGGCTGGGCGGCGAACGCCTCCACCATGCGGGTGTCCATGTCGTCTTGCAGGACCACGTCTTCCTTGGTCGGGAAGTAGCGGAAGAACGTAGACGGCGACACCTCGGCCGCCGCGGCGATCTGCTCCACCGTGGTCGCCTGATAGCCCTGCTCGCGGAAAAGCCGGAGCGCGTGCTCCCTGAGGGAAGCACGCGTCCTGGCCTTCTTCCGCTCCCGCAGGCTGGCCTGCGCGATCATTTCCGTCACCTTACCGATTCTGGACCTTTACGCGATGGGAAGCGAACTTGCCTCGGCCGTGTACCCCGTGCCAGTGCCTCCCGTGACAGTGCCGCCAGCGGCCGGCGCCAGGGTGACGTTGGCGGCCTCGCCGCCGCCAGCGGCGCGCTGCCGCAGGACGATCACGGCCAGCAGCGCGCAGGCGACCGCGATGCCGCCGCAGGTCCACAGCATGAGATCCATGCCGTGCACGAACGCGGTGCGGACGGTGTCGGCCAGCGAGGACGAGCCGAGCTTGGTCGCGACCGCGACACCCGGGCCCGCACCCGACTTGACGGCGGAGGCGGCGCTCTCGGGCAGCCCGGCGGCCGCCGAGGCGACGCCGCGGGTGTAGGCGTTGCTGATCACGGTGCCGAGGATGGCCACGCCGATCGTCGAGCCGACCTGGCGCATCGCGGTCAGCAGCGCGGACCCGGCCCCGCTGCGCTCGGCGGACAGCGCGCCGAGGGCGATGCTCATCGCGGACGGCATGACCAGGCCGAGGCCGAGCCCGGCCAGGCCGACCCAGGCGATCGCGTATGCGGTCGTGCTGCTCAGCGTGGTGAGGGCGCCCAGGCCCATGGCGGCGGCCATCAGCAGGTAGCCGGCGGTGACCGCGATCCGCGGCGCCTTCAGCCGGGTGCCGCCGATCATGCCGATCAGCATGCCCACGACCATCGGGAGCAGGCGGACGCCGCTGCCCAGCGGGCTCTGCCCCTGGACGTCCTGGAAGTACTGCGGCAGCGCGAAGAACATGCCGAACATCGCGAACGACACCAGCGTCGCCAGGATCGTGCCCCAGCGGAAGCCCGCCGAGCCGAACAGCTGCAGGTCGGCGAGCGGCTGCCCGCCCCGGTCCGCGATCCGGCGCTCCACGAACGGCAGCAGGGCCAGCACGAGGACGCCCACCACGATGAGGAGTTCGGCGGTCACGTCGGACCAGCCGTCCTGGCCGGCCTTGATGAAGCCGTAGGTGAGCGCGACCAGGCCGAGGCTTGAGACGACGAGGCCGGAGAGGTCGATGCTCGGCCGCCGCTCGGAGCGCGACTCCGGCAGCAGCAGCACGACGGCGATGACCGCGATGACCACGACCGGGACGTTGATGAGGAACACCGAGCCCCACCAGAAGTGGCTCAGCAGGTAGCCGCCGACGATCGGGCCGATCGGGAAGCTCAGCATCGTGGCCCCGGCCATGGCGGCGATCGCCCGCGGCCGCTCTTCCTGCGTGAACAGGACCGGGAGCACGGACAGCGCGAGCGGGAAGATCGCGGCGGCGCCGATGCCGAGGACGGCACGGGCGGCGATCAGCTGGCCCGTCGAGCCCGCGTAAGCGCACGCCAGGGAGGCGGCGCCGAAGAGGACCAGCGCGACGAGCAGCATCTTCTTGCGGCCGTAGCGGTCGCCGAGCAGGCCAGCCGGGAGGATCAGCGCCGCGAGCACAAGGCTGTAGGAGTCGACGATCCACTGCAGGTCGCCGGTCGAGGCATGGAGGTCGTTAGCCATCGACGGCAGCGCGAGGTTGAGGACGGTGAGGTCGAGGCCGACAACAAGCACGCTGGCCGCGATCGCGGCTAGCGCCCACCAGCGGCGCGAGGAGCGCGCCACGTCGCGGGAACCGTTCATAACAGTAACCACCTTTGGGAAGTAACTCTTAACTGAAAGTCACTCTCAAAATATAGACACACCCACTTGGGAGTGTCAACCATTAAGTCAGCACGCAGAACGGCCGCGTGCTTCACGTTGATGCGAAGCACGCGGCCGTTCTGGAGATCTAGCTTGATCCTGGCCTTTGACTTAGGGGTCGGACTTGACCAGGCGGAGGGCGAGGGTGGGGCAAGCCGAGACGGCGGCCCGCGCATCGCGCTTCAAGCTCGGCGGAAGCGGACGGGGATCGACGATCGGGTAGCCCCACTCATCGAGCGCGATGGCTTCCGGCAGCAGTTCGGCGCAGGCGCCGTGGCCTGCGCAGTCGATGGGGTTGACCAGGAGTTTCTCGACCATCTGAATCAGCTCCGCCAGGAAGAAGCGAGGGCGGCGGACCGCGGGACAGGAAGGAAAGGCTCCGTGGCCGCCGCCGCGCAGCGGCCGTTGCGGTGCCTGCCGACCTCCGCGGCGAACGTCCGCAGCGCGCTGCCGACGAACCGTGCCGTGCCGTCCGGATGGCGGCAGGCGCCCCGGCCCGCCGCCAGGCCGGACCAGCGCTCGATGTCGTCAAGCGTTCGCTGGCGAGCGCGGCCCGCGGCGACCTCGGCGAGCGCGGCGGCGATCCGCGGCAGGGCGTTAAGGCAGGGGCCGCACTGGCCAGCGCTTTCCAGGGCGAGGTAGCGGACGACCCTGGCCACCTCCGCCAGGCCGCAGCGGTCAGGCGGCAGCGTGATAACGACGCCGGCCCCGACCCTGGCCTGGGCCGCGCTCAGGGAACTGTTGGCCAGCGTCAGCTCTCGCGCCTGGCTGCCAGTGAGCCACGTGCCGTGGTAGCCGCCGATTAGCACCGCGCTGTTGTCGGGCAGTTCGGGAAGCAGGGTCGGCAGCGGAACGCCGAGGGGAACCTCGGAGATCCTCGGCTGGCCGTCGTAGCCGCGGACGGTGGTGAGCATGGAGCCTGGCTCTTCCGTGGTGCCGACACCGCGGAACCAGCGGGGACCCCTGCGGGCGATCAGGGCCAGGTGCGCGAGCGTCTCCACGTTCTGGACGAGGGTGGGTGCGCCGCCAAGTCCGCGCTCGGTGATCCTTGGTGGGGTGAACGTCGGGATCGCCGGGCCGCCGGCCAGGTGGTTGAGCAAGGCGGTTTCCTGTCCGGACAGGAAACTGGCGGGGGCCTGGGCAAGTTGGACGGGAATGCGGTCGAGGCTGCTCGCTTGCCGTTCCCTGATGGCGTGGCTGAGCATCGCGCCCACGTCGTGCGCGCGGTCTGCGTGGAAGTAAAGGACGGCTGTGTCCGCGCCGACGGCTTCGGCCGCCAGCTGCAGGCCGTCGAGGACCAGGTGCGGGGACAGCCATAGGAGGGTGGCGTCCTTGTCGCTGGCCGGCTCCGACTCGGCCCCGTTGGCGATCACCTTCGGGACACGGTGCCGCCTGGCGGCGGAGTCGCGGACAGCCTGGAGCTTCTTGTGCACCGAGAAGGCCGCGCCACCTCGACCCGTAAGGCCTGCACTCTCGATGTCGCGGATCAGGGTGCCCGCGCGGTCCCGGTAGGGCAGCCTGCCGTGCTTTCCCACGTGCGCGTTGAGGTGCTGGCTGTGCTTCTTCTCCTCGGGCGGCGGGAGGAGGCGGGGCAGGCCGGTCATTCGGCGTGGCCTTCGCGGTGGATCGCGGTCATGAGGAGGCCGACTCGTTGCGCCCGCGGGCGGGCCTTGCCCGCGGCCGCGACGCGCCACAGGGCGGCGGCGATGACGGCCAGCGCGCACGCGATTGCCATCAGGCGGAGCACACCATGCTGCAGGTCACCGCTGACGAAGAACGAGTGAAACCAGGCGACCGGCCAGCTTAGGTAAGCGGCCAGGTGGACGGTGCGCCAGGCCTTCCGTGACAGGTGGCGGCGCAGCAGGCTGGTGATAAGAGAAGCGAGCATCAAGTCGAAGCTCACCGCGCCGACGCCGAGCCAGAACCGCTCGTATGGCGAAGTCAGCGGAATCACCGCGGCGGTGAGCGGAATGGTCACGTACCCATCCGCGATCGCGGTGAGTACATGCGCCGTTACAAAAACCGTACTAAGCAGCGCGAGGTTCCGGTGCAGGCCGCTAACGGCGAAACTCGGCATTCCCGGCAGCTTGGTTTTCCGTGTGACCAGGATGCCGAGCAACATGACCGCCGTCAGCAATAGCAACGAGACTGCACCCGTGGCGCGACTGACATACCAGAGCGCGGTGGAAGAGTTGAATTCGCTCACGAGTTCCAGGATCGGAAACGTTGATAGGCGGGAGGTGCGAGACCGCTCTGAACGCGCTCTGCAGCTGGTTTTCGGTTAACGGACCGTAACGACTGCTATCCCCCGGCTTCACCAATGGTGTGCCTTCTGAGCGGTCTCGTCCGTGGCGTGGGCCGGCACAGGGGGGTAACTTCGCCTGTGGTAAAGCGCTCCACGAGAACGCGCGTCGTTGCCGGAACATCCTTGTTGCCTCCACTGTTTACATGATCGAAACATTCGGAAACGTGATTGTTACCTCATGACTGGGTCACTATCGATTGCCGCCCGAGCGGCGTACATCTTGCGGGACAACAGCACCGGCCTCATCACGAAGGCCGCCCCTACTCTCTATCCACATCAATGGAGCTGGGACGCCGCGTTCAACGCGATCGGCCTCGCGACCATCGACCTGCCACGCGCCCGGCTTGAGCTCGACTCGCTCTTCGCCGGACAGTGGCGCAACGGTTTGCTGCCACACATCGTCTTCGATCCGAAAGCCGACGGGTACTGGCCAGGACCTTCGCAATGGGAGTGCACCACGCACTGCGAGGACGCGACGTCGGTGCCTGCGACCAGCGGGATCATCGACCCGCCGGTGCACGCCATCGCGGTCGACCGGATCCTTGCCTTCGCGGCCTCGGCCGGGGAACCGGAGTACTCGCGGACCCTCGCCTGGGCGACGGCGCTTTATCCCAAGCTGCTCGCCTGGCACCGTTTCCTAGCCCGCGACCGGGCTGACAAGGAAACCGGCCTGATGACGCTGTTCCACGGCTGGGAGTCCGGAACGGACAACTCGCCCCGCTGGGACGCGCCGTACGCCGGGGTGGAGGTGGGACCTGGCCTCCCTCTCTATGAGCGGAAGGACAAGGCGCACGTGTCGGACGCCGACCAGCGCCCGACCGACCGCGAGTACGACCGGTACCTGTGGCTGGTCGAGGAGGCGAAGCGGGCGTCGTACAACGCTGGCCTGCTCCGCCAGACGGGGTCGTTCCAGGTGGGCGACGTGCTGTTCACCGCAATCTACGCCTGCGCGTCCGACCTGCTGGCGGCCCTGGCACTGCGCCTGGATAAGCCCGATGATGCCGCCGAGCTCAAGGAATACGCCGCCCAATCTCGGGCGGCTGTTTTCTGTCACGTCGACGAGGCGTCGGGCCTGGCCGCCGATGTTGACCTCCGCACCGGGGCGTGGCTCCGGACGGAGACCATCGCCGGCTTCGCGCCCCTCATCGCCGGCGGCATGCCGCTGACCCTGCGGAAGCGACTGGTGTCGCTCCTGCTCGGTGAGCGGTGGGCGGGGCATCCGTCGTTCAAGTTCGCCCTGCCGCCGTCGACGTCGCCGCACTCGGCGGCGTACAACCCGACGTGCTACTGGCGGGGACCGGTGTGGCCGGTCTTCACCTGGCTGCTGACCTGGGCGCTGGCGCGGTCGGGCGAGTACGCCGCGGCGGCGTCGCTGCGGACAGCATCGCTGTCGCAACTGTCCGACGCGACCTTCGGCGAGTACTACCACCCGGTTACCGGCGCGCCGCTCGGCTCGCTGCACCAGTCCTGGACGGCAGCGGTCGCCCTGGACTGGCTGCTCGAAGACGAGTAGTCTCTCCAGTCCCGTTTGCTAACGAGCCAAACCGTGGCTTTCTCCCCGGAGTGGGGGGAGAAAACCACGGTTTCTCGTCTTTCTTGCCTTTCTTGTCTTGCTCGTCCTTCTCGGCTCGCGCTAGCTGGCCGGCCAGGCGTTGAGCACGTGGACGGTGCCGCCCTGTTCGACTAGCCGGGCAGGCAACCCGAGGGCGGTCAGCCAGTTAAGGGCCGCATGCCCCCTGATGATCGCGGCCGTCGCTGCGGTGTTCGCGTCGGCGCAGGTGGCGGCCGCCACCGAGACCGTCCGCCAGACAGATTGCGCCGGGCGGCAGGTACGCGGGTCGAGGATGTGGTGCAGCACGTCGCCGCCTCGGCGCCAGCGTCTCGCCGCGGTCGACGAGGTCGCGAGGCCGCCGTCATTGATGCGGACCACCTGCGTGGGCCCGTCCGGCTGCGCGCTGGGCAGCGCCGTCTTGGCCTGCACCCTGATCCGCCAGCCGCCTGCTGGCGGCTCTCCCCCAACAGCGGTGTCCCCGCCGAGGCTGACCAGCACCCCGCACCCAAGTTGCCGCGCGATCCGGGCGGCGGCCTGATCGGCGGCCCACCCCTTAACGGTCGCCCCGAGGTCTAGCTGCACCCCCGGCGGCACCGTAAGCAGGCGCTTGTGCACGTCGACCTGCACGCTGCGCCAGCCGGGAATGACCCGGACGGACACCTGGCTGGCGACATCCCCTTGTTCCGCGCGGGCAAGTTCCGCGAAATCACGGTCATAGCCAAGGGCGGACAGCAGCGCCCCGACCGTCGGATCCACATCGCCGTCAGTCAGCCGCGCGGCGCGGAGCGCGACCGCCACCGCCTCCGCGAGCAAGGGGCTCACCGGCACCGTCACGTCATCGGACGCGCCGCGCGCCGCGTTGCCCACGGCAACCAGCTCAGAGTCCGCCCGGAACCGGCTGCAGGCCAGGTCCAGCGCCAGCAAGTCCGCTTCGAGCAGTTCCCGCGCCGCGCCAATCCGCGCTGGCTCAGTCACCGCGAGCTGGACGAGCATGCCCAGCGCCGTCCAGGCGTCGAACGCTACCTCATTCTTCGCATTCTTTGCCGCGGAGATCATGAGCCGCCAGAGGTCGCGTTGGCGCCGCTGCCCGTGCTCACCTGCGGCGAGCTGGCGGGTGCCTGGAGCCCGCCCTGGCTGCTCGACGAACTGCTGCTGTTGCTTGAGCTGTCGTCCGATGAACTGTCGGCATCGCTGGATGATGATGTTGAGCTGGACGACGAGCTGCTGCTCTTGGTGGCCGCGTGGCTAGCCCCGGGAAGGACGGCGACGATGACGCCAGCCGCGGCGACGCTGGCGACGGCGGCGGTCACGGTCGCCGCGTTCAGCCTGCGGCGTCCTTGCTCACGTTCGGCCACGGCCCGCGCGACCTGGCGCGGCCCGGCGGGCGCGGCCTGTTCCTGCCAGTTGTTCATGTCAGTCAGGGTTACGTCCCCTGGCTCCGAATACCGCCGGAGAACGGTTAAGAAATGCTCTGCGTGCGCGGGCGCCCGCTCCGTCGGGCGGGGGTTTGCGCAGGCGGGCGGAACTGCCACTATTTAGCAATGCGCAACGATGCCACTCCTGCGGCTTCCGGCCCGGACGCGCTCCGCGCCGCCCGTGACCTGCTGCTCGCCCACCGGACCGACTACGCCGCGGCCGTCGCCGGCTTCAATTGGCCCGCACTCGGCGAGTTCAACTGGGCGCTCGACTGGTTCGACGTGATCGCCGCCGAGCACCCCGACCGCCTCGCGCTGCGGGTGGTCGGGGACGACGGGTCCGACGAGGCGGTCACCTACGCGGCGATGGCTGCCCGGTCGTCGCAGGTCGCGAACTGGCTGCGCGGCCTCGGGGTGCGGCGCGGCGACCATGTGCTGCTGATGCTCGGCAACATCGTCCCGCTGTGGGAAGTCATGCTCGCGGCGATGAAGCTCGGCGCGATCGTCATCCCGGCGTCGACGCTGCTGCAGCCCGCCGACCTGGCGGACCGGATCACGCGGGGGCACGTGAAGCACGTGATCGCCGAGGGGAACCAGGCCGCGAAGTTCGCCGGAGTCACCGGCGACTGGACCCGCGTGGTGGTCGGCGCGGACGGGGCAGCCGGATGGCATTCGTACGCGGACTCTTCTTCGGCGCCGGCCGAGTTCACCGCCGACGGCGTGACCCGGGCGAGCGACCCGCTGCTGCTCTACTTCACCTCAGGCACGACCTCCCAGCCGAAGCTGGTCGAGCACACCCACGCCAGCTACCCGGTCGGCCATCTGTCCACGATGTACTGGATCGGCATCCAGCCGGGCGACGTGCACCTGAACATCTCCTCCCCCGGCTGGGCCAAGCACGCCTGGTCGAACCTGTTCGCCCCGTGGGACGCGCAGGCCACGATCCTGATCTTGAACCAGGCGCGGTTCAACGCCGCCGGGCTGCTCGCGGCCCTCGGTGACTGCGGCGTGACGACGTTCTGTGCGCCGCCGACGGTGTGGCGGATGCTGATCCAGGCCGACTTGTCCGCCGCCGACATGTCGGCGCTGCGCGAGTGCGTCGCGGCGGGCGAGCCGCTCAACCCGGAGGTCATCGAGCAGGTCCGCAAGGCCTGGGGCATCACCGTCAGGGACGGCTTCGGCCAGACCGAGACGACCGCGCAGGTCGGTAACCCGCCGGGCCAGCCGCTCAAGCCCGGGTCCATGGGCCGCCCGCTGCCCGGCTACCCCGTGGTCCTCGTCGACCCGGTGACCGGCGAACCCGGCCAAGACGGCGAGATCTGCCTTGACCTGTCACGGCGGCCGCTTGGCCTGATGACCGGGTACCAGGACGACGCCGAGCGGGACGCCGAGGCCATGCGCGGCGGGTACTACCACACCGGCGACGTCGCGTCGGCTGACGCTGACGGCTACATCACTTATGTCGGGCGGACTGACGACGTCTTCAAGGCGTCGGACTACCGGATCTCCCCGTTCGAGCTTGAGTCTGTCTTGATCGAGCACGTGGCGGTCGCCGAGGCAGCGGTCGTCCCCTCCCCTGACCCGCTGCGCCTGGCCGTCCCGAAGGCGTACGTGCTGCTCGCGGCCGGCGCTACGCCGGGCCCGGACCTGGCGAAGGACATCATGGACTTCGTCCGGATGAGGGTCCCGGGCTACAAGCGCATCCGCCGGCTCGAGTTTGGCGACCTCCCGAAGACCATCTCCGGCAAGATCCGCCGCGTCGAGCTCCGCACCCAGGAGGAAACCTCCCGCGAAACCCGGGGCGTCACCGAGTTCTGGGAGGAAGACTTCAGCGACCGCTGACGGATAGTGGATGGTTCGCCACACGGGAGAGTGGCGAACCATCCACTATCTCGCCGCCGATTACCCGGCGTCTGGGGCGGGCACCTCGGCCGTCCGGGTCACCGGGCTGGGGCGGATCGCGATGACGACGGTGACCAGGATCAGGACTGCGATACCCGCGGCCACCAGGAACGCCCGGTCCAGGCCCGCCGCTAGTGCGTGCTGGGAGGCTGCGGCCGTTGCGGTCCCCGCGGCGTGCGCGGCGCGGGCGCTGTTGGCGGTCACCGTCCAGGCCACGCTGCCAAGCACCGCGAGTCCGAGGGCACCGCCGAGCTGGCGGCCCGTGTTGAGCAGGCTTGACGCTATCCCCGAGTCGGCCGCGGGAACCCTCGCGAGCGCGAGAAGCTGCAGCGGAACGAACATCAGGCCCATGCTGGCACCGATGATGAGGGACGGGCCGAGCAGCCCGGCGGCGTAGGTGCTGTGCTCGGTGACGCGCGATAGCCAGTACATGCCGCCGACGCTCGCGACAGCGCCGACCAGCAGCAGCGACCGGGGGCCGGTGCGCGCGGCCAACCGGGCGGCGACGCCGGTGCCGACTAGGAGGGCAGCCGTGAACGGCAGGAACGCCGCCCCCGTCCGCAGCGGTGAGTAGCCAAGCAGGTCCTGGACGAACAGGTTGAGGAAGAAGAACACACCGAAGATGGCTGTGCCGACCCCCAGCATGATCAAGTTCGCGCCGAGGCGGTTCCTGTCGCGCAGCAGGCGTGGCGGCAGCAGCGGGTGCTTGCCGCGCGCCTCGATGACCGCGAAAGCGGCGAGCAGCACGGCGCCGGCGGCGAGTGTGGCCACCACCTTGGCGTCGCCCCAGTGCGACACCCCGTCCGGTGTCGTCGCGGCATTGGACAGGCCGTAGACCAGCGCGGCCATGCCGCCGGTGCCGGTGATGGCCCCCGGCAGGTCGAAGCCGCGGATCAGCCGCGACGCCCCGGCGAGAGTCCCTGGTGCGCCGCTGAGGGCAAACGGCGCGGCTAGGACCACGGCGATGCCAATCGGCACGTTGACGAACAGCACCCAGCGCCAGGACGCGTACGTGACGAGCAGGCCTGCCACGACCAGCCCCACCGCGCCACCCGCAGCGCTCATCGCGGCGTACACGCCCATGGCGCGGTTGCGCAGCGGCCCTTCGGGGAACGTGGTCGCGATCAGCGCCAGCGCGGTCGGGGCGACGATCGCGCCGCCGACCCCTTGGACGGAGCGGGCGGCCAGCAGCCACGCGGGTGAGGTGGCGAACCCGCCGGCGAGCGAGGCGGCGGAGAACAGCAGCAGGCCGATGATGAACATGCGGCGGCGGCCGAGCAGGTCACCGGACCGGCCGCCGAGCAGCAGTAGACCGCCGAACGTGAGCGCGTACGCGGTGACGACCCACTCCAGTCCAGAATCGGAAAACCCGAGTGCCCGCTGGATGTGCGGCAGGGCCACGTACACGATGGTCGCGTCGAGCACGACCATGAGCTGTGCGGCGGCGATGACGAGCAGCGCCAGGCCGGGCCGGCCGGTGCGCGCCCCCGTGGGCGCGCCAGCCGGGGCGCTGGTCGGTGATTGTGTCTGGGACATGATGCGCTCCTCTCAGGCGGGGCGGATGTTGTGGTTCCGGCGCAGGACGTTGCCCGGGTCGTAGTGCCGCTTGATGGCCGCCAGGCGCTCGTAGGTCGGCGCTGGGTAGGCGCCCGCGATGTCGGCGGGCGCCGTCGACTTGAGGAAGCCGACGTAGGTCCCGCTGCCGTGGGCCGCGACGTCGGGCCAGGCGGCCAGCGCCTGGTCGGCCCGCTCCTGCGGCGCACCTGGCGGCAGCATCACGCCCGCCACACACAGGAACTCGGCGTCCCGGTGGGCGAACGCGGTCGCGTCTTGCGCGGTCCACCCGAACGCGCCGCCCAGGCCGCGCAGCTCAATCGCGGCCCCGGCGCGGAAGAGCTCGGCGATGCTCGCGGCCGGCGCCTCGCCCAGGGAACGGAAGAACGCGTTGCGCGCCTCGAAGCGGAGGCCGGGCGGCATCTTCACGTCCTCGAGCACGTCGGCGTAGGGCACGACGCGGACGCCGTCGGCGCTGACCGGGGCGAGCCGCCGGAAGGGGGCAAGTGCCGCCGCGGCGGCGTCCGCGTCGGGGCTGGCGTAGCAGCACTTCAGCATCACCATGGACGGCTGCCCCATCATGGGCGGCACCAGAACCAGGTGGGTGGTCAGGTTCTCATCGCTGGCGCGCACCAGGTCACGCCAGCGGGCGATCAGCGGCGGCAGGGTTTCCGGTGCGCTGCCCGGCAGGCCGTCGACCTGGTAGCCGAGCGCGCCGTAGTGCACGCCGCTGACGGGCTGGGCGATGCAGTCAAAGCTGAGCACGACGCCGAAGTTGCCGCCCCCGCCGCGCAGCGCCCAGAACAGGCCCGCGTGATGCTCGGCGTCCGCGTGGACCAGCTGCCCGTCCGGGGTGACCAGGTCGGCCCCGGTGAGGCTGTCGATGGCCAGGCCGTGCTTGCGGACCATCCAGCCGATGCCGCCGCCGAGTATGAGGCCGCCTACGCCGACACTGGCTGTGTCCCCGGCGGTAAGGGCGAGGCCAGCCTGCTGCAGGCTCCCGGCGACGGCGCCCCAGGTCGCGCCTGCGCCAATGCGGACCCGGCGGGTGCCGTGGTCGAGTACCCGCACTGCGTTGAGGTGCCGCAAGTCGATGACCATGCCAGCGTCGTAGGTGCCGAACCCGGCGAGGCTGTGGCCGCCGGCCCGCACCGACACGGGCGCTTCTGCGTCGACCGCGAAGCGCAGCGCACCGGCGACGCCGGCTGCGTCGCGGGGCCGCACGATGAGCTCTGGCGTGCCTGCCGCGAACACGGTGTCCGCGGCTTCCCTGTAGCCGTCCTGCCCCGGGGCGAGCACTTCGCTTTCTGCTGCGAGATTTGTCGTCGTCATAGTCACCGATCGTGCCGGGCTGCCCGCCGAAAGTCGTCGTACAGCGGAACCGACTTGCCGCTGGTCAGTGCGGATGCATGAGGGCGCTGAGCTACTCCGTGGGGAGTAGCCGGCAATGGGTCCGGCCGGAGGATCCGCGTCCTGGACCCGAACGCGTAGGCTCGGCACATGCGCACTAATCCGCCTCGGCTGAAGCTCCACGCGGCTGGCTGGCTCATCTCGGTAGGAGTCACGCTGGTGGCGTTCCGCATGTGGCACCTGCACCTGCGTGAGGTGGAACAGCGGGCGGAGGAAGCCGAGCGCACCAGGGACGAGATGGCCCAGCGCAGGGCTATGGAGGAGCGGCTGCGCATCGCCCGCGAGCTGCACGACTCGCTGACGCACAGCATCTCGGTCATCCAGGTCCAGTCGGGCGTCGCGGTGCACCTGGCGGGCAAGCGGGGCGAGGAGGCGCCGACCGCGCTGAAGGCGATCCAGGAAGCCGCCACGGACGCTGCCCGCGAGCTGCGGGCGACGCTCGGCGTCCTGCGCACCGCCGACGACTGCGACGGCACTGGACTCGGGCAGCTGGACAAGCTGCTGGCACGGACCCGCGCGGCCGGGCAGCCGGTGACGCTGACCGTGTCCGGCGACGTACGGGAGCTTCCGTCAGAAGTGGACCAGGCGGCGTACCGGATCGTGCAGGAGGCGCTCACCAACGTCAGCCGCCACGCGAGCCAGGCCAGCGCCTGGGTGCGGCTCTCCTACGGGAACGCCGCGCTGACGGTGGAGGTCGATGACGACGGCGGAAACGGCACTGCCAGGCAGGCGGTCCCGGGCGAAGGACTGCCTTCAGGACCTGGGCTTGGGCTTGTCGGCATGCGGGAGCGGGTAGCGGCGCTCGGTGGCCGGTTTTACGCGGGGCCGCGTGCACCCGGTGGCTTCCGCGTGTGTGCCGAGCTTCCGCTGGGGGCCTAGTGATCAGGATCCTGCTCGCTGATGATCAAGCGCTGATCCGCAGCGGGATCCGGGCGCTGCTCGATGCGGAAGACGACATCGAGGTGGTCGCTGAGGCGGCCGACGGGCGGGAGGCGGTCGCGCTGACCATGCAGCACCGCCCGGACATCGCGCTTGTCGACATCCAGATGCCAGTGCTCGACGGCATCGAGGCCACCCGGCAGATCGTCGCGGACCAGCGCCTTGCGGCAGTCCGCGTGGTGATCTTGACGAACTTCGAGTTCGACGAGTACATCTTCCGCGCGCTGCGGGCCGGGGCCAGCGGCTTCCTGCTGAAGGACACCCAGCCCGCCGAACTGCTGCACGCGCTGCGCGTGGTGATGCGCGGCGACTCGCTGCTGTCGCCCGCCGTCACCCGCCGGCTGATCGGCGAGTTCGTCGCCCGGCCGCCTGACGCGGTCCCCGCCGCCGGGATGGAGGCGCTCACCAACCGGGAACGCGAGGTCGTGGCGCTGGTCGCCCGGGGACTCAGCAACGACGAGATCGCCGCCGCCATGGTGCTCAGCCCCACTACGGCCAAGACCCATGTCAGCCGGGCGATGATCAAGCTCGGCGCGCGCGACCGGGCCCAGCTCGTCGTCTTCGCCTACCAGACGGGGCTGGTCAGCCCGCGCGAAGCAACCCCGCGCACCGCACCATGATGCTGGGCGGAACCAGCCAGGCCGGGGCCGCGTCCAAGGGACGTGAAAGCAGCTAGGGCCCTATTTCTACTGCTAAGCGCGACGCTGGCGGCGGGGTGCGGGACGGCATCCTCCACTGCGTCACATGCGGGCGTTGCCGCGGCGCGGAACGACACGGCGAGCAGCTCGGTGTCGGGCACGCCGGCGCGACAACAGCTGGCGGCCAACGAGGCGGGGAACCTCCTCGCGCAGTTCGTGCCGCCGCCCGGCGCGGTCCGGCTGGCGAAGAAGCCGACGCTCCCCAGCGGGGGCGGAGCGTCGCTCGTTTACACAACGACCGTGCACGCTGTGCGGTACTGGCGGGTGCACGGGAACCCGACGACGTTGCTCGCCTGGGAGAAGGCGCACAT
>Ga0134126_10003946_pt1 | contig 18564 bp, 15 predicted proteins | sample KB31752_FD_96881 | JGI IMG/M metagenome (GOLD analysis project Ga0134126, IMG submission 96881) | Terrestrial soil microbial communities with excess Nitrogen fertilizer from Kellogg Biological Station, Michigan, USA - KB3-175-2 | ecosystem: Environmental > Terrestrial > Soil > Unclassified ...
GCTTCTTTCTCCGTGATGCCGATGCGGCCGAGCTGCGGGTCAATGAAGACGGTGTAAGGCACCATGCGTCCGTCGATGGTGACGTGCTTGCCGTGGAGAAGGTTGTCGCGCAGGACGCGATAATCGTCATACGAAATGTGGGTGAACGCGGGGCCACCCTTGACGTCGCCGATTCCATAGATGCCGGGGACGTTGGTTTCGAGCTTCGAGTCGACGCGCAGGAAGCCTTTATCGTCTGTCTCGATTCCGGCGGCGGGCAGATTGAGATCGTTTGTATTTGGCGTGCGGCCGACGGCGACGAGCAGATGCGTTCCTTCTACGGTTTGCGCATCCCGAGCGGATTGAATTTCCAGCGTGATCTTTTCTTTATTTCCGCTGACGCGCTTTGCCTTTGAGTTGAGCAGGATGTCGATGCCATCCTCGCGAAGAATCTTCGCGACCTCGTCGGCGATGTCGGTGTCTTCACGGGAGAGTAACTGCTCGTCCGCTTGAACGATGGTCACGCGGCTGCCGAAGCGGCGAAACATCTGGCCGAATTCCAAACCAATGTAGCCGCCGCCGAGGACCAGCAGGTGCTCCGGGAGATGCTCCACTTCCATGATGGAAGCGTTGTCGAGAATATTTGGAAGCAACTGTACCTGATCGAATCCGTCAATCGAAGGCTCGGTCGCGCGCGCGCCGGTGTCGATGATAATTTTGTCGGCGGTCAGGTGGATTTCTTGGCTGTCGTTTGTTTTGACTGCGATGGACTTGGGTCCGGTGAAGCGTGCGTCACCGCGGATCAGGTCGAGATTTTTTGTGCTGAGGAGAGCCTTCTCATTATTATTGCGGCTTTGCAGCACGATCTCATTTTTGCGCTGAACGATGCGTGCCATGTTTGCGCCAGTCACCTGGGCGTGAATGCCGAAGTATTCGGCGCGGCTGCTCATATAAGCGACGCGGGCGCTGCCCACCATGGTTTTTGTAGGCGTGCAGCCGGTGTTGACGCAGGTGCCGCCGACAAATTTTCGCTCGATCATCGCGGTGCGCCATCCTGCCTGGGCGAGCGCTTTCGCTAAAGGATTGCCTCCTTGTCCGGAACCCAGGATGACTGCGTCGTAATGCTTGGCTGCGTTTGCTTGAGACATATTGCCTACTTAATAGATTTGCGGGACGCGGGCCGGTCGAAATTACAGCCTTTCCAAGGTTACTGTGATGCGGGCTTCGTTCTATCCGCCTCGCCGCGGCGAGATGGGACACCCGCGATATTTCGCCAATCTTAAAACGGGCTTAGTACGCAAGGAAGACCGCGTGTGAGACGACGAGGATGCTGCCGCCGATGCAGACGAGATCTTCAATCAGCGCCACCGGAAGGTCATGCCAGTGGAAGGTGTGCACCCAACCTTTGCGAATTTCATATCCGATGAATGCGCCGAGGATTGCGGCGACGGCCCCGATGGCTGCGCAGGTCTCCCAGTTCGCGCCCCAGGCCTGACCGCTGACCATGCCGCAAATAAATCCGAAGATGACGCGGCCAATCATTCCAGGGGCCTTGAGGCGGCTGGGAGTGGAAGGCAATTTGTCGACAACGATTTCTCCGAACGCGAGGATCGTGAGGATGATGACCGCGGCCCAGGTGTGCAGAAAGTGAAGGGAACTGCCGGGGATGTGCATGTAGCGCAGGTGCAGGGTCCACGCGAGAACGCTGATGGGAGTGAAGGTGCGCAGCCCGGTCAATGCTCCCAGGCAAGCGGCGACAAGAAGCACAGGCAAAATGCTGTCCGACATTCGAGACCTCCACGCAAGTTCGATGATGTGTGGATGAGAAACGGCCACTGCGCACCATCATTCCCTGCTGGAAATGAATTGTAAACAGGCATGAGGCCCAACGGGGATCAATTTTCGCGCAATTCAGGCGCGATCGGGTGCGACGCAGGTATTTCCAGCGGCGAGCCGGTCGCGCGGATATACCTATCGGACGCCGACACTCGCGGGTTCGCGCAGCCATCCGTAGAGCGGAAATTGCTCCGCCAGATCGAGTACCTGGGCGCGAATTTTGGCCAGATGAGCAGGGTCGGAGCGGTGATCGAGAGCTTCGACAATCCAGCGGCCAATGATGCGCATTTCTTCTTCGCGCATGCCGCGAGTGGTGAGCGCGGGCGTGCCCACGCGAATGCCGCTGGGCTTCATGGGCGGATTGACATCGAACGGGATGGCGTTTTTATTGACGGTGATACCGGCCTCTCCGAGAGCTTTTTCGGCCTCGCTGCCGAACATGCCTTTGACGAAGACATCGACCAGCATCAGATGGGTGTCGGTGCCGCCGGAAACGACGCGATAGCCTTCCGCCATGAGGGATTCGGCGAGCGCCTTGGCGTTGGAGACGATTTGTTTTGCGTAGTCTTTGAATTCGGGCTGAAGCGCTTCTTTGAAGGCGACGGCCTTGCCCGCGATGATGTGGATGAGCGGGCCGCCCTGCTGGCCGGGAAACACGCTGCGATCGACGCTGGCGGCCAGGTCTTGCTGGCAGAGAATCAATCCGGCGCGAGGGCCGCGCAAGGTTTTATGCGTGGTGGTGGTGACGATGTGCGCGTGCGGTACTGGCGAGGGATGCACGCCCGCGGCAACCAGGCCGGCGAAATGAGCCATGTCGACGACAAGAAAAGCGCCGACTTTGTCGGCAATCTGGCGCATGCGGGGAAAGTTGAAGGTGCGGGGATAAGCGCTGCCGCCGCCGATGATCATTTTGGGCTTTTCGCGCAGGGCAATCTGCTCCAGCTCGTCGTAGTCGATGACTTCTGTATCCTTGCGAACGCCGTAGCTGGCGACGCGATAGAGCTTGCCGGAAAAATTCAGTTTGTGGCCGTGGGTGAGGTGGCCGCCATGCGCCAGGTCGAGGCCGAGGATAGTGTCGCCGGGCTGAATGATGGCCATGTAGGCGGCGGAGTTGGCCTGCGAGCCGGAGTGCGGCTGGACGTTGGCATGATCGGCGCCGAAGAGCTGTTTGGCACGGTCGCGCGCCAGATTTTCGACCACGTCGGCATATTCGCAACCGCCGTAGTAGCGCTTGCCCGGATAGCCCTCCGCATATTTATTGGTGAAGACCGAACCGGCTGCCTCGAGGACCGCTGCACTGACGAAGTTTTCTGACGCAATCATCTCCAGGCCTTCATGCTGGCGCAGGATTTCATGCTGGATGGCGGCGGAAATCTCTGGGTCGGACTGGGCGAGCGAAAGGGACATGCGGTTGGTGGCCATACAGAAATTCTAACCTACCGGGATGGGTGGAAATTGGGCCGTTCGTCGGAAGCGTACCCCAGCGCCTGAAGGCGCAGTTGGGTTGGGAGTTTCACCCCGGACTAAAAGCCCGGGGTCTACCCAAGAGCTAATTTTCCGGTGTCTGCCGGGGAGTTGGAAGATTGGCCCGAGGCTACGCGATTTGAGCGCGGTGACTTCTAGTGGGGATGATAACCGCGATGAATCCATCCGCGCTTACCGGGCCGCGGATGGATCGAGGGGCTGGTTTACCTCCAGTGACCGGGCACCCAGATATAGCCGCGCCGACTATTGCGTCAGTGACCGGGAATCCACCGGGCATAGCCGCGCGGCGGCGCCGCATACCTGCCGGGAATCCAGACATAGCGTCGTCCATTCCAGCGGTAATATCCGGGCTGCCAAACCCAGCCGCGATGCATGGGGGCGGGGATAACTTCTCGCGGCGCCGGTGGAGGCGGGCCAATGTGGACATACACCTGGGCAGAGGCCATCAAACTCGATGCGAGTATCGCGGTGAATACAAAGCCAAGAAGCCGTTTTTTCATTCTTCCTCCAGTGAACGGTTGTGAGCTGTCATGCAATCCGCGATGCAACTGCGTATTCCTGCAAGTCGCTGCGGCGCACGAATTTTTGAACACAGAAGGTCGCGAAGAGTTGCGCTGACCGCGGCAATCCACATTTTTTTTGGGCGAGGAAAAAGAGAAAATTCGAGAGATGGCTGGCGGGGATGTGGGAAGTTCTAGGCGAGGCGCATGGCTTGATATTGGTCCATCAGTTCGCGCGCGATGTCTTCATTCTTGCGCTCCACCATGCCGGGAATGCGGAAGAGATCGATCAGCATCCAGAAGCCGAATCCGCCGATGGTGAGCCAGTAGATTAGTTGAATGCCAATGCGGCCGAGGTAGAGGTAGTGGAAGCCGAAGAAGAACCAGAAAAAGTAGGCGAAGAACGCGGATTTCTTGCGAACTTCGTAATCGCGGAGCACGAGGGATTGTGTGTTGGCGGAAAGACTCTGAAAGACACCTTGTAAGGCATAAGGAATGGACATGGGTTCACCTGGGAAATGTTGGCTATCATCCAGAAGTCTCAGTTCCTTTGGGTCCCGAGCCTACTCCTAATACGTGATTGCAACGGAATAAGTTCCTTTTCGATTCCGCAGATCAAATGTCCACGCATTTCTCAATCCGTTTGTAGCCCTGACCAGATTACGTGGAGACGGATGTCTTTGTAGATATGTGAACATCCGTCTCCAATGATTCAGCGAAAAACACCAGCTAGCAGCTCGATTCGAAGGTTGCCGATGGATCGAGCGCCTGATTTACCTCTGTGGCCAGACACCCAGACATAGGCGCGCCTGCTGTTGCGTCAGTGACCTAGTGGACGGCTGCGCGGCGAGATCGTGCCGGAACATAATAGTCCAGGATCAATAGTCCCAGGATCATCGAGAATCGCCACGGCGACAGACTTGGCCACCAGCCCGGTTTAGAGTTTGACCGTGGGCCAATCCAGTGTAGCTAACACATCTGGGCTGATCTTCCCATGCTTCGAAAAAGACTGTTCCAGACGCGCATCCAGCCAAGATACTGCCAATGGTGTCAGTTCCACCGCCGCCTGTTGGTTGAAAGCCTTGCGCGGGTTGGTATTTCCTTGTCCAGCCAGGGCGTGTCTATTTGTTGAAGCGAACGAGTCTGAGCCAAGCTCATCCATTAACTCGTTCAGCGACACGCCATTTGACAAAACTCCGTTCACAAACTTCACGTCATGGACGCGCACGTAGCGAGGCCACTTGGCCTTCCAATTACGCAGCTCTATATCTGCTGGCGTCGCGTCGTCGCGTCCATCCATGTAATGGATGCCGATTCCACGACCAAAAATCAAAATATCCCTCGGGTTGACGATTCGAGCCATAAACATGATTGCCCCATCTCGCACCATCCTGGGCCTCTTCGATGCGGGATAGGTACATGCCCAGTGGGCGCCTGAACTCTTCACTTCGTCGAGTACCGGATGGGTTGGTATCTCACGGTTGTGCCCTTCGCCAAAGAACTTCACGAAGCCCTGTTCGGCGATCGTGCCTTGCATCCGTGCGGTTTGTGGTTCTGCTGGAAAACCAACGTCTTTTCCTTCGTCTCCTAAGCTTGGAGTGGACTTCGTACCTGCTCCCGAAGCCCAGGCCGCAATGACCTTACTTTCCCACTGATCGAGCTTTTTCAAAGAGACGTCAGGGCTGGCCCCTTTCCAAAGCCGATCAAAATAGGCGTGGCAACTCACGGCAATTTCGTCATCCTGCGCAACGAAACCGAGCTCATGATTTCTTATCAGGCCCTGCTCAGTGAGATTCGCTGAGGTAACAATCGTCCGGTTCGCTCCGATCAAATATGCCTTTGAATGGAGGTTCTTTATACCCCGGATTTTCCCGCCCCCCTTGCACAAAAGTCTGAGAGCGGATATGTCGCTCACTCCATCCCGAAAACAGTTCAAGTCAAAGCGCGTGATCACCTCAAGCACACTGGGACGGCCGTATTGGAGCAGACGTTTCGCTGCCTTCTCTTTGATAAAGGGGCAAATAATCCGCACGCAAGATCCGTCGGCTGATAACGCATCGTCGAGAATCTGGTCCCACTTTGAATCCACCAATCGAAAGTTCATCGCTTTCTCTCCGTCATTCTGGCGTTTGTTGATCACTGGGTTCCAATCCCCGTTTCTGGGACCGGGATTGTGGCGACAGATGTGGAGCACCTAGGGTCGCCGCGGGACAGACCCTGCCGCCTCGAACTGCAACGACGTAGATGTGTGGTCTCCCAGGTCTCAAAAACGAGACCTGGGGCACCCAAGTTATAAGCTCGATTACAAAATCACCAGGTCAGGATACTAGTTTATTGCCTAGCCAGTTCCTTCTCGGGTTGTAGCTTTTGCGGGTGTGCTATCGCTTGTTGCGCGAGTTTTTTGAAGGCGTTGTAGACGAAGGATCCGAGATACCAGCCGTCGATATATTTGTAGGGAGTTTCGCCGGTGGTGTAGTGGCCGCAGGGAAGGATTTTTGCGTCGAAGTTGACGCCGCGGGCGCGAAATTCTCGCAGCACGCCTTCGGAAAATTCGCGCAGGAAGGTTAGATCGTACGGTGCATAAATGACGCGCGCCAATTTCTTTGGCCATCGGGGCGACTGCTGTTCGGGGGCGATGCAGGCGAAGCGATCCATGTAGACCATGGGGCTGGCGCCGCTCCAAAGCTGGACGAGATCGTTATGCGTCAGGCCCGCCTGTTCACAGGCGGCGCGAACATGGCGGGTGCTTTGGCCGGTCCACACCACGTCGCCAGTCCATAGCGATGCATGGTTGAAGGCGTTGACGCGCAGGCGTGCGTCATGGGCGCTGGCGATGAATGCATAGCAGGAGCCGAGGCTGGTGCCAAGCACGCCGAATTGCTCGTATCCTAGCTGCTGCAGCCAGTCGAGGCAACTGCGAATATCGACGACCGCCTGGCGGCACGCGGCCAAAGTTCGCCCAATGTTGGAGCTGACGGCGTAGTCGGAGCGTTCCAGTTCCGCGGGGCGGCGAATATCGTGGAACGGTTTGCTGAGTCGCAGCGCGGAAATTCCAAAGCGATTGAACAGGGTGCAGAGTGCATTGTGGCTGAAGGCATCTGCATTCCACTGCGGCATTACGATGATGGCTTGCTTCGGCTTGCCTTGCTGCTTTTCAGGTGGCGCAGGATACCAGCGGGCGTTGACCTGATCGTTCTCCGGATAGGGCGTGCGCAGCGGGGAAGTGAAGCGGAGAAACTGTGCCTTGGGCAGCTTGCCGTCGGTGGCTAACTGTTTCAGCTCTGCGTCCTGACGCAGCGTTTCTGGCCGAATGTTGGTCGGGAACAATTGCGGATGACGTTCTTCCAGCCGAAAATCCGTGGGAGTTGTGTAGCCGTAGAACTGCTCCGATGCAGCGATGATGCTTTCGTTGATCGCCAACATTGCCGCGTGCAATTGCGATGGATCGTTGCTGGCGATGGCATCGCGGATGGGCAGACCCGCCACGGCGGGCAGGTTTTGCGAGGCGATCCAATCTTCCAGCCAGTCAAATCCCCATTCCAGCGGGCGGACAACGCGATTCGTATCTCGCGTCGTCAGCTTCGTTTCCCAGGCGTACATCCATCGTGCGTACAGCGTTTTCAACATGCTGACTCAATGCTAGCAGCGAGCCCGTTGTAAGCGATGTGGTCCCAAGGTGGGATTGCCACTGTCACTGTGAAGCGGAAGACTGTTTTGGCTTGCCCAATCGCATGTTGAACCCAATGATCGGACCCCAGACGTTGATTCCGAAATCCTCATATCTTGGTTGAGACAAGAATGCATTCGATACATGCATGTACGTGGCGCCGGCTTCAATGCTGTAGCGGGGATTGAAGTCGTATCGCACGCCGCTGCCTGTCATGTAGGTGAATGTCAAGTCCTGTCCCTGCGCATAAACCACGCCTTCCGGCCCTTTGGCATCGATATTTCCGATGCCGCCCCTCATCTCAAAGTAGGGAATCACTCTCCAGTTCCGCGGGATGAAATTGCGCCGAATTCCGTAGTCGAAAGCCACATACCGCGTTTCCGCGCCTCTGGGAATGGCGGTGAAGGAGCCGCTGAATGTGAAGTCGGTGCTGCCTCGCAGGATCGACGGACCATGGATGCCGTCCACCTGCCATCGCAGAGATGCAATGTTGGGGACCAGAGTGTATTTGAGCGGCCAGGTGGTATAGGGGCTGCCTAAGAACACGTCGAAAATGAGGGGAACGTTGTAGGGAAGCCATCCCACTTCATAGGAAAACTCAAGCTTGTTTCTGTAGAAGATGGCTCGGTTGAAGTCAGCCGGTTTGGACTTGCGCAGAGTGTTTCCGGAAGCTTGGCTGGTCGAATGGTGGCCGAATGCGGGACGAGTGAACGATGCCAGTAAGAACGCAGACAACACCAGCGTATTGAAACGCATTCTACCGGTCACCCTGGCAACAAGGAGTTGGGACTGCCGTAGTGTTCAACATGATATACCTAGATGCTTTTTGCGGATTGCAGGTCACCTGCAGCATCCCGCACTTCGCAGTTTTTTCGAACGACGACGAAGGATATGTTCTAATCGCAGGCGACGCGGGGGACGCGCGCAGCGATGGCGCAGAGGATTTCGCAGGGGATGGTTCCAGTCCAGCGGGCAGGCCTCAATGCAAGCTGCGAGCGGCGTTATGCGAGGGTCCACACCCGGAGCCGGATAACCATTCCCGCCGGCACATGTTTATTCCATCCGCCAGGGAGAGCGCTCAGGCCAACGGCGCAATGCTGCTGTCGCCCATGCGGTGGACTTGTCAGTATGACAAGAAGTGCATGGATTGGGGATTTTGTATTTGCTCGTCATGTCCGGGGTGATGAACTTAAACGTATGGGCATGCACAAATGCCCCCGGAGCTCCCTCCGTTTCGATCTTTGGCATGTGGCAGGCGACACACTCGCTGCCTGGAGAGCCGGCCTTATGGTGTGTGTGCTGCTGAAGGGTGGCGGTGTGGGGACCGTTCGGCGACAAGGGGCCGTGGCAGTCCAGGCATATCCGATTGGCGGGCTTTCTCAACTCTGCATAGTTCGCCGTCCCGTGAACATCGTGACAACTGGCGCAGGTGATGTTGTGCCGGTACATGACGCTCTGCACAAAGTCGTTGCCCTGCATGCGGTTTTTATGGGCCGTACCATCTGGGAAATAGTAGAAGGTCTGCTGGCCCAGCGTGTGATCCTGCAGTTTCCAGAAGTCATCCAGCTTCAGGCCAACTTGATAGCCGACCGGCTAGTCGTAATATTGGCCTTGAATTGGATTCGTCAGGGGCTGTCCTTGCGAGTGGCACTGGATGCAGTTGTCGTTGGCTGCGACATAGTCCATGTTCGCGGTATTCAGGATGTTGCCGCGAGACGGATGGGCGACATGCTCGCTTCCCGGCCCATGGCAGCGCTCGCAACCCACATTCCATTCGGTCACGGTATGCGTTTCTATGTTGTAGTTGACCGCGTGACAGCCGTTGCAGGTTGGCCCTGTTGGACGGTTCATGTTGTGGGGAGGATAGTGCGGCGCCCACCAGTCTTCGCTCACCAGATATGGCATCCACTTCTTATGCGCGATGTCCCACTTTGCGGGCAACGGATAATACTCACTGCCGACCTTGGTGAAATAGTTCTGTTTCCAGATGCTGCCGTAGACAAATGCGATCTGCGACGGCTTGAAATTTACAAAGGATGGTGCGTGGGAAAAGTCCGCGAGGATGGCGTCGGGATGGGTGCGCGGATCGCGAACCACGTTGGCCATCGGAGTTTTCTTCCAGCGCGCGTAGATATCAGCGTGGCACTTCTCGCATGCCTGCGAGCCAACGTAATGCGCCGAGGCAATCGTGCTGGCCTGCTGTGTTTTCTCCTTGCTTGTCAGCGGCCGCAGATTCCGGATGTATAGCGCCAATTTCCAACCATTGGCGCCCGGCTGGCGATGTGGATTGCCCCAGGCAGGCATTCCAGTCAATTGGACGCCGTTTTCAATGATGTAGTGAATTTCTCCATCCGTGAGATTTTGTGTCTCATCGAGACGCAAATCCGGTACTCGCGGGTAGAGGTTCAACCCTATTTGAGTCTTGCCGCTACCATTGATGCCATGACAAATGGCACAGCGGGTCACGTAAAGTTCCCGCGCGCCCTGCAGGTTCTCTGGAGTGGCTTCCAAGGGATTCTTCTTGGCGCGCTCGCGACCGGAAATCGCCAGATTTCGCATGGCTCGCGCAACCGCTACTTCCAGGGCGGAAGGCTTAGCGGTAGCGCGGAAACCTCGCCCTATGAGGAGTATCCCACCCGTAGCTCCGACAAGCGCAACCGCGAGAAATGCCAGAAGAAACGCCTTCCAGATTTTCATGTCGCCTCCTTCTACCTTTGTCGCAACAAAGTGGACGGGTTCGAGCTTTTATTTACAGATTACGCGCGGCACGCGTGGAGCGATGGCACAAAGAATTTCGTAAGGAATGGATCTGGCCCAGCGGGCGTGGTCGTCGGCGGTGATGCGTTGACCGTGCTGTTCGCCGAGGATGACAACCTCATCTCCGGGCGCGGCGTTTGGGATGTGGGTGACATCGACTACGGTCAAGTCCATGGACACGCGGCCAACGATTGGGGCGGCGCTCCCGTGGATGAGCACATGACCACCGGCGGAGGAATTGGTGCTGGATAATTTGCGATTTAATCCGTCGGCATAGCCAACGGGCAGCAGGGCCAGTCGCATGGCGGTTGGCGCGACGAAGGTGGCGTTGTAGCCGACAGCGGTTCCGGGAGGCGCGGATCGCGTGGATGCAATCGCAGTTTTCCAGGCGAGAACCGGCTGGAGCTGCGCACGTGCTTGTTCAGCAGCGGCGATATCGGACCCGGAAAATTCAGGCGCGTAGCCGTAGAGGGCAATGCCGGGACGAATGAGAGTTTTCGCGCCGTGTTTGGCCGGGATGGCGTTTTGCAGGTCATGTTGCTGGGCGAGAAGAGTGGATGAATTTCCGGCATGAATCCATTGCGGATGAAAGCCCGCGGCGGCGATCTGATCGACCGCTTTGCGAAAGGCGGCACGCTGCAGTTGGTTCTGCTCCGCGTCGAGCATATCGGCTGAGGCGAAGTGAGTATAGACGCCTGAGAGGCGTAGCTCGGGAGTATGCTGCAACGTTTCCAGCAGTTTTTCCAGGTCGGCGAGATCGACCCCCTGGCGGCTCATGCCACTGTCAATTTCCAGATGAACCGGGACGCTGCCGAGAGCGAGATTATGTTTATGCGCGGCATCGCTGAGCCAAAGAAGCTGTTGCGGTTCCCACACGGTGGGGATCAATTGCGCGTCGATCAGGGCGTCGGCCTCGCCGTGCATCAGGCCGCGCATGACAAGAATGCGGACTTTCGGGCAGAGTCGGCGGAGTGCCACACCTTCTTCGACGGAAGTGATGCCGAGCCAGTTCGCGCCTGCCTGAACCAGCCAGGGAGCGCACGGGGAGAGGCCGTGACCGTAGGCATTTGCCTTGACCACGGCGAGCAAGTCGGTCGAAGCGGCGAGTTCAGGCGCCCGCCGCGGCGGGTCGCTGGCCGAGAGCAACGACTGCAGATATTTGAAATTGGCGACGAGTCGCGAGCGAGAAATTTCCGCCCTAGTAACTGGGGACGTCAGCATCTTCGCCCTTATAAGGATTCTCGAATCGCGTGTACTCGGGCATATACATCAGATGAACTACGCCGGTGGGGCCGTTGCGCTGCTTGGCGATAATGATCTCGGCTTTATTTTTGGATTCGGGATCCTCGCCACCGTCATCGTCTCGATTGTAGTAGCCATCTCGATGGATGAAGGCGACCACGTCGGCATCCTGTTCGATGGAGCCGGACTCGCGCAGGTCAGAGAGCATCGGCTTTTTGTCGCCCCCACGTTGCTCGCTGGCGCGGCTCAACTGTGAAAGCGCGATGACGGGAACGCGCATCTCTTTCGCCAAGGCTTTCAGTCCGCGCGAAATAGTGGAGACTTCCTGAGTGCGATTTTCCGGGCGGCGACCATTTGGGCCTCCGCTGCCGGCGCTCATCAACTGCAGATAGTCGATGACAATTAGATCGAGACGTCCGCCGCCCTGCTGACGCAGACGCCGCGCCTTGGCACGCATTTCGGCGAGTGAAATGCCCGGAGTGTCGTCGATGAACATCTTTGCTTCGGCGAGGCGTTCCAAGCCGCTGACCAGCTTATCGCGGTCGTCGCGGGTCAGAAATCCAGTTTGGATATGGCGCATGTTCACCATGGATTGGGAAGCCAGCATGCGTCGCAGCAGCGCTTCCTTCGACATTTCCAGCGAAAATACTCCCACCACTTTGCCGTCGCGGACGGCGGCGTTCTCGGCAATATTGATGGCCCAGGCGGTTTTGCCCATGGAAGGACGAGCGGCGATGATGATGAGTTCCGATGGCTGCAGGCCGCTGGTCATGCGGTCGAAGTCGACATAGTGCGTGGCCAGGCCGGTAATTTCGCGGCCTTCTTTATACAAGTTGTCGATCGAGCCGAAGGAGCCTTTGACGATTTCTGGAATGCTGGAAAATCCCTGGGTGATGCCGCGCTCGGAAACTTCCAGCAGCGCGGTCTCGGTCGCATTCAGAACCTCCAGCGCATCTTCGCTTTGATCGGCGCAGCGTGCCTGCGCGGTGGAGCAGATGCCCATCAACTGTCGCAGGATGGATTTGTCTTTGACGATTCGGACATAATCTTCAATGCTGAGGCGGCGGGGAAGATTTTCCGTGAGCGAAAAGATGTAGGCTCGGTTGCCGATCGACTCCAATTCCTTCAGGCGATCGAGTTCTTCGCTCAAGGTGATGATGTCGACGGCGCGATTGGCGTCGATCAGCTCGCCCATGCGAGCGTAAATGCGGCGATGTGAGTCGAGGGAAAAGTCGTCCGCGATGAGACGCTCGGCGGCCTCACTGTAGGCTGCGTTGTCGAGCAGGATGGCGCCCAGGATGGTGCGTTCCGCCTCCACGCTGGCGGGCAATCCGTGTTCGAGGGAGATTTGGGATAGGGTGGCCACTTCAAACAGTGTAAAAGGATGTTGCAACTTCGGGATTCGTTATAGAAGGCCCGCAAGAATTCTTCTGTGGGCGTCTGTGCAATATTCGGATAACTTGGAAAACTATTCGTTTTAGCTTTGCTTTTGATATGTTCCCTCGGGCGAGCAGGCAAAGCATCCCACTTGCGCAGTATCATATTTGTAGTGTCTGGCAACTGAGTGATCTGACCGATTCCCCGATCTGTCGATCCAGTACGGCACCAGGAGTTTCGATTGACGATGCAGCGGTTTCTATCTTTTCCCCGGCATTTTATTTTGTCCGGCCTGGTCTTTGGAGTCATCCTCGCAACCTCATCCATCTCACACGCACAGTTGCCGATGGACACTGGTGCGCAGCAGTCGGCGGCGCAAATGTCGCAAAATGTCACGGAATTGCAGAAGGTTGCCGATCGCTGGGACGAAGCCGTCTATCAGCATGACCAATATGCGCTGGAGCTGGTGCTTGCTCCGCAGTTCATCGATATTTCCGACACCGGCAACGTGACCAACAGGGATCAGCAGATTTCCGAGATGATGATGAAGGACGCCCCGCGTTTTCAACTTACGCAGAAGGTTGTGAGCGTTCGCATGGTTGGAGATGTTGCGGTGGTGAATGGAACCTACGACCGTCTGTTCCAGGGGAGCAAGCTGAGCCGCACCAAATCGAGGACCGAACGCGGCGTCTTCAGCCAGGTATATGTGCGCGCGCGCAATACATGGGAATGCATCAATTCTCAGCGAACGATTATTCAGCCAACCGTGCTGAAGGGTAAGAAGAAGTCGGAAAACGCTACGCCGGCAAAGCCGTTAAACCATGATTTGGGATTCCATTTCCCCGGCATGCACCATAGTTCCGACTCGGGTTCGCAGCCACAACAGTAAAAATTGTTCGCGGCTTGCCCTAGGCTGAAGCGGTTGCGGCGTTGCGGCCCTGAATCTCGATATAGATATTGATCAGCGACAGGGCGGCCGGCGTTACTCCCGGAATGCGACTGGCGTGGCCGATGGTGCCGGGGCGAACGCGTAGCAGTTTCTCCTGCATCTCTCGTGAGAGTCCGCTGACTGCCGTGTAGTCGAACCAGGCGGGGATGGCGCGATGCTCGGCACCCTTCATCCGCTCTATCGACTTGCGCTGCTGATCGAGGTAGCCGGCATACTTGATCTCCGTCTCGACCGCCTTCCATTCGTTGCGCACGTGGGCTGGAATATGATCCTGCGCCATGGCGGTGCGGATGGTTTCCAGATGGATCGTGTCTTCACCATGAGCGTTCGCGAGTGATTGCTCCAGACTGGCCGGCAATATGGCGCGCAGAGCTTCGATGGTGACTTCCGGCCGTTTCATCAACTGGGCGTAGGTCTGGCCGGCGGCGCTATTGAGTTTCGCTGCAAGTTCGGGCGAATTCGCCGAGAGTCGCTCCAGATCGGGCTTGTGGGTGGCCAGCATTTTTGCAAAGGCTTGCATGCGGGCCTGCTTGGTTTCGAAGGCAGTCCATGCGTTGTCATCGATTAAGCCAAGCCTGCGGCCGTAAGGAGTCAGGCGACGATCCGCATTATCGATGCGCAGGTGCAGGCGATACTCCGCGCGCGATGTGAACATGCGATACGGCTCGTTCGTTCCCTTGCTGATCAGATCGTCAATCAGGATGCCGGTGTAGGCTTCGCTGCGGTCGAGTACGAATGCCGGCTCGCCCTTCACGTGCAGCGCGGCGTTGATTCCGGCCATCAGTCCCTGGCACGCTGCTTCTTCGTAACCCGAAGTTCCATTGATCTGTCCGGCGAGATAGAGGCCGGCGATGCTCTTGACGGCGAGCGCATGATCCAGCTCAGTCGCGTCAATGGCGTCATACTCGATTGCGTAGCCAGGGCGCAGCATCTCTGCATTTTCCAGGCCGGGGATCGATCGCAGCACGGCGGCCTGCACATCCATCGGCAGCGAAGTGGACATACCGTTGATGTAGACCTCATGCGTGTGCAAGCCTTCCGGCTCTAAAAAAAGCTGATGTTGCAGTTTCTCGGGGAAGCGGACGACCTTATCTTCAATCGACGGGCAATAGCGCGGACCGGTCGCCTGAATTTGCCCGGAATACATGGGCGAGCGATGCACATTGTCGCGAATGATGGCGAGTGTTTCCGGAGTGGTAAAGGCAATATGGCAACTGATCTGCGGGCGCGTAATGGCTTCGGTTCGAAAGCTGAAAGGAGTGGGCTCGGCGTCACCGGGTTGCTCGTCAAACTTCGACCAATCGATGGTGCGACCGTCGATACGCGGCGGTGTTCCGGTCTTGAGGCGGCAATTTCGCAGACCCAAACGCTTTAAGGATTCGCCAAGGAGTACGGCTGCCGGCTCGCCGCTGCGGCCCGCAGGATAATGCTCTTCGCCGCAGTGGATGAGGCCATTCAAAAATGTGCCGGTGGTGATGACGGTTGCGCCAGCATAGACGATGCGTCCATCGCGCAGTTTGACTCCGCGGGCTATACGGGTCGCAACGGGGCGATGCGGTGCACCGGCGGTTGCGTCGGGCAGGTCTTCCAGCACGACGTCAACGACTTCCGCCTGCTTGATGAAGAGATTCGGCTGCGACTCCAGAACTTCGCGCATCTTGACGCGATATTGCTGTTTGTCGCATTGCGCTCTCGGCGACCAGACGGCAGGCCCGCGAGAAGTATTGAGCAAACGAAATTGAATGCCGACGGCGTCTGTGACTTCGCCCATCACACCGCCCAGCGCGTCGACTTCGCGAACGAGGTGGCCCTTGGCGATTCCGCCGACCGCGGGATTGCAGGACATTTGAGCGATCAGGTCCAGATTCAGCGCGAACAGCGCCGTGCGCAAACCCATGCGCGCTCCTGCCATGGCCGCTTCGCAGCCTGCATGGCCGGCGCCGACGATTATCAAGTCGTATTGTTCTGTGAAGGCCATGGACCTCTCGATTGTACCGTGCGGCTGCGTGGGAACTGAAGCGACGCCGGTTGCATGTATAGCGCTACAAGCCAGGAATCCGATGGGCGCGATGCATCAGGACGGAGGTTATTCCAGTTGCGAGTTGGCGCGGTCCAGTAATTCGCGGACGGTTGCGTCGCTGACCTGGGAGAATTCGCGATACCACTCTCCTACGGCATAGAAGTCGGGCGGAGTGGAGAGACAGACAACCGTGTCCACTTCCTGTCGCAGTTGCTTGCAAATCGTAAAGGGGGCGACGGGAATCGCGATAACCATTTTTCGCGGATTCTTCTGGCGCAGTGCCGTAACGGCAACCCGCATGGAGGAGCCGGTGGCGATGCCGTCATCCACCAGTATGACGGTATGTCCGTCGATGTTCAGGACAGCACGACCTCCACGATAGAGATGTTCGCGGCGCTCAAGCTCCTTTGTTTCATGTTCAGTAATCGCTTCCACCTGCTGAGACGGAAGGTGCAGACTGCGAATGATCGCCGCATTCAGCAGACGGGCGCCACCGGATGCGATGGCGCCGATGGCCAGTTCCTCCTGGCCGGGAAATCCGAGTTTGCGGACGAGAAATACATCCAGCGGAGCATGTAGGGCGGTCGCAATTTCAAAGGCAACCGGCACTCCTCCTCGCGGTAATGCGAGCACAAGAAGAGGCTTTTCGTTTGCATATTGAGCCAGCCGCTCGCCCAGCATTCGGCCTGCCGCAGATCGATCGGGAAACACCATCCTGCACCTTTCATAGGATGGAATAAGAGCGGGTGCACGGTCGGGCAGTTGCCAGATACCACCAGCCGGCGGGAATTCGCGGTGTTCTGCGATTCCATCGCGCACGCTTTAAAATCAGCGTATGCCGACGTACTTTTCTCCGCAAGCCATTCAGTTTTTGCGCGGTCTGGCACGCAACAATCGCCGCGACTGGTTCGACACACGAAAGCATGTGTATGAAACGGAATTGAAGGCGCCGTTGCTGGCGTTGATTGAAGAAATCAATGGGGAATTCATGGATTTCGCGCCTGAACATATTCGGCCGCCGCAGAAATGCATGTTCCGCATCTATCGCGACACCCGATTTTCACCAGACAAAACTCCGTACAAAAAGCACATCTCCGCCTGGTGGGCGCGGCAGGGGCTGGAGAAGAAATCCGGTGGCGGCTTCTATTTTCATATTTCAGGAAAAGACCTGGTGATTGCCGCGGGCGTCTATATGCCGGAGCGAGAGCAATTGCTGGCGATTCGATCTCACTTGATGGAGCATCACGAGGAGTTTCGTCGTCTGTCGAAGGCACGCAGCCTGAAGCGGCTGATGGGAGACTTTGACGGGCTGCGGCTGACGCGTCCGCCAAAGGGCTTTCCGAAAGAGCATCCGGCGATGGACCTGATTGCCTGCCGGCAGTGGGGAGTTTCGACAACTCTGCCGGCGGAAACAGCGTTGAAGCCGAGCCTGCGGAAAGAGATCGTCTCACGATTTCGTGCCGCCGCGCCGCTGATTGACTTTCTGAATCGTCCGCTGACGACACAGTCCAAGCCTTCCCACCGGATCGACTTCTTCTGATTTTTGTCGGTTTGCTGGTTGGGATTTCCGTCACGCGGTTGGCGGGACTGATTCCCATACCGGATATTTGTGTCGCAACTCCTTTATCTGGCGTGCAATGAAGAACGCGCAACTTTTCCTGCCTGGCAACGTTCTTAAACCTAGAGGCATTCAGACAGCCAGGACGGCGTGAGTTCTCTAAACGGGAAGGCAACTTCCGCAAAGCTTAAAGGAGGAAATTATGCGACATCTAAGGTACATCGCGCTACTTGGGATATTGCTGGTCCCGGCGGCCTATTCGCAGGCCCAGGTGTCACTGGGATTCAGCGTCGGTGTCCCGGCCTACGGTGCCTACGGTTATGATGATGGGGGTTATTACGCGCAGCCGACCTGCGTCTACGGATACTACAACTACTATCCTTATTCTTGCGCGCCGTACGGATATTACGGCCCGCAGTGGTTTAACAATGGCATCTTCCTGGGAATCGGCCCGTGGTACGGATGGGGTTGGGGCCGTGGCGGCGGATACTGGGGCCACTATTGGGGCGGACGCGGCTGGGGTCACTATGGTCACGGTGGCTACGGATATCGTGGCGGGTACGGATACCGCGGTGGCTATGGTCACGGCGGATATGGCCGCGGCGGGTATGGCTACCACGGCGGATATCACGGCAGCCGGGCGTATTCGGGTGGTGGATATCGCGGGGGCGGTGGATACCATGGCGGTGGTAACGCCTTCCGTGGTGGCGGCGGAGGCTTCCACGGCGGAGCAGGCGGGTTCCACGGTGGAGGCGGTGGCTTCCATGGTGGAGGAGGCGGCGGATTTCACGGTGGTGGTGGCGGATTCCACGGCGGTGGTGGAGGCGGTGGATTCCATGGTGGCGGTGGAGGACATGGCGGCGGACATCGATAGTCCGCAAATTGGATTCACCCTTGGTTCTTTCTATAAATCGGCGGCTGTCAGCTCAATGCTGGCGGCCGCTTCATTTTGCGGAAGGTGTGGTTGTGGCGATCACAGTTTTTTATCCTGATAGATGAACACTGTCTTCGAGAATGCGTACAGTCTGGCGCGACCCACGCGAAATCGTATAATCAGCGGATGAAGCGAGCTCCGCTGGTCGGCGTGGTCATGGGTAGCCGAAGCGATTACGAAATCCTTCAGCCTGCCATTGAAATTCTGCAGGAATTTTCCATCCTTCACGAGGCGCGTGTCGTGTCGGCGCATCGCACTCC
>Ga0134126_10003947_pt1 | contig 18563 bp, 13 predicted proteins | sample KB31752_FD_96881 | JGI IMG/M metagenome (GOLD analysis project Ga0134126, IMG submission 96881) | Terrestrial soil microbial communities with excess Nitrogen fertilizer from Kellogg Biological Station, Michigan, USA - KB3-175-2 | ecosystem: Environmental > Terrestrial > Soil > Unclassified ...
GCCGTGGCATAGATGATGTAGGCCATGATGCTCCAGGCGGAGGACGCCTGCTGCACGGCGACGAGCCCCGCGAGGACCGCCGAGGCGGCCGGCCCGATGAACGGGATGAGCTCGAGCAGGCCCGTGATGAGCGCGAGGAAGACCGCGTGCTGGATCTTGAGCACGACGCCGAGCCCGATGTAGGCCACCGTCGAGGCGTACACCACCACGAGCCCGACGCCGATGAAGTAGCGGCGCAGCGCCGGCTCGAGCTCGGCCCCCACACGGGTGGTGAACGAGCGGTAGCGCGGCGGGATGAGCCAGGCGAGTCCGCGGCCGATGCGGTGGGCGTCGAGGAGGAAATAGCCGAGCAGGACCAGGGTCAGGATGCCGCCGAAGATGCCGGCGACGCCCACCGCGGCCACCTCGAGGACGCGCCCGTCCTGGGCCATCCAGGCCTGCGCCTCGTGGGCGATCATGGCGCCGAGCGCGGGGGCATCGACCCGCTGGCCCATGAGGTCAAACGTATGGTTGCCGAGGAGCACCCGCACGAAGGCGGTCACGGTCCCCTGCAAGTCACCGGCGATCCGCTGCAACTCCCGCACCAGCGGCGGTGCGCCGAGCAGGCCGAGCAGCGCCGCGAGGCCCATGGGCGCGAAGAGGACGCCGAGCGCATACACCCAACGCGGCACGCGCGTGCGCGCCGCGAGCCAGTCGACCAGCGGCGTCGCCACGAAAGCCACGATGGCCGCCACCACGAACGGCAGCAGGATCGCCTTGACCAGATAAAGGAAGACGACGATCCCGACGACGACGGTGATGGTCGTCAGGTTGGAAAAGCGCTCGACGCGCCCGTGCGTCGCGCCAGGCGGCGAGGCGTCAGGTGCGGGATGTTGGGTGCGCTTCTCGAGCTTCATGAGCTGTAAACACGACCCTTCCAATGGACGCGTCGCGTCACGCGCCAGCGGACGCTATCGAGCGCCATGACTCCTCCCGCGGTATAGCCAAGCGGGAAGAGAAGTCCGTACCACCATGGGATCTTGAAGTGCACCGCACCGCCGACGTGCAACCCGATCACGGCCGCCGTGCCGAGCGTCGCGAGAGCCAGTGCGAGCGGCGCGCCGCTCACGCCTTGCAGCACTGCCGCGAGATCCTGGAGGGGCAACCATACGGCGAGCCAGGCGAGCGCCACGATCAGCGGCGCGGCCAGCACGGTGCGCACCGAGCCGCCGAGAAGTTGGATGAGATTCTTGGCGAACCCGGGCCAGAGCGTCGCCCAGCCCGTGTACATCCGGGTGCTCAAGAGGAGATTGCCATCCATGAGCAGCACCCGGTAGCCGCGGCGCTTCAGCAGCAGCGCCAGCTCGAAATCCTCGCAGATCGCATCGCACACCGCTGCATGGCCGCCAACGGCGTCGTAAGCCTCACGCCGCAACAACATGAACTGGCCCGTCGCCACGACGTCATCGCTCTCCGGCGCCTGGATCTTCTCCAGGTTCTGATAGAACCCGAGCAGATACAGTCCGCAGGGAAGCATCAGCCGCTCGGCGAAACTTCCGAGCTCGTGCCGCGGCGCGAGCGTCAGGAGGTCGAGCTTGCGATCGGACGCTGCGGCCACGGCGCTCGCGATCGCGCGTGGCGCCGCTCGCATGTCGGCATCCAGGAAGCAAAGCCACTGCGCATCGGGAGGGGCCGCGGCCGTCCCGACGCAGCAGGCGTGCACCTTCCCCTTCCAACCGGGGGGCAGCGGCGGTGTGTGCCGCAGGATGATGCGCGGATCGCGCCGCGCCAGTGTGGTGACGATCGCCGCAGTGTCATCGCTCGAATCGTCGTCCACGACGATGAGCGCCAGACGATCCGGCGGATAGTCCTGGGCCGACAGCGACTCGACACAGCGACCGATGTTCGCGGCCTCGTTGCGGGCGGGGACGATGACGGCGACCTTGGGCGCAGTGCGGCCTGGATCGAGGGCGGTGACGGCCACCCCCGCGAGGACATTGCGCTGGCGCACGGCGCGGGCGATCAGCCAGGTGACCAGGGCGAGCCAGAGAATGGAGAGCAGCAGCAGCATAGGGAGCCCAACAGTAACTCCTTGTCGAAGCGCTGGATCCGGGCTCCTGCCCGGCCCAGCGCGGTCGCGGGCACAAAATCGCCGGGAGCGATTTTGGACGACGCGCAGCGTCGGCCCCGCAGGGGCGAGGCCCAGGATGGGCCGAGCAACAGCACGGTTTTTGCCCGCGGCCTCCGCCACCTGCGGCGGCGGGGCACATCCCTGTGCCTCTTGAGAGCGCTCAGGCGGGTGCGGCCAGCGGCGGTGCCGCGCGTCCCGCTCCCCGGGTCATCGCCCAATCGAGCAGCCGGCTCGCGAGTCCCCCGCCCAGGCTCGCACCGCTGACATCGTCCAGGCGGTACTCCTTGCCGTGCAGGATGGCCGCGGCGGCCTCGAGGCCGCTGCGCACTGCGGGGCCGATGCCCTCCGCCATGTCGCGCGTCGCGAGGCCCGCGGCGTCGCCGACGATGAAGGCGTTGGCCCGGCGCGTCACATCCACGCGGCCGCGGAGGTAGTAGCTGTAGCCGGCGGGGTCGTAATGGGCGCCCTTGGCGAGCCGGCCGTCGAGCATCCGGGTGAAGAGTGCCCAGTGGTCGTGGATGGAGCGGCGGCTGCCCTTGATGCGCTCGGCCATGCCGCCGATGCCGATATTCAGCCAGCCGTTCTGCTTCGGCACATACCAGGCGTAGCCCGGCAGGCCACGCTCGAAGAACCAGAGATGGCAGTGCGGCTCGCGCCAGTCGTACTCGATCTCGTGCTCCAGAGTGACGGTCTGCAGCTCACTCGCGCGTGGGTTCAACTCGCGAAAGAGATTCCGGTACACCGGACAGCGCGTGCCACCCGCTCCGATCAGATATTTGCAGCGGAACGCGTCATCGATGACATAGACCCCGCCCTCCTCGCGGATGTTGCGCACCGTGTGCTCCAACACCTCGGCGCCGGAGCGCTCGAGGAGCCACGCGTCGAACTCCACCCGGCGGATCGAGTGCTGCACGCAGCGCACCGGCAGATGCACGCCCTTCAGGTGGATGTGCAGCTTGTCGAAGGTCAGGAAGCGATGCGGATAAGCGCCGATGTCCAGCTCCAAATCGCGCACCACCTCCGGGGTGATCCAGCCGGCGCAGAGCTTCAGGCGCGGGAAGCGCTCCTTGTCGAGCACCAGCACGTCGGCGCCCGACTGCCTCAGCTTCCAGGCGGCGCTCGAGCCGGCCGGCCCGCCGCCGATGATGAGGACGTCACAGGTGCGCATCGCGGCTCAGCGCGGATAGAGGTGCTCGCGGGTCATCGGGACATCGTTGTTGTCCCGCGGCGCGAACACCACCTGGAAGAGCTGCAGCGCCCCCGTCGTGAATCCCGCGATCGAGCCCGCGAGATACATTCGCCACATGCGCACGAACTTCTCGTCGAACATCTCGCGCACGCGGCCGCACGCTGTCTCGAAGAGCGCGAGCCAGTCGCGCAGCGTCTGCGCGTAGTGCAGGCGCAGGTTCTCGACGTCGAGCACGGAGAAATCGTAGGGCTCGAAGATCTGCATCATCTCCGCGAGCGACGGCGGATAGGCGCCCGGGAAGATCCGCTTCTCGATCCACGGCTGCAGCGGCGCCGGCCGGTTGCGCCCGATGGAGTGGATGAGGCCGCGCCCCTGCGGGCCGATGCTGCGCGCGATCACCTCGCCGAGCGCCGGATAGTTGGCGACGCCGACGTGCTCTAGCATGCCGACGGAGACGAAGGCGTCATAACGGCCCGAGATGTTGCGGTAATCGTCCTCGACGTACTCGACCTGCGAGCTCATCCCCAGACTCTCGGCGCGCGAGCGGGCATAGGCCACCTGCTCGTGCGAGATGTTGAAGGCACGCACCTTGACGCCGTAGTGGCGCGCCATGTGCAGGCCGAGCGCTCCCCAACCGCAGCCGGCCTCGACGACGGTCTCGCCGGCACGCAGGCGAAGCTTGCGGCAGACGTGATCCATCTTGGCGTATTGCGCCTCATCCAGCGTGCTCGTCGCGGTCGGGTAGTAGGCGCAGGTATACGCCATGGTCTCCCCGAGCCAGAGCGAATAGAAATCGTTGCCGATGTCGTAGTGGTGGTGGATGTTCTCGCGCGAGCCGGTCAGGGTGTTGACGTGCGGGCGGTGCAAGCGCTCCACCAGGCGCCGCACCGGCGAGGGTTGCGGACTGCGGCGGCCGGAGTGATAGACCGTCTCCAGAAGCTGCACCAGGTCACCCTCGATCTCGAGTCGCCCTTCGCTATAGGCATCCGGAAACCGCACCTGGGGGTCGGCCAGGATGCCGAGCAAAGTCGCGCGGCTGGAGACGCGCACCCGCGCGACGACGGCCGTGCCCGCGGGGGCGATGCGCTCCCCGGTCCAGAGGACGAACTCGAGCGGCGGATTGCCGAGATATTCGAGCAGACGCGCCAGGAGCCGCCCCTCCACGGAGCGAGTCCCCGCCGGGTACGAGGGCTCCCCGTCGAGGTCGTGCGGGGCCGCGGGAGGCGGTCCCGCCGGCCGTTTGCTCTGCACTGCGCTTTTTACGCTCTGGTCCCAGGCATTCACCGGTGGTCTCCCCTTTTTCTCAGGGGTCCTAATTTACCACGCCGGCTTGGGGGGCTCCCCTTTCGGGGGGTGATCAGGGCGCGAGCGCCATCCGGTAGCAGTCGATGAGCCGCTGCACGTGCGCCTCGAGGCTGAAGCGCTGCGCGCTCGCCGCGGCACCGCGTGCGTAGTCGAGCCGGCGAGCGGGATCGCGCACGGTCTCGATCACGGCCTGCGTGAAAGCCTGGCCATCGCCAGCCGGTACGAGGCGTCCGTTCACCCCATCGACGACCACCTCCGGCAGGCCACCCACGGCGAATGCGATCACCGGACGCGAGGCTGCAAGTCCCTCGATAGCCGCGAGGCCGAGTCCTTCGGACTGCGAGGGCATCAACACCACGTCTATGGCCGAGAGCAGACGCGGAACGTCGTTCCGTCTGCCGAGAAACCGCACGTGCGCGCTCATGCCGAGACGGGCTGCGAGCTCCTCGCAGGCCGCGCGCTCCGGTCCGTCGCCGATCACCAGGAGCAGTGCCCGCGGGCAACTGCGCACGATGGCAGGCAGCATCGCGAGCAGGGCGCGGTGGCCCTTCACCGGGTGCATCCGTCCGATGCTGGCGAGCACCGGTTGCCCGGCATCGATACCGAGCTCCGCGCGCACGCGGCTTCGTGCGCCCGCGCCGGCATCGCGCAGCAATTCGAGGGGGATGCCGTTGCGCGCTACGCGCACGCGCTCGGCGCGCACGTGATAGCGTTTCACGGCCAACTCGCACACGGCCTGCGAAACACACACGGCGGCGTCCGTCGGCTGAGCCATGAGCCGTTGCACGACATTGAGCGCGCCAGGATCGTTGAGATCGTGCATGTGCAACAGGGTTCGCGCGCCCGTGAGCCGTGCGGCGATCCGTGCGGCGAGGGTCCCCTTCACCCCCGTTGCATGCAGCAGGCGCACACCCTTGCGTCGGGCGAGCGCGGCGATGCGCAGGGCCACTGTTGGATCCCACTTGGGCGCGTCGAAGAAGACCGGACGGATTCCGCGGGCGTACAGGTCTGCAGCCGCCGCGTGCGGCGCCCGCAGGAAGCAGACCGTCATGTCGATGCCCGCCGCGGCGAGTAACGGCAGCACGTGCAGGAGATACGTGGTCACGCCGTGGCGCACCCCACCGGCGTAACCGAAGTGATCGGCCAGGACCATGATGGGCGGCAGATCGGTGACGACCGGCCGCACGGGCACGTCGGACGGCGGCGCGCCCCTGGGCCAGAGGTACGCCTGAGGCGCCCGGGCGAGCTTCAGCCCCTCCCGTTCCGATTGGGATACTCCGCCGTGCATCGGACGGAAGCGCAGCAAAGGCTATGCCCGCCCCCTGGCGCGCGGGAGGAGAATCGAATCTTGCTGGCCCGCTCCCCCCGTGGAGCCTTCCCCCCCTCCGCCGACCGCGCCGGCGCCGCTGCCGATGCGTCGGTCACGCGCGACATTCGTCAACATCGTCGGCTGGCCCGCGGCCACGCTGCTCGCCGCGGGCTATCTCGCCCTGATGGCGCGCCTCACCTCGTTTCCGTTCGAGGACTTTCCGAGCCATCTCGCCCGCGCCAAGGTGCTCGCGGACCTGCTCTTCCACCATGGCGCGCAATGGGGCACAGTCTTCTCCTTTCACTGGCAGCCGGTGCCGTACCTGCTGCACGACCTCATCCTGACGAGCCTGGTGGCAGCGCTCGGCACGACCGCGGGAGGCGTCGTCTTCAACGACCTCCTGGTCCTCGCGCTCCCGTGCGCCCTCCTCTACTACATTCATGTCAACAAGCTGGCGCCGCAGGCGCGGCCGTTGGCGGTCCTCGTGAGCCTGTACCTGGCCACGGACTGGTTCTTTCTCGTGGGCTTCGCCGCCTTCCGACTGGCGATTGCGCTCCTCATCGTCTGTATCGCTCTCGCCGATGCGCTACGCGACCGCTGGTCGAAGCGCCTCTACTTCGCATACCTCGCCGCTCTGCTCGCCGGATACTTCGATCACCTCACGGTGCTCGTCTTCCTCGCTGTGACCCTCGCCGTCTCCGGAGCCGTGCGCGCGGTCGCCGGCCACTCCAACATCCGCACGGAAATGCGCCTGGCCGTGCCGGTGCTCATGCTGCTCATGGCCTATTTCGCGGTCTTCGCCGGACCCCATCACGCCGCCTCGCCAGGCATCTATTCACTCGACTGGGGCTCTGTGACGCAGAAGATCCACGGGCTGCAGGACGAGCTCTACCGCTTCGGCGGACGCGTCAACCGGCCGATGACCGTGCTCCTTGCCTTCTGCCTGCTGTGGCCCGTGCGCCGCGAGCTCGTCTCCCCACGGCTGCTGGCGCCGGCCGTGATCGAGCGGCTCGCCCTCGCGGTGGCGTTCCTGGGTGTCTATCTCGTCCTGCCCGCGACCTACTCCGGGGCGGCGTACGTGGATGTACGCGCGCTGCCCCTCATCGTGCTCTTCATTTTCTTTGCGGTGTTGCACCTCGATGCCGCGGCGCGGGACAGCGACAGCGGATTCGCGGGCGCACCGGCCCTTGCGGCCGCCGTGGTGCTCGCCGCCGTGAACCTCGCTTATGTCGGCTGGCACCTCGAGAAGGACAACGTCTGGATGGAGCGCTATCGCACGGTCGTGGCGCAGATCCCGCGCGGTGCGCTCGTGCTGCCGATCTTCACCCGGCCGGCCGTCACGACTCTGCCTCTGAGCCACGCGAGCGCCTTCGTGCTGCTCGACCGCCAGGGTCTCATTCCTTATCTCTTCGCCGGCAACCTCGGCGACCCGATGAGCTACTTCCGCTTCATCCACTACCCGTATGCCCCGGTCGAGGAGTGGTACCACCTGCAGGAGACCTGGAATCACGCGGTGGTCTTCACCTTCCGCACGCAGGGCCAGTCCTATCGCTGGCGATTCTCCTATGACCCGCGGCAGCATGACTGGCGGCCGGCGGTGCTCGCGCCGGTGAGTTGGGGCGCGGTGGCCTGCACGTATCCCTACATCATCGTGTCCGAGCCGTATGATCCTGCCCTCATCGGCGTGCGCACCCGCACCCTGGTAGCCAACAGCAGCGCGGCGCTGCTCGCCGTCGACCGGGCCGCCTGTCACCCGGACGGCAATGCTGCATCCGGCGTCACGCTGCCTCCGCCGCAAGTAACGTACTGAGTTGCGCGCCTCGGGCTCCGCCGCGCCGCAATCGCCACCGCAGAAAGAGCACGGCTCGTCGACGCCCCCGAGAGGAGCGCCGGCGCGGGCTGGAAACCGCGCCCGGCCTTCCCCTATGATGCTGTATCGCATTCGGCACGTCTGAAAAACAATTACACGGACGGACCGCACCGGCCGGCCGTGGGAGGCAAGCTCATGACTGGCACCACCGGCTCGGCGGACTCGCGCGCATTCCGGATGCTCGCCGTGACAGGGACGGCACTTCTCATCGCGGCGCTCACCAGCGCTTCCGCGGCTCCCTCCCAGGGGCCTGATGCCAAGCTCAAGTGGCGCTCCATCGGTCCCTCCATCGGGGGCCGCGTCGTGGCGATCACCGGGGTGCCCTCCCAGCGCGACCTCTTCTACATGGGGGCCGTCGACGGCGGCGTGTGGAAGAGCACCAATTACGGCGTGAGCTGGACCAACATCACGGACGGGACGCTCCCCGGCAGCAGCGACAGCATTGGCGCCATCGCAGTGGCGCCCTCCAACTCCAAGGTGATCTACGTCGGCACGGGCGAGAGCGACATCCGCGGCACTTTCATCACCGGAGATGGCGTCTACCGTTCCGACGATGCCGGCAAGCACTGGCACGACGCGGGACTGAAAGACACTCATACCATCAGCGCCATCGTGGTCGATCCCAACAACCCCGATGTGGTGTATGCCTCCTCGATGGGCCACGTGTTCAAGTCCAACCCGGAGCGCGGCGTATTCAAGTCCACGGACGGCGGCAAGAACTGGAAGAAGATCCTCTACGTCGATGACAAGACGGGCGCCATCGACCTCGTGATGGACCCGCACAACAGCCAGGTCCTCTACGCGGCGATGTGGCAGGCCTATCGCACCCCGTGGAAGCTCGATGACGGCGGACCGGGCAGCGGGCTCTACAAGAGCACCGACGGCGGCGCGAGCTGGAAGGAAATCTCCCACAATCCCGGCTTCCCGCAGGAGATGCTGGGGCGCGTCGGCGTCTCGGTCGTGGCGGCGAATCCGCAGGTGGTGTACGCCATCGTGCAGGCGAAGGACGGCGGCATCTTCCGCTCCGACGATGGCGGCGGCAGTTGGCATCGTGTCAACTCCAAGGGAAGCCTGCGCCAGCGCGCCTTCTACTACATGAGTATCTACGCCGATCCGACGAACGCCGATGTCGTCTACGTCCCGCAGGTCGAAGCCCTCTGGGTCTCGCGCGATGGCGGCAAGAACTTCTCCAAGCTCCATACGCCGCACGGCGACAATCACATCGTCTGGATCAACCCCAACGACCCGCAGATCCTCCTGGAGGGTAATGACGGGGGCGCGACCGTCTCCACGGACGGCGGCAAGACCTGGAGCGGGGATCACAACCAGCCCACGGGCCAGTACTATCACGTTGCGCTCGATGAGCAGTTTCCCTTCCACGTCTACGGCGCGCAGCAGGACGAAGGTTCCTTCGCGGGCCCCAGCGCGACCTCCGACGGCATGATTCCCGTCGGCGATTGGCACCGCGTAGCCTACGGTGAGAGCACCTTTATCGCTCCACAGCCAAGCAACCCCGACGTCACTTACGGCGCCGGCTACTTCAGCATCTTCCTGAGCTATGACCAGAAGACGGGCCAGTATCGCGACGTGAGTCCCTGGCCAAACTACCTGGAGGGGGCCTCCTCCGGGGAGCAGAAATACCGCTTCGGCTGGACGCATCCGGTCCTCTTCTCCCCGGACGATCCCAAGGAGCTGCTGATCGGCTCGCAGATCGTCCTCAAGAGCGATGACTACGGCCACACCTGGAGCGAGATCAGCCCCGATCTCACGCGCAACGACCCGACGACCGAGCAGCCGAGCGGCGGCCCGATCGATCTCGACCAGTCGAGCGCGGAGGTCTTCCCGGATGTCTCGGCGCTCGCGGTCTCACCGCTCGACAAGCAGGAGATCTGGGCCGGCTCGGCCGATGGCCTGGTGCACATCACGCGCGACGGCGGCAAGAGCTGGCAGGCGATCACACCGCCCGACCTGCCGCAGTGGGCCGAGATCAGCTCCATCGAGCCCTCGCATCAGTCCGCGGGGACGGCTTACCTGACGGCCTCGCGCTACATGTGGGACGACTTTCATCCCTACGTCTATGAGACGACGGACTATGGCCAGCACTGGACGGCCATGACGAACGGCCTTCCGGACGATGAATACGTCCTTGCCGTGCGGCAGGACCCCTCGGATCCGCGGCTCCTCTTCGTCGGTACCAAGAGCACCGTCTTCATGAGCTTCGACGGCGGCGGGCACTGGCAGCCGCTGTCGCTGAACCTGCCGCACGTGCAGGTGCGTGACATCGCCATCAATACCCGTCAGGGAGAGGTCACCATCGCGACACACGGGCGTGCGTTCTGGGTGTTGGACAATCTCGCCCTGTTGGAACAGCTGTCGCTGGAGCCGTCCGTGAGCGCCGACCAGGTGCAGGTCTATGCGCCACAGACGGCCTGGCTGAGCCACGCCTACGGCGCGAGCCCCGGGGCGAAGTTTCAGCACGATGTCGGCACCAACCCACCGTTCGGGGCCACCGTGTTCTTCCATGTTCCGGATACCTACCACGGCAACGTCCCGGTGAGCCTGACCTTCCTCGACGACCAGGGTCACGTAGTCCGTACGTTTGCGCTGCACCTGAAAGCGAAGGAACGGAAGCTCTCGGCGGCGCAGCGTGACAACTTCACCCCGATCGAGGCGAAGCAGGAGGCAGATGAGAAACTGACCGCGATCACCGCGGGCTCCAACAGCTTCCAATGGGACCTGCGTTACGCGGAAGCGGCCGAGGTCACGGGATTCGAGGCGCCAGCCGCCGCGGGCGGGCTCGAGGACTCCACGCAGGGTCCGACGGTGATCCCCGGGCGCTACACGGTGGTGCTCGACTACAACGGGCGCAAGTCGCAGCGCTCTTTCGAGGTGGCTCTCGACCCCCGGCTGCACCCGGCACCTGACGCGCTGCAGCAGCGCCTGGCGCTCGAGATGCGGATCCACACGACTCTCGATACGCTGGACAAGACACTGAACGAGGCCATCGCGACCCGTCAGAAGCTGCAGGCCGCGGTGGCGGGCCACAAGGTCACGGCTGACCGCGCACAGGCCGCTCTAGCGGCGCTGGATCAGGCGATCAACGGCTACGTGCAGCTCAACCTGCATGCGAGCGAAGGACCGCTGATGCACGAGACCAAGCTGCGCAGCCACCTCGCCTACCTCGCCGCGAACATCGACCTCGCTTACGAGATGCCGACCGCGGCGGAGCATCAGGTCTACGACGACCTGAGCCACGAGGCGCAGACCGGCGAGCAGCAGCTCAACGCCGCCATCGCGCAGGGTCGGCAGGTGTTGTAGAGTTCCCTGCGTCGCCCCCCGGATGAGGCCATCTCGCGCCGCCCATCCGGGGGGCGGCGTTTCCCCAGGGGAGTCCTCCATGCGGCTCAAAGATCAGGTCGCGGTCATCACCGGCGCAGGCAGCGGCATCGGGCTCGAGATCGCCCGGACGTTCCTCCACGAGGGCGCCAGAGTCGCGATCGCCGATCTCGACGGCGGCGCGGCATCGCGGGCCGCCGCGGAGCTCTCCCACACCGGACAGGCGATTCCCATCGCGATGGATGTCACGCGCGAGGACGCTGTTGATGCCGGTATCAATCACACGGTAGCCACGCTCGGCCGCATCGACATCCTCGTCTGCAATGCCGGCATCCAGGTGATCTCCCCGCTCGAGACGCTGGCGCTCGCCGACTGGCATCGGGTGCTCGCGGTACACCTGGATGGGGCCTTTCTGGCAACCCGGGCGGCGCTGCGGCACATGTACGCCCAGGGACGCGGCTGCATCATCTATATGGGGTCGGTCCATTCGAAGGAGGCGTCGGTCCTCAAGGCCCCTTATGTCACGGCCAAGCATGGGCTCATCGGGCTCGCGCGGGTGGTTGCGAAAGAAGGCGCGAAGCACGGGGTGCGCGCTAACGTCATCTGCCCCGGCTTCGTGCGCACGCCGCTGGTCGAGCGCCAGATTCCGGAGCAGGCCAAAACGCTCGGCCTTTCCGAGGAAGACGTCGTCCGCAAAGTGATGCTGAAAGAGACCCTCGACGGGGAGTTCACGACGACCCAGGATGTCGCGCAAGCCGCCCTCTTCTTCGCCTCATTCGAGTCCGGCGCGCTCACCGGCCAGTCGCTCGTGGTCAGCCACGGCTGGTCGCTGCAATAGAGTTAGCGTAGCCTTTGCCGCTTTGCGGGCGGTGCGCCACTCGGGCGCCACTCGCCGGAAAGGCAGCGTCGGCGCAATGTGGAAATCGATCGTCGCGATCAGTGTGGGCGCGAGCGCCGGGGCGCTGCTGCGCTGGTGGCTCGGCGATCGGCTGAACGCGATCTTCCCGCTGCTGCCGCCCGGCACGCTGGCCGCGAATCTCATCGGCGGCTACATCATCGGCGCGGCGGTGACGTTCTTCGCGAGCTTCCCGGCGGTGCCGGCGGAATGGCGGCTGCTGGTGATCACCGGATTCTGCGGCGGGCTCACCACCTTCTCGACCTTCTCCGCCGAGGTGGTGGGACTTCTGCAGAGCGGTGAAGCGCTCTGGGCGCTAGCGGAGGTGGCCACTCACGTGGCCGCCTCGCTCCTCATGACTTTTGCTGGAATGGCGACGGTGCTGGGACTGCGGGCGCTCGCCCGATGAGCTTGGCCCGATGAGCTTGGCCCGATGAGCTTGGCCCGCTGACCTCAGCGGCGCGCGACCTGGACCTCGGCCGCGGACCGGCCCACGACCTGGTCCGGATACAAGAACCAGTCCACACACCCGAACGCGCTTGACGGGTCGACCGCCGGCAGAGCCTGCCTGGCGCGGTCCCTGGCGTTACCGGAGAGCTCCGGCGTGCCGGGGACGACGGGCAAGGTGCGACGGCGACTGTCCTGAGCCGTAAAAGTGCACTGGTGCGTCTGCGGTAATGATGTCATCTGGATTCCCCTCCATTGCAGACTGCAAGAATAGCTAGCGACTGTGACAACAGGATGATCATGCCCCCTGTCGAGATATGAATACAAGTCCGGATTCGCCTCAGCTCATCACTGCAAGCGCTGCGCCAACCTTCAGCGTCGCCGTCGGTCAACACCCTCACCTGCCGAGGAGACGCTCTGGAATGCTTCTTGCGGACTACCCCCCGCAGACCCTTCCGGAGCGTGCAGTCGAACAAGATGAGAGTCAGCATTTTCGGCCTGGGATACGTGGGAGCGGTATCAGCGGCCTGTCTCGCCGAGTGCGGCCACGAAGTAGTCGGTGTCGACCCGAACACCGCGAAGGTGGAGCTCATCAACTCCGGGCGCGCGCCGGTGGTGGAGGCTGAGCTCGCGGAACTGACACGGCGCGCCGTCGCGGAGAAGCGGCTGCGGGCCACGACGGACCCGCTGAGCGCGGTCCTGGAGACGGACATCACCTTCGTCTGCGTACCGACTCCCAGTCAGACCAACGGTAACCTCGACTTCCGCTATCTCGAGCGGGTCTGCACCGAGATCGGCGCGGCGCTGCGCGAGAAAAGTGCCTTCCACGTGGTGGTCGTGCGCTCGACCATCCTGCCGGGGACGTTGAAGGGACTCGCGATCCCGACCCTGGAGCGCGCGAGCGGCCGCCGGGTCGGGGAAGATTTCGGCGTCTGCCACAACCCCGAGTTCCTGCGCGAGAGCACGGCGGTCGCGGACTTCCGCAACCCGCCGAAGACCGTGATCGGCGCCAGCGACTCGCGCTCCGGCGACATCGTGCAGAGTCTCTACGAGGGATTCCCCGGGCCGGTGATCCGCTGCGCGATCGAAGTCGGCGAGATGGTGAAGTACGCCGACAACAGTTGGCATGCGACCAAGATCACCTTCGCCAATGAGATCGGCAAGATCTGCAAGAGCCTGGGGCTCGACAGTCACGCGGTGATGGATATCTTCTGCAAGGACGCGAAGCTCAATCTCTCCCCTTATTACCTCAAGCCCGGGTTCGCCTTCGGCGGTTCCTGCCTGCCCAAGGACCTGCGCGCCATCACCTACCACGCCCGCAGCCACGACGTATCGACGCCGCTTCTGAACTCGCTGATGTTCTCGAACGGCGAGCAGATCGAGCAAGGCATCGCCATGGTGCTCGCGGCGCGGCGCAAGAAGGTGGGAGTGCTCGGCTTCAGCTTCAAGGCGGGCACCGATGACCTGCGCGAGAGCCCGCTCGTCGAAGTGATCGAGCGGCTCATCGGCAAGGGATTTGACCTCAGGCTCTACGACCGCAACGTCAACCTCGCCAAGCTCACGGGCGCCAACCGTGAGTACATCATGAAGAGCATCCCGCACATCGAGCGCCTCATGGTCACCTCGGTGCAGCAGGTGCTCGAGCACGCGGACGTCATCGTCATCGGCAACAAAGGGGAGGAGTTCACCGGGCTCGCCGAGCACCTGCGCCCTGAGCAACTGGTGATCGACTTCGTACGCATCCGGCAGATCGAGGAACGACATGCCAACTACGCCGGCATCTGCTGGTAGACGCGTCCTCATCATCGTCCAGAACCTGCCCGTGCCTTTCGACAGGCGCGTATGGCAGGAAGCGACGGCGCTCAAGGCAAACGGGTACCAGGTCGCGGTGATCTGTCCCGCGATCCGTGGCTATACCGCACGCTACGAGTGCCTGCAGGGCATCCACATCTACCGCCATCCACTGGCGATCGAGGCGCGGGGCGCCCTGGGCTATGTGTTGGAGTACGCCTCCTCCTTGTTCTGGCAGCTCGTGCTCTCCCTCAAGGTGCTGCGGCGGCACGGCTTCGATGTCATCCATGCGTGCAATCCGCCCGACAACATCTTCCTCATCGGCGCGCTCTACAAGGCAATCGCCGGCAAGCGCTTCCTCTTCGACCACCACGACATCAATCCCGAGCTCTATGAAGCGAAGTTCGGCCGCCGCGACCTCCTCTACCGGCTGGTGTGCCTCTCGGAGCGCCTCACCTTCCTCACGGCCGATATCGCCATCGCCACCAACGAGAGCTACCGGCGCATCGCGCTCGAGCGCGGCCGCATGCCGCAGGAGAAGGTGTTCGTCGTGCGCTCGGGGCCGAGCCTCGAGCGCCTGAAGATCCAGCCGCCGGTGCCGCAGTGGAAGCGCGGCCGCAAGTATCTCGTCGGCTATGTGGGCGTCATGGGCGCGCAGGAAGGGATCCCCTATCTCCTCGAGGCCGCGCGGCACATCGTGGAGGACCTCGGCCGGCAGGATGTGCAGTTCATGCTGGCGGGCGGCGGCCCCGCGCTCGAGGATGTGCGCCGTCTGGCGCGGCAGATGCGGCTCGAGCCTTACGTCGAGTTCCTGGGCCGCGTGCCCGATCAGACACTCCTCGAGATGCTCAACACCGCGGATGTCTGCGTCAACTGCGACGAAGTCAACGCCATGAACGACAAGTCCACCATGAACAAGATCATGGAGTACATGGCGTTGGGCAAGCCCATCGTGCAGTTCGAGCTCACGGAGGGGCGCTTCTCCGCGCGTGACGCATCGCTCTATGCGCGGCCGAACGATGCGCAGGACTTCGCGGCGAAGATCGTCACGCTCCTCGATCACCCGGAGCTGCGGGAGCGGATGGGACAGTTCGGCCGGCAACGGGTGGAGCGCCAGCTCGCCTGGCCGTACGAGGCGCCCAAGCTCCTCGCCGCCTACGAGGCGCTCTTCGCGCCCGCCGCCACCGAGCCGGCGAAAGCGAGTGGCAACGAGGCCGTCACCCGCCGGGCGAGCCCTGGCGGATCCGCAGGCGCGACTCCAGTCGGGTATCGCCGCGAATACGCGCCGCAAAGACCGCGGTCGTCGCCGGAGCCTTGAGGTCGAAGCCGCTCGAGACCCAGCCCAGCGGACGACCGCCGGCGCGTTCCACCATTCGTCCGCGCACCAGGGTCACTGACCTGGTGTCGGGCGGCTCCAACTCCACACGCAAGCCATCGCGCTGCGCCACGACGCAGCCGTTCTCGACGGCAACCTGACACTCCGGCGCGAAATGCCAGAAGATTTCCGCCCGATGTGCCGCGGAGCAGAGGAGCTCATCGCAGACCTCGAGCATTGCGCTCGAGGTCTCGTAGCGCCAGGTCCGCCGGTGCAGCACCGGATCGCTGAGCCGGCAGTAGCCATCGTGATGCGCAACCAGCAACTGCCGGCCCGGTGAGCACTCGAACTCGTCGACGGCCACCTCGGCGTGCTGCAGCCAGAGGAAGGCCCCCGCGAAGAGCGACTGGTCTTCCCCGTCCACCATGACGGTGTTGTGCGCGGAGGTGCCGCGAAAGTAATGCCGCCAGGCGCGCTCCGTGTGATAGGCGAAGGTCCCGGAGTCGACGAGGAACGGCTTGCCGCCGACGGTCAGCGTGAAGGCGAGCGCATCGGCATGGCCGTGCGCGGCGATGGAGAGATACCCCAGCGCGCCCGCGTCCGCCACGATACGCACTTCCCCGGGAGTCTCGAACTCATCGCCCAGGATGTAGTAGCCCGCGCGCGGAAACGAGCGCCGCACGGGTAATCCGGCCCGCGAGACATCGAGCGCCTCGAAGCGCGACGCGGCTGCATCACCCAGGAGCCAGCGGCTTTTGTCATCGAACTCTCCGGCCTTCAGCCGGAACTCCGGACGGTTGTAGAGCACCGCGCCGCTCGCGAGCAGCGACCGGTAGACGCCGGGCCATTCCCGCGCCCCCGGCACGGCGGGCACCAGGCGCAGCAACACGCCCTGATCGGCATCGCCGATGGCGGGCACGCCGCCGCTGACATCCATGATGCTCGCCAGGAACTCGAGCATGGACTCGAGCGCGCGCCAATACGGGGCATCGAACTCGCAGTCGTTGGCGCGCGCGACGAGCCCGGCGATGAGCAGCATGTCGGCCACGGAGTGGTGGTACCAGACTGCCTGCTCCTTGTTGACGCCGTCCTCGAAGGTCTGCAGCCGCGCCTCGCGAGTCAGCTCCGCGCGGGCCTCATTGCGCCAGCGCGCGATCTCGGGCCAGAGCGGCCAGGTGAGGGCGGCGATGAAAAGGCCGCTCACCTCGCCGAGCAGATGATTGTTGGCCGAAGAGTGGCGCGAGAAGTGGTGGAAGATGAAGTGGCAGTGCCGATAGACGCTCTCGAGCCAGCGGCCGCGAAAATCGCGGCCCTCCGCACCTTCGAAGAGCCGCGAGTCCTCGCCGCCGAGCAGATGCCAGGCGAAGGACCAGTTGACCAGCCGGATGGCGTGCTCGAGGCTCGCGCACCAGTTGGCGCCGCGCGGATAGGGACACTCGCGGAGCCACGAATCGACCAGGGTCCGGGCGCCGTGAGCGTAGCGCTCCTGTCCGGTCAGATGCCACGCCTGCGCCAGGGTGACCAACTCCAGGTGGCGGTTGATCTCCCACAGGTACTTGATGTCGCCGACCCGCGACGAGTCGCGATAGTCGAGTGCAAAGCCGAACTCGAGCGGCGCCGCGACGCCGGTCTTGGGATCGACATTCCACCGCGGCGGAAAGCCGAGCCGGGTGTTCTCGAGCGCAAACACGTCGAAGCGGCCAGCGAGGATCCGGTCCGCCGCTTGCCTGTAGCGCTCCGTCTCGAATCCTCGCGGCAGCGGCAACACCCAGGGATGGCCGCACACGCCCACCGGCTCGGAGGGCTGCGCAAGACCGATGCCGGCGCGCTCGATGTTTGTCTGCACTTTGCGCCGCAGCCTGAAACCGACTTCGCGCGCGCTCATGGCGCGCAGCCGGCTCAGCGTCCATTGCAACCGGCCCTGCCCTGGGCCGGAAGGGATCTCTCCGGGGTCATCGCGCGTGACAGGCACCGCGAGAGAACGGTCCGGTGATGGCTCAGGTTCCGCCGGCGCGGCCGGACGACTTGCCGAAGAACGCTTGGGCGGCGGCGGCGAACTCCGGGGAGCGCAGACGCTCGGTGAACACGCGCAACTCCTCTTGTATGCGCGCCGAAACCTCGGGCCTTTCGCCGGAACGCAGCAGTCGCTTGGTGGCCCGCACGGCCCCGGGGGGCTGGCGGGCCGTTGCGTCGGCGAGGTTCCGCGCTTCCTGAAGCAGCGCCTCATCGTCCACCACGCGATTGACCAGTCCCCACTCCTTCGCGGTCGGGGCATCGACCGGCTCGCCGAGGAAGAGCATCTGCGCCGCGCGCGGATGTCCTAGGAGCCGCGGCAGGAGGAGCGTGCTCGCGGCCTCGGGCACGAGTCCGAGCTGCACGAAGGGAGTGATGAGCCGGGTGCTGCGGGCGGCGGCGACCACCAGATCGCAATGCAACAGCAGCGTGACCCCGATCCCAACGGTGGGGCCGTGAACGGCGGCGATGAGGGGCTTACTGAATTCGCTCAGCGCCCGGAGGAACCGGGCGATGACGTGATCAGGCTCGATGACTGCGGGGGCGCTCAGGAAATCCTTGAGATCGTTGCCGCCGGTGAAGCAGGCGCCTTCGCCGCTCAGGAGGAGCACGCGGATGTCGTCGTCGGCCTCCGCCTCCGTGAAGGCATCGACCAGCGTCTCATACATATTAGATGTGAGTGCGTTGCGCTTCTCGGGGCGATTCAAGCGCGCTTCGCAGACGTGTCCGCGCCGCGAGACCTGCACGAGCTCGGAAGCACTCATATGAGGACTCTGGCTTGTCCCCAGCCCTGAATAGTCATATTATATGACCTCTAACTGCCGGTGTACCGGCGCATGATAGCGGGGTCCGCGCCCCATGAACGCACAAGCCCAATACCGTGCCGCCCGCCCGGGAGAGCCGCGGCCCATGCCGCGCCTGAGCCGTCTGGCGCTCGAGCGGGCGAAATCCAGCCACGACCAGATCGCGGCCATCCTCGGCAC
>Ga0134126_10003948_pt1 | contig 18562 bp, 17 predicted proteins | sample KB31752_FD_96881 | JGI IMG/M metagenome (GOLD analysis project Ga0134126, IMG submission 96881) | Terrestrial soil microbial communities with excess Nitrogen fertilizer from Kellogg Biological Station, Michigan, USA - KB3-175-2 | ecosystem: Environmental > Terrestrial > Soil > Unclassified ...
CGGTCCGAGGCGAAGTCGCGCACGCCCGTCATGCCGAAGCGCGCGCCGCTTTCCACCACATGCGCGAGCATGTGCGCGTCGGCCTGATGCGGACCCTCGATCGGCACCTTCAGCGCCTCGCGCAATTCCGCCGCGCCGCCGACGTGGTCGATATGGCCGTGCGTCAGCCAGATCTTCTCCACGGTGACGCCGGCCTGCTTGATCGCTTCCAGAATCTTCGGCACGTCGCCGCCTGGGTCGATCACGACCGCCTTCTTGCTCGGCTCGTGCCAGAGAATGGTGCAGTTCTGCTCGAACAGCGTCACCGGCACAATCATCGCACCGGCCTTCGCTTGATGTTCTGTGGCTTGGGTCTCGGTTTCCTGTGTCATCGGCGCACTTTGCCCATTTTTGGCGACCCGCCAAGCGAAGATTTGCGCTGGCGGCCGGCTGAAATCAGCTAGACTACGACGATGGAATCGCCTGCTCGCCACATCAACCTGGTTCCCCCGCCGGACGGCCGCCAATCGGAGACCGCCCTGGCGGTGGCGCGCGGCGCGGCGCGGCTGTTGCGCTCGCTGGGCTTTACGTCGGTCGTCGAATTGCCGCTGCCGTCCGGGCGTCGCGCCGATCTGGTGGCTCTGAACGAGCGCGGCGACATCTGGATCGTCGAGATCAAATCCTCGGTCGAGGACCTGCGCGCCGACCACAAATGGGAGGATTACCGCGCCCATTGCGACCGGTTGTTCTTTGCGTTTACGCAGGCGCTACCGCCCGAGATCTTTCCAAAGGACACCGGCCTGATCGTTGCGGACGCCTATGGCGCGCACATGCTTTGCGATGCGCCGGAGCACCGTCTGCCGGCGCCGACGCGCAAGCTGATGATGGTACGCTTTGGCATGGCGGCGGCGCTGCGGATCAATCGGCTGGTCGATCCGCAAGGCCACGCGGAATTCTGAAAACCGCTTCACACTGTTCGGATCATGCACCGCTAGCGCGGGGCGCGCTTGGCGAGGATCCGCTGCAAGGTACGGCGATGCATGTTGAGGCGACGCGCCGTCTCGGAGACGTTGCGGTTGCACATTTCATAGATGCGCTGGATGTGCTCCCAGCGGACGCGGTCCGCCGACATCGGATTCTGCGGCGGTTCGGATTTCTCCGTGCCGGTCGAAAGCAGCGCGGCGACGACGTCGTCCGCGTCGGCCGGCTTTGCCAGATAGTCGACCGCGCCCATCTTCACCGCGGTGACGGCGGTAGCGATGTTGCCGTAGCCGGTCAGCACGATGGCACGCGCATCCGGCCGCTTGCGCTTCAGCGCGGACACCACGTCGAGCCCGTTGCCGTCGCCGAGCCTGAGGTCCACCACCGCGAACGCCGGCGCGGCCTTGCCGATCTGCGCAAGCCCCTCGGACACAGTGTCGCAGGAGGTCACCTCAAAGCCGCGCGTCTCCATGGCGCGCGCCAGCCGCTCCAGGAACGGCTTGTCGTCCTCGACGATGAGGAGCGAGCGATCGGGATGTTCGGCAAGTTCGGCGCTGACGGTCAAGGTTTGGGTCTCGGTTGAATGGCACGCCGGAGATATGGAGTGCGAATAAGGCAGTGCCAAGGTCGCCGAACGTCGAATCAATCAAGACGTTGGCTCACCGGTATTTTCGGAGGCCTCAAAACGCGCGCGAGGCCAGGCGATCTGGACCATCGCACCGTGGTCCGGGAATGCGTGGTTGCTGAATGATACCTTTGCGCCGGTGCGCTCCAGCAGCGTGCGCGCGATGAAGACGCCGAGCCCGAGGCCGCTGCGTTCGCTTGGCGTGTCGTCGCCTGCGCGGCGGCGTGACAGATAGGGCTCGCCGATGCGCTTGAGGATCTCGGGTGCAAAACCCGGGCCGTCATCGGAGATCATGATCTCGACGGTATTGTCGTTCCACCACGCATTCACCTCGACCTCCTTGCGCGCGAAGTCGACGGCGTTCTCCAGGATATTGCCGACGCCATAAAGAATGGCGGGATTGCGCGTACCGACCGGCTCGCGGCTTCCCGCAACCGCGATTCTGACCTTGATCGCGACGCCGAAGTCGCGGTGCGGCGCCACCGCTTCCTCGATCAGGGTCGAAAGCTTCATGCGGTCGAACGGCGCGCCGGTCGAGGAGAGCTGGGTGATCTTGGACAAAATGTCGCGGCAGCGCTGGGCCTGCTCGCGCAGCGTCTTGATGTCGCCGGCCGCGAGCGAATTGTCGGCGAGCGTCCTTTCCAATTCGCGCGACACCAGCACGATGGTCGACAGCGGCGTGCCCAGCTCGTGCGCAGCGGCGGCCGCAAGTCCGTCGAGTTGCGTCAGATGCTGCTCGCGCGCCAGCACCAGCTCGGTCGACGCCAGCGCGTCCGACAGCTTGCGCGCTTCTTCGGTGACCTGGAACGAATACAGGCTGGTGACGCCGATCGCGAGCACGATCGAGATCCAGACGCCGACCAGATAGATCGGCGGCAAGATGAGGGGCTCGTCGCCGTCCCACGGCAGCGGCTGGTGAACGAACATCAAGACCGTGGCGCAGGCGACCGCGAGCAGGCCGAGCGTGACGGTCAGGCGCACCGGCAGCACGGTCGCCGAGATCAGGACCGGCGCCAGGAACAGGAACGAGAACGGATTTTCGAGCCCGCCGGTGAGATAGAGCAGCGCAGCGAGCTCGATGATGTTGACCGCCAGCAGCGAAGCGGCATGGCGGGGCTCGAGCCGCTGCATCGGGTTGAGCGCGATCTGGAGCGCCAAGTTGAGCAATGCCGACAGGCCGATGATGACGACGCAGGGCACGACCGGGACATCGAATTCGAGGCCCTGAGACACCACGAAAATAGCCGCGAGCTGTCCGAGTGCGGCAAGCCAGCGCAGCCGCAGAAGCGTATCCAGCCGGATATGGCGCTCCGGATGGCGAAAGGCGGAATCCGAAATTTCGGTCATGATGTCCTATTTAGCGTGTGTCCGGCCGATCACAAATTGGCGGCAGAGAGGGCGCGAAGGTTGCGCCGGCCGGGGTAATGCCGCAATGAACGCACCCATGGCTCAAAATGACGCAAATCCCGCCTTGCTGTCGGCGGCGGATCCGGCAGGACCCGCCGCGATCGAGGTTGCGCGTCTGGTCAAGCGGTACAAAAAGACGCACGCGGTGGACGACATCTCGTTCCGCATCGCGCGCGGCAGCATCACCGGGCTGCTCGGGGGCAACGGCGCCGGCAAGACCACGACGATTGCGATGATCATGGGGCTGGTGCTGCCGACTTCGGGGCGGGTCGCCGTGCTCGGCCATGAGATGCCGCGGCAGAGCGCGCATGTGCTCGGGCGCATGAACTTCGAAAGTCCCTATGTCGACATGCCGATGCGGCTCACGGTGCGGCAAAACCTCAGCATCTTCGGCCGGCTCTACGGAGTGCAGAACCTGGCCGAGCGCATCGGTGAACTTGCCTCCGACCTCGACCTCAATGACTTCATCGACCGCCCCAACGGCAAGCTCTCCGCCGGGCAGAAGACCCGCGTCGCGCTCGCCAAAGCGTTGATCAACCAGCCGGAGCTGCTTCTGCTCGACGAGCCGACCGCTTCGCTCGACCCCGATACGGCCGATTGGGTGCGCAAGCATCTGGAGACCTACCGCAAGACCCATGACGCCACCATCCTGCTCGCCTCACACAACATGTTCGAGGTCGAGCGGCTTTGCGACCGCGTCATCATCCTCAAGCGCGGCCGTATCGAGGAGGACGATAGCCCCGACGGCATTATGGCCCGCTACAGCCGCGCCAATCTCGAGCAGGTGTTCCTCGACGTCGCGCGCGGCCGCGTCGAGGTTCCGGCGTCATGAGCGCTCTCACCCTGCCGCGCGGCATCTCGCCTTCCCGGATCGGCGCGATGATCCTGCGCTACTGGTATCTTCTGCTGTCGTCCTGGCCGCGGCTGCTGGAATTGATGTACTGGCCGATCCTCCAGGTCATCACCTGGGGCTTCCTGCAGACCTACATCGCACAGAACGCCGGCTACTTCGCGCGTGCCGGGGGCACGCTGATCGGGGCGGTGATTCTGTGGGACATTCTATTCCGCGGCCAGCTCGGCTTTTCCATCTCGTTTCTCGAGGAGATGTGGGCGCGCAACCTCGGCAACCTGATGATGAGCCCGCTGAAGCCGATCGAATTCCTGGCTGCGCTGATGGCAATGAGCCTCATTCGCCTCGCAATCGGCGTCATCCCGATGATGCTGCTTGCTCTCTACGTCTTCGGCTTCAATTTCTTCGGCCTTGGCTTGCCGGCGATTGCGTTCTTCTGCAACCTGATCTTCACGAGCTGGGCGGTCGGAATCTTCGTCTCGGGCCTGGTGCTGCGTAACGGCTTGGGCGCCGAAAGCATCGTCTGGACGCTGATGTTCGCGCTGATGCCGCTCGCCTGCGTCTATTATCCGGTCAGGGTGCTGCCGATCTGGCTGCAGCACGTCTCCTGGTGGCTGCCCCCGACCTATGTGTTCGAGGGCCTGCGCGCGCTCCTCACCGAGCATGTCTTCCGCGCTGATCTGATGGCCTCGGCGCTTCTCATCAATGCGGCGCTGCTCGTCGCCTCATTCGCGGCCTTTATGGCCCTGTTGAACAGCGCGCGCCGTCACGGATCGCTGCTTGCAGGCGGGGAATAAGTCAATTTCCCGTGGATTCCCGGCCTGTTCGCTGGACGGTTTAGGTAGATATATAGATCTCTGCATTGACGCATTATTACGCATTGGTCACTATGCTGCGGCGCAAAACAGGGGTCTGAGAGTAAAATGCCGATTGGTGAGTTTGGCAGGGCACCGCCGCTGGCGGGCGGGGGTAGTTCGGCGCTGACAACGCCGATGTACTGGATGTACGAGATCGCGCAAGCCTCGCTCAATCCGGCGCGCGCGGTGACGGATGCCACGAAAATCCTGTTTCAGAATCCGCTGAACCCCTGGGCGCATACCGAATTCGGCAAGTCGGTCGCTGCGGCCTGCGAACTGTTCGAGCGCACCACGCGCCGCTACGGCAAACCGGAATGGGGGCTGCACGAGACCGAGGTGAACGGCATCCGCGTCGGCATCGAGATCAAGAGCGTCTGGGAAAAACCGTTCTGCAAACTCCTGCATTTCGACCGCAAGTTCGCGCGGCCCTTGCGCGGCCCGCAGCCGCGCGTCTTGATCGTGGCGCCGATGTCCGGCCACTACGCGACGCTGCTGCGCGGCACGGTCGAAGCCTTCCTGCCGACGCACGAGGTTTACATCACCGACTGGGCGGACGCGCGCATGGTGCCGCTGTCCGAGGGGCATTTCGATCTCGACGACTATATCGATTATGTCATCGAGATGTTGCATGCGCTCGGCGGCAACATGCATATCATCGCGGTGTGCCAGCCCTCGGTGCCGGTCGTGGCCGCGGTTTCCATCATGGAAGCCAACCGCGACCCGTTCGTGCCGACGTCAATGACGCTGATGGGCGGGCCGATCGATACGCGCCGCAATCCGACCGCGGTCAACAACCTCGCCGAGGAACGCGGCATCGACTGGTTCCGCAACAACGTCATTACCAAGGTGCCGTTCCCGCATCCCGGCGTCATGCGCGACGTCTACCCGGGTTTCCTGCAGCTTAACGGGTTCATCTCGATGAACCTTGATCGCCACATGGACGCCCACAAGCGGTTTTTTGGCAACCTCGTGAAGGGCGACGGCGATCTCGCCGACAAGCACAGGGAGTTCTATGACGAATATCTCGCGGTGATGGATCTCGCGGCTGAATATTACCTGCAGACCGTCGAAACCGTGTTCATCAAGCACGCCTTGCCCAAAGGCGAGATGACCCATCGCGGCCGCCCGGTCGACCCCTCGAAGATCACGCGCGTCGCGCTGATGACCGTCGAAGGCGAGAAAGACGACATTTCCGGCCTCGGTCAGACCGAGGCCACGCACGCTCTCTGCACGTCGATCCCCAAGCATCGCCGGATTCATTATGTGCAGAAGGGTGTCGGACACTACGGTGTGTTCAACGGTTCCCGCTTCAGGTCGGAGATCGTGCCGCGTATCAACGATTTCATGATGTCGGCGGCGAATCCAAAGTCGTTGCTCGCGCTCGCTGCTGAATAGGAGGCATATCATCGAGCTTGGATGTGCAGCCAGCGCGCGGGGTCGCGCAAGCGTCGATTCGGCAGGGCTGCTAACCCACTGAAACCCCTTCCGGAAAGGTCAGATTCGGGGCGGTTAAAGGAGTGAGTGTTAACTCACCCTTTGGAGAGCCGCGGTGAGCCGGTTCCAGCTGAAAATTTTCGGTTCCGGGCCCATCCTGTAGGGCTTTGAAAGTGGCCAACCCCTGTATATTGGGCAAATGATTTGTTTTTGCGCCGAGCGATTTCCGTGGCGGCGGATATGGCAGAATCCGGGCGAACTGCTCCTCCCCGGACTTACCGACATGGCCACCCGCGCGCTCCTTTATCGGCGCCCCGCCGAACCCTCGACTCTTCTGGTCAAGCACGGCTCGCAAGTGTTTGCGATCCGCCTCAGGCGACACCGTCGCGCGCGGCGCTACACCTTGCGCATCCATCCGACCGACCGCGAAGCCATTCTCACGATGCCGCCGCGCGGCACCATCATGGAGGCCAAGGATTTCGCGCAGCTTCATGGCGGCTGGATCGCCGCGCGTCTCGGCCGCCTGCCGAAGGCCGCGCCATTTCAGCCCGGCACTGTCGTACCGCTTCGCGGCGTGCCGCACCGGATCGTGCATCGCTCCGGCGAGCGCGGCACGGTGTGGACGGAGACGCGCGAGAGCGGCGATAAGGTTCTCTGCGTCGCCGGCGACTACGAATTCATCGACCGTCGGGTGCATGACTTCCTCAAGCGCGAGGCGCGGCGCGACTTGCAGAGGTCGGCGCAGGATTACGGGCAAATGCTCGGCGTTCGCGTCAAGCGGATCTCGATCCGCGATCAGTCGAGCCGTTGGGGCTCCTGCACCTCGGCCGGCTCGCTCTCGTTCTCCTGGCGGCTGATCCTGGCGCCCCCGTTCGTGCTCGACTATCTCGCCGCCCATGAGGTGGCGCATCTCGTCGAGATGAACCATTCGGCGCGCTTCTGGCGGGTGGTGGCGCGGATTTGCCCCTCGGCCGAGCGCGCCAAGAAGTGGCTCGACACCTGCGGCAACGATCTGCATCGCTATGGGATCGAGGATTGATCCTCAACCGTCGCCCGCCGCAAGCTTGGACCCACGGGGCTTGGCGATTGCGAAGGTCGTCTGCCGTCCGACGAGACTGAAAGATCCCGCGGAGGACGACGGTGGTATTCGCGGCGCGAGCTACCGATGCCCGCCAAATAGCCGGTCCATCAGCCAGCCATCGAGCCCGGCCGCCGCTTCGGGGCGCACCGGCGCGCCGCGCACGAGCCTTGCGCCGGGGCCGGCCTGGATCGGTGCGGGCGGCGGCGGTGCGGTGATCTGGGCGGCGATCTGCGCCAGCGTCGAACCGGCGCCATATTGCGAGCTCGGCAGGCTTGCGACGGCAACCCCCTGATGGGCAGCGCGCATGAAGCGCTTCCACACGTCCACCGGCAGCCCGCCGCCGGTTGCCTTCCTGGTGGGCGCGTTGTCGTCATTGCCGAACCAGACGCCGGTGACGAGATTGGCGGTGTAGCCGATGAACCAGGCGTCGCGGAAATCCTGGCTGGTGCCGGTCTTGCCGGCGGCCTGCCAGCCCGGAATCTCCGCCTTCCTGGCGGTGCCGGAGATCAGCGTCTGCTCCATCATCACGTTCATCATCGCGACATTGCGCGGGTCGATGACCTGGTTGGCTTTGTCGGGTGGTTGCACATAGATCACCTTGCCGTCGAGCGTCTTGACGCGCGTCACGACATGCGGCGAGACGGCGAGCCCGCCATTGGCGAAGGGGGCATAGGCGCCGACCATCTCGAGCACGGAGACTTCGGAGGTGCCGAGCGCGATCGAGGCGTTAGCCTCGAGCCTGGAGGAGATGCCGAGCCGGTGCGCCGTCCGCACCACGTTCTTCGGCCCGACTTCGAGGCCGAGCCGCACCGCGACGGTGTTGAGCGACATCGCGAGCGCCTGCGTCAGCGTCACCGGCCCGAAATACTGGCGGCTATAGTTCTCCGGCCTCCAGCCCTTGATATCTAGCGGGGCGTCCTGGCGGACGGTATCGGGAGTAAGTCCGGCCTCGATCGCGGTGAGATAGACGAAGGGCTTGAACGCCGAGCCCGGCTGGCGTTTTGCCGTGACGGCGCGGTTATACTGGCTCTCGGCGTAGTTCCGCCCGCCGACCATGGCGCGCACGGCGCCGTTCGGGCTCATGGCGACCAGTGCGCCCTGGCTGACATTGAACTTCACGCTTTTCGCCGCAAGCTCGTCGATGACCGCGGCCTCCGCGATGCTCTGCAGCTTCGGATCAATGGTGGTTTCGACCACGATCGACTGGTCGATCTGGCCGATGAGATCGTCGAGCACCTCGCCGATCCAGTCGGCGACGTAGTTGATGGTGCCGGCGCCCTCCGGCTTCACCAAGATCGCGGGATGGGCGCTCGCAGCCTGGGCCTGGGCCGCGGTGATGAACTTCGCCTCCGCCATCGCCGCCAGCACAACCTTCGCGCGCGCCTCGGCGCCTTCCGGATTGCGGTTCGGCGCAAGGCGGGAAGGAGATTTGACGAGGCCCGCCAGCATCGCGGCTTCCGCTAGCGTGACGTTCCTGGCGGACTTGCCGAAATAGCGTTGCGCGGCTGCCTCCACGCCGTAGGCGCCGGAGCCGAAATAGACGCGGTTCAGATAAAGCTCGAGGATCTGGTTCTTGGAATATTTGCGCTCCAGCCACAGCGCGAGCTCGGCTTCCTGCAGCTTGCGCGCCAGCGTGCGCTCCTGGGTCAGGAACAGATTTTTCGCAAGCTGCTGTGTCAGGGTCGAGCCGCCCTGCGAAACGCCATGGTGCAGGAGGTTGGTGATCGCGGCGCGCAGGATGCCGTAGGGGTCGACGCCAAAATGCGAATAGAAGCGGCGGTCCTCGATGGCGATGAAGGCCTTCGGCAGGTAGGACGGCAGGTCCTTGAGCGCGACATTGGCGCCAGCCATCTCGCCGCGCTGGGCGAGCATGGTGCCGTCGGCGCCGACGATCTCGATGGTCGGCGGACGCTTGGGGATTTCCAGCGACTGGATCGGCGGCAGATGCGCGCCGGCCCAAACGATGACACCGACGACCGCGATCGCACCCCACAGGCCGAGCACCGCGCCCCAATAGATCAGCCGCCCGAGGCTCAGGCGTGAAGATGATCTTCCGCGTCGATTGCTGCCGTTGCGAGACGCTGGGCGCGGCTTTCGGTCCACCGGCGGTTCCTCGTCGTCGTCATCGTCGAGCTTGCGCTTGCTCGCCTTCTTCGGCTTGTCGCCCCTGGCTGCGGGAATGCGGTCCTTCGGGTCGAGCCGCAAATCGGCAAGCGCGGCCGCGAGCCCGAATCGCGGCTCCTTGCGTCCGCCCGCCTTTTTTCGTCCCCACGCCATCCGCTACGCCACGCCGACCTGCCCCGGCGCACGCTAACGCCGCAGGGTTTAAGGCGCGGTTAGCGAGCGGTTAATTCGTGATTAGGGGGTGCGGCAGCGCGCTTGCTAAAAGTTGGCGTCATTGATCAGGAAACGGGAGCGCCGCATGGGCCATATCGATCCGACCAGGGAGGTTTTCGCGTTATTCCGGGACAACGACCGGCCGGGGCCGATCCACATGCTCAACCTGGTGCGGTTGCGCAAAGAGGCCGCCTATCCCGACGGCCGCAAGGCGAGCGGCGCGGAAGCCTATGCCGCCTATGGGCGGGAGAGCGGGCCGGTGTTCGAACGGCTCGGCGGCCGCATCGTGTGGCAAGGCAGGTTCGAGTTGATGCTGATTGGCCCGCGCGAGGAGCGCTGGGATCATTGCTTCATCGCCGAATATCCAGGTGTTGCCGCCTTTGTCGAGATGATCCGCGATCCCGTCTACCGCGAGGCCGTGAAGCACCGGCAGGCGGCGGTCGAGGATTCCCGCCTGATCCGGCATGCGTTGCTGCCGGTGGGGAAGAACTTCGGGGAGATTCCGGAGTGATGTCTGCCACCATGGTCGTCATGGCCGGGCTCGTCCCGGCCATCCACGTCCTGCTTTGTTGCTAAAGACGGTCATGCCCGGCACAAGGCCGGGCATGACGAGTCTTGGAGGTTACGACTGGTGCGTGTCGTGCTTACCCCGCAGCAGCCGTGTCCTCGAGGATCGGGCCGAACAGCTCCCAGCGTTGGCCGTTGAACTTCATCATCTGGAGCTGCTTGTTCACCCGATAGTCGGTGGGCGTGGTGTTGTTGAGGATGCCCGGCAGCGTCAGGTCGAGCTGAACGTCCTTCAGGTGAGTGGCCTGCTTCATCACGTTCTCGCGGGTGAGATTGTCGCCGCACTCTTTGAGGACATGGATCAGCAGCTGCGTGGTGATATAGCCGTAGACGTTGAAGTTCGATTCCTTGTCGCCGTCGGGATAATACTTGGCCATGAAGTCGAGATATTTCTTCATGCCGGGGTCGTCCTTCCAGGTCGGATCGGCCGGATCCTTGGCATAGCCGGTGCTGATCACGCCCTTGGAGGCCTCGAGCCCGGCCGGTTTCATCACGGCGCCGACCGAGGTCGCGTTGATGTCCAGGATCTGCACGGGGTGCCAGCCGAGCTCGTAGATCTTCTTGATCGCCTGCGCGGCCTGCTTCGGCGTCGAGGCCGAGAAGAACAGGTCGGCGCCGGAACCCTTGATCTTGAGAATCTGCGAGTCGATGGTCGGGTCGGAGACCTCATAGGAGGCTTCCGTCACGATCATGCTCTTGGCCTTGTCGCCAAGGCCCGCCTTGAGCCCGTTCAGATAGTCCTTACCGAGGTCGTCATTCTGATAGAGGATGCCGACCTTGGCGTTCGGGTGGTTCTTCAGAATGTACTGTCCATAAATTCGACCCTCGACGAAGTAGTTCGGATTGAATCCCATCGTCCAGGGGTACTTCTTGGGATCACTGAACCTGGATGCTCCCGTCGCCGCGAAGAGTTGCGGCACCTTTTTGGCATTGAGATATTTCTGCACGGCCGCATTCGGCGGCGTGCCGAGAAGCTGGAACGTCAACAGCACTTCATCGCTCTCGACCAGCTTGCGCACCTGCTCGACGGTCTTCGGCGGGCTGTAGGCGTCGTCATACTGGATGAAATTGATCTTGCGACCATTCACGCCGCCCTGATCGTTGATCATCTTGATGTAAGCGGCCTGGGTCTTGCCGATCGTGGCATAGGCCGAAGCCGGTCCACTGAACGGCGCGGTCTGGCCGATCTTGATCTCTGTGTCGGTCGCGCCGGTATCATATTTCTTTTGCGCGAGCGCCGAACTCGCCGAGAGCGCGAAGGCAAGCGTCGCAGCGCCGGCGAGACGGAGAAAACCATTCCTCATAATGATGCGTTCCTCATGGAGGGATTGTGCTGATCCGATGGGCCTGGCCCATCGTGGACAGAATGATGGCCGAAGCCATGCTGCAATGCAAGATGTTGCGGCGCGAAAGATGGGAAATCTCAAGCAAAACCAAGCAAAGTCAATGCGATTACGGCAGGTCGCGCCTGTCCATCCGTCCCCCAGCTTTCGGGTGGACGTGGGCATGGGCACTCGAGAGAGTGGGAGGGATTGGCGGAGGGCTTGGCGTGTGGCTTTCGGAACGCAGGGACGACCATGTCCGAAAGCCGCAAGACAGGGTCGCTCCGATGGATGATGGTTCGCTGATGAAGAAGACCTATGGGACGGTCGACGCCGATCGACGAAAACAAATGAGCGGCCTGGAATTTGTCCAGGGGCTCGCTGACGGAACGCTGCCGCTCAATACCATCGCGCAGACCTTGGGCTACGATGTAGCCGAGGCGGAGAGCGGGCGCGTGCTTGTCACCGCAGAGCCGAACGGCCGCCATCTCAATCCCGCGGGCACTGTGCATGGCGGCTTTGCGGCCACGCTGCTCGATAGCTGCATGGGGTTGGCGGTCCAGTCCACGCTCGAGAAGGGCGTCGGCCAGACCACGCTCGAATTCAAGATTTCGTTGCTGCGGCCGATCACTCCCGAGACGGGGACGATCCGGGCGGAAGGCCTGGTGTTGACCCGCGGCCGCCGCGTCGGCACGGCCGAGGGCAGGATCACCGACAGCCAGGGACGTCTGCTCGCCCATGGAACGACCACATGTTTGATTTTCCAGCATTGACCGGCGCGATGGATGTCAGGCTGCATCTGTGGGCGGCGGGCGCCGCGTTGGAGGACAAGGCCGATGCGCGGAAAGCCGCCTGAGCATTTTTCGGTCGATCGCCTGACGACGCCGATCGGGCCGGCGCTTATTGTCACCGATGTGGACGGCGCGTTGCGCGCCTTCGACTGGGAAGACCACACCGAACGCATCATGGAGCTGTTGCGTCTGCAATACGGCGCCGTCGAATTGCAGGACGCGCGCGCACCGAAGGCGATCAGGTCGGCGCTGACGCATTACTTCAACGGCGATCTCGATTCCCTCAAGCAAATCGAATGGCGCATCGCCGGCACGCCGTTCCAGCGCAAGGTCTGGATGGCGCTGGTGAAGATACCGGCCGGCACCACCATGACCTATGGAGCGCTGGCCGCAAGGCTGGGCGCGCCGAACGCAATGCGCGCGGTCGGGCATGCCAATGGCTCGAACCCGATCAGCGTCGTGATTCCCTGCCATCGTTTGATCGGCGCCAACGGCGCGCTGATCAGGTATGGCAGCGGACTCGCGCGCAAGCGCTGGCTGCTCACCCATGAGGGTGTGGAGCTATAGCGTCTTCAAGCGAAGTGGGCACCGGTTCGCGCGAAGGTCACGCCGCCGGCTTCGCCACGGCGTCCTCGCTCGACAACAGGTGCAAGAGCGCGCTCTTGATCGCGGCTTGCCGCGTCGGCGCGTTGATCTGGGCGCCGAGGAGATCGGTGACATAGAACACGTCGCGCGCCCGCTCGCCGAAGGTTGCGACATGGGCCGAGGCGATATTGAGATTGAGCTTCGAGAGCGCGGTGGTCAGTTGATACAGCAGGCCAGGCCGGTCGAGGCCGGAAACCTCGATGACGGTATAAAGCTCCGACCACTGGTTGTTGATGGTGACCTCCGGCTCGACCACAAAGGGGCGCGGCTTGCCGCGGCCGGCGGCGCGTCGCGCGACGGCTTCGGGGAGGCGGAGCTTGCCCTCCAGCACGTCCTCGATCATGTCGCCGATGCGGGTGGCGCGCCGGCCCTCGTCCTCGTCGAGGTCGTATTCCCGCGAGATCGCAATGGTGTCGAGTGCGCGGCCGTCTGTCGTGGTGTAGATCTGGGCATCGACGATGTTGGCGCCGGCGGACGCACAGGCGCCCGCGATGATCGACAAGAGCCAGGGGTGGTCCACGGCAAGGATCGTGAGCTCGGTGACGGCGCGCGTCTCGTCGAAGCCGACATTGATCGCGAGCTTGTGGCCGGCCTGCTCGCTGGCGCGCACGAACCTGGCATGGCGGATCTTGCGCGGCAGCTCGACCTTGAGCCAGTAGGCAGGATAGTGCCGCCCGATGTAGGCATCGATCTCGGTTTCGGGCCATTCGGTGAAGGCGGAGCGGAATTCCGCCTGCGCCGCGGCAACGCGGCGGGCTCGGTTCACTTCCGAGAAGCCGCCGGTCAGGACCGGCTCGGTCTCATAGTAAAGGCTGCGCAGGAGCTGCGCTTTCCAGCCGTTCCACACGCCGGGGCCGACGCCGCGGATGTCGGCGGTGGTGAGGACGGTGAGCAGCTTCATCTGCTCGACCGATTGCACGACGGTGGCGAAATTCTCGATGGTGCGGCGGTCGGACAAGTCGCGCGATTGCGCCACCGTCGACATGGTCAGGTGCTCTTCGATCAGCCAGGCCACCAGCTCGGTGTCGCCGGGCGAGAAGCCGAGCCGCGGGCAGAGCCGCCGCGCCACCTTGGCACCCGCGATCGAATGATCCTCGGGCCGGCCCTTGGCGATGTCGTGCAACAGCACGGCGATATAGATCACCGGGCGGTGCTCGGGTTGGATCTTGCGCATCAGGTCGCTGGCGAGCGCGAGCTCCTCGTTGCCGCCGCGCTCGATGTCCTGCAGGAAGCCGATGCAGCGGATCAGATGCTCGTCCACCGTATAGTGGTGGTACATGTTGAACTGCATCATCGACACGATCTTGCCGAAGGCGCGGATGAAATGACCGAGCACGCCGGTCTCGTTCATCCGCCGCAACACGGTCTCGGCGTCGTTCGAGGTCAGAATCTCCATGAACAGCCGGTTGGCCTCCGGATTCTCCCGAAGCTCGGTATTCACGAGCTTCAGCGAGCGCGTCACTGTCCGCATCGCGTCGGGATGGAAGGCGAGGTTGTTCTTCTGCGCCAGGCGGAAGAACCGGATCAGATTGACCGGATCGTGCTTGAACACGTCGGGCGCGGCGAGATTGATGCGGTTGTTGTCGACGATGAAGTCGTCGCTGTCGGGCACCCGTCGCCGCGCGGTGCCGGGGCGCAAGCGCGCCATGAAGCGGCTTAAGACCGGCGCGGGCTTGGCCTGCTGGTCCTCCAGCTTGGCGCACAGGATCGCGGTGAGGTCACCGACGTCTTTCGCCACCAGGAAGTAGTGCTTCATGAAGCGCTCGACGTCCTGCATGCCGGGGTGCGAGGTATAGCCGAGCCGGACCGCGATCTCGCGCTGCAGGTCGAAGGACAGCCGCTCCTCGACTCGGCCGGTGAGGAAGTGCAGGTTGCAGCGGACCGACCAGAGGAAGTCGGCGCAGCGGCCGAAGGTGCGGTATTCCTGCGCGTCGAACACGCCGCGCTCCATCAGCTCGTCGGTGTCGCGCACGCGGTAGACATACTTCGCGATCCAGAACAGCGTGTGCAGGTCGCGCAGGCCGCCCTTGCCGTCCTTGACATTGGGCTCGACCAGATAGCGCGATTGTCCGGCGCGGCGATGCCGCTCCTCGCGCTCGGCGAGCTTTGCCGTGACGAACTCCGCTGCCGTCCCCTGCACCACCTCCTTGTCGAAGCGCGCGACCAGCTCATCGTAGAGCGGCTTGTCGCCGGCGAGGTAGCGCGTCTCCAGGATCGCGGTGCGGATGGTCACGTCGCCGCGCGCCTGCCGGATCGATTCGTCGACCGAGCGGGTGGCGTGCCCGACCTTGAGCCCCATGTCCCACAGGCAATACAGGATCGCTTCGGCTACCTGCTCGCCCCAGGCGGTCTGCTTGTAGGGCAGGATGAACAGCAGATCGATGTCGGATTCCGGCGCCATCAGCCCGCGGCCGTAGCCGCCTGTCGCCACGACGGCCATGCGCTCGGCTCCGGAGGGTACCGGCGAGCGGTAGAGATGCTGCGTGGCCGCCGCAAACAGGATGCGGATGATCTCGTCCTGCACGAAGCACAGCCGCTCCGCGCAGCGGCGGCCGTGACGGTCCTTCAGGAGCCGCGCCTGCGTGGCCGCGCGCGCGGCGATCAATTCGGTCTTGAGCATCTGCGCAACCGAAGACCGGAACACGTCCTCGCGGCCGGCATGCTTCTCCGCCAGCGCGTCGACCGCGGCTGCGACGCGCTGGGAGTCGAAGCCGGAGTCGGTGGCGGGTGTCGGTTTTGCGACCAGGTTGTCCATCATCTACCCGGATATCGGACCCCGTCCGTGCTGTCACGGGAACAATGCTGTCACGGGGACAATCTTGAGAAACCGATCAGGGAAGGCGATCCGGTCTTAATACCGGCCGCCACCCGTCGATCCCTTGCATCATCCCAAATAATTGATCAGGCGGCTGATTTTTCAAGGGCCGCGGCCGGGATCGAATGGCATGATTCCGCTGCAGCCGGGTACGGCGTGGCCTGCGGGCTGACACGTTCGTGTGCGACGGCTATACCCGCCAACCGACAAAGCCGGGAGAACAGCAATGGACGCCGCCGAACTTCGCGCGATGCAGGCCCCGATCAAGGAGCGCTACAAGCAGGATCCCTCCGCCGCGGTGATCACGCTGAAGGCCAGGGGCTCGATCGACAGCGAAGGCCTGACCTGCAAGGTCGAGACCGGCCGCGCGCTCGCGGTCGCGGGCCTGCATCCCGCAACCGGCGGCTCCGGGCTCGAGCTTTGCTCCGGCGACATGCTGCTGGAAGCGCTGGTCGCCTGCGCCGGCGTCACGCTGAAATCGGTCGCGACCGCGATCGGTGTGCCCTTGAAAAAGGGCGTGGTGTTCGCCGAGGGCGATCTCGATTTCCGCGGCACGCTCGGCGTCGACAAGGAGACGCCGGTCGGCTTCGAAGAAATCCGCGTCCGCTTCGAGATCGACACCGAGGCGCCGCAGGACAGGCTCGATCTCCTGCTCAAGCTCACCGAGCGCTATTGCGTGGTCTATCAGACCATCAAGCACGGCCCAAAGGTTTCGGTGAACATGAAACGGATCTAATGCTTGTCATGGCCGGGCTTGACGAAGAAACCGGTAATGTCCCCCGACCTCGCTTATTACCTCATCCTCGCCTTCCGCATGATCGTCGCCGCCGCCTTCGTGGTCTCGGCGTCCTTCATCACCGAGCATTCGGGACCCGTGATCGGCGCGCTGGTGGCGACGCTGCCGATCTCGGCCGGCCCCTCTTACGTCTTCCTCGCGCTTGACCATGACTCGGCCTTCATTGCGCAGGGCGCGCTGGCGAGCCTGCCGATCAATGCGGCGACGATCTTTCTCGGGCTGACCTATACGCTGCTGGCGCAGCGGCATACTCTTCTGGTGAGCTATGGTGTCGCGGCGGCGGTGTGGATCGCCATTGCCGCGGTCATCGGTTCGTCGCACTGGTCGCTCAGCGGTGGTCTTCTCATCAATGCGGTGGCGTTTGCGATCTGCACGCCGCTGATGCAGCGCTATCGCCACGTGAAAATGCCACCGATCGCGCGTCGCTGGTACGACGTGCCGCTGCGGGCGTCACTGGTCGCGGCGCTCGTCGCCACGGTCGTCACGCTGTCGGGCCGGGTCGGTCCCAGCGTCAGCGGCATCCTCGCGCTGTTCCCGGCGGTGTTCTCCAGCATGATGCTGATCCTGCATCCGCGTATCGGCGGACGCGCAACCGCCGCCGTGATCGCCAACAGCGCCTGGGGCATGATGGGATTTGGACTGGCGATTGTCGTGCTGCATCTCGGCGCGCTCCATCTCGGCTCCGCCGCGGGGTTAGGCCTCGGACTTGCGACCTGCGTGAGCTGGAATTTGATGCTGTGGTGGCTCGGGCGGCGGCGGGCGAAGTTGGCGAAATAGACTACGTCATTGCGAGCGAAGCGAAGTAATCCAGACTGTTGCCGTCGATGCAGTCTGGATTGCTTCGTCGCTTCGCTCCTCGCAATGACCGCCATTTCGCGGTTCACGCCTCACTCCGCCATCCTCGTGAACAGCTCCCAGTAAAACCCGCACGACACTGCCATCGAAATGAGGGCGACGGTGGCGGGCACCACCGGGTCCAACCTGCGTAACGTGCCGATCTCCTGCATCAGGATCAACGGCAGGAGTGGCAGCAGCATCAACATCAGCACGAGCGGGATCGCCCAGCCCGATGAGAACAGCATCACGACGCAAATCAGCACCTGCAGCAGGCCGGTGGCCAGCGCGAGCCACACCAGGAGCCATGCCGCGAACCTCATGGCGTCTTGTCCGCGAGTGATTTGAGCCGGTACAGAGTCTCCAGCGCATCGCGCGGTGACATCTCATCGGGGTGCAGCGCTTTGATCGCCTGGATCAGTTGGTCCGTCTCGCTCGGCGGCGCTGCCTCCGTGGCGGCGCGCGAGGGGACGGCGAACAGCGGCAGATCGTCAGCGAGCGCACGCGCCGTCTGGCCGCGGTCCTGCGCCTCCAGTTTTGCCAGCACCGCCCTGGCGCGCGCGATCACCGGCGGGGGAAGGCCGGCGAGCTTGGCAACCTGGATGCCGTAGGAGCGGTCGGCCGAACCCGGCAGCACCTCGTGCAGGAACACCACATTGCCCTGCCATTCCTTGACGCGGACGGTGGCATTGAACATCCGCGCCAGCCTGGCCGAGAGCGCGGTCAGCTCATGATAATGTGTGGCGAAGAGCGTGCGGCAGCGGTTCGTCTCATGCAGATGCTCGATCGCCGCCCACGCAATCGACAGCCCGTCGAAGGTGGCCGTGCCCCGGCCGATCTCGTCGAGAATCACCAGCGAGCGTTCGCTCGCCTGATTGAGGATTGCCGCGGTCTCCACCATCTCGACCATGAAGGTCGAGCGGCCGCGCGCCAGATCATCGGCTGCGCCGACGCGCGAGAACAGCCGGTCGACGATGCCGATCCGAGCGCGGCCTGCCGGCACGAATGATCCGATTTGCGCGAGCAGCGCAATCAGCGCGTTCTGGCGCAGGAAAGTCGACTTGCCGGCCATGTTCGGTCCGGTGATCAGCCAGACCTGGCCCGCCCCCGCCCTACCATCCCCGGCTTGCGGGGAAGGGTAGGGTGGGGGTACGGGCGACAGATCACAGCTATTGGCAATGAAGGGCTGGCCCTCGCGCTTGAGCGCCTGCTCGACCACGGGATGGCGGCCGGCCTCGACG
>Ga0134126_10003949_pt1 | contig 18562 bp, 14 predicted proteins | sample KB31752_FD_96881 | JGI IMG/M metagenome (GOLD analysis project Ga0134126, IMG submission 96881) | Terrestrial soil microbial communities with excess Nitrogen fertilizer from Kellogg Biological Station, Michigan, USA - KB3-175-2 | ecosystem: Environmental > Terrestrial > Soil > Unclassified ...
AGCCGCACGGTCGAGCCCACAGTTCCCGAGAGCAGTTCCACCGGCACAAAGTACTGCGACTGGCCCGGCGCACCGTACCACACAAACGCGCTCGCCGTGCCCGGAACCGTCACGTTCACCGGGTTGCTGGAGATGGAAAGTCCGGTCCCGTTCACCCCTACCTGGTTGATCGGCGCCGGATTGCACGTGCCCGGCTGGCAAACCGCGTAGAGCGAAGCCGATCCTGGAAAGTCCGGTACCACCTGGCCGGTTCCGGTGGAGGCGATATTGAGCGGGTTGGTGGACTGGTAATCCAGCGTCATGCCGGTGATGGGATGCCCCTTGGTGTCGATCACGTTCGTCACTAGGTTCTGCGGCACTCCCTGTGTGACCGTCCCGCTGGTCTTACCGTTCAGCGTGACGGAGATCGAAGCCGGAGGGCAGGTCGAAAAGTATCCCGCCGACGATCCTGAGCCGGCCACCGATGCCGTGATCACCGTCGTCCCCGGCTGCTCCGCCGTAATCTGGTTGGTCTCGGGGTTGATGTTCGCCACTTGGGAATTCCCCGCCGAATAGGCCAGCGTGCCAATCGAATTCGGGCAGCTCGGCACCGAGGTCACCCCGGCGGGTAGCGGGCAGGCGTAGTTAGACGACTTCACGGTCGAAGGCGCGCACATCAATACCTGGTGGCCGTTGGAGCTGTAGCACGCCTGCGCATCCAGCTGCGCGGTCTCAGTCTGCGAGAGACACTCCGAGGGACCTACCAGCGAGATGGATGTCACCGGCGCATGGACGTACACCTCCACCGGGTTCGACGTCACGGAATCCGCCGATGCGGTGACAAACGCAGTCCCAAAAGGCAGCCCGCCCGAGCTGGGAATCGGGTTTGGCGGATTGCAGATGGTGAAATCCCCAATACCGCCCCCGGAATTGCGGTTCCACGTTCCCGCGCACATGTTCCCCGAGGGCGACAGGTCCACAAGCTGGTTGTTCGTCGTGCCGTAGGCATAGCCGCCCGCCGCCGTCACCGTCGTTCCCTTGCAGCTCTCCGCGGTGGGAGCGTTGATCTGACGCGTTTGCCCAAAGGCCAGAGAGATCCCCGTGTGTTGCGGCTGCAGCGTGATGGTGTAAATATCTGTGATCTTGGGGCCGTACCCCGAACCGTTGCAGTAGTTCCCCGACGGGTTACGATAACAGCCGGTGATCGTGATTCCCGCCGGAATAGCCAGGAACAAAAGACAAACAAGCGTCAGAAACCGCCGCATGAATCCTCCCCGCTCCGCCCTCGACTGCCCGCGGAACGGTCTCTCCTAAGAACGTAGAAAAAGGTGCGCGTAGTTTGTGCCCACACGCCTTCACCAGGCCTGCGGCGCATATTCCGCCCAGGCATCCGGCGCACACCGCTCATCCGGGGCCCCACCAGCTGATTGAGCCGCTGGGGTGACGAGGGCGCTATGCCGGCCAACCAGGGTATGTGTTCTCCAGAAAAAGTGTATCAGGGCATGACGATCTCTGGCCCGCCGGGCCGGGACCGCCCCGTGCTCTAACAGATAGACTGATCTGCACTCCCGTGGCGAGCAACCCCTACCGTCCTGTTCCCTGGTCTCTGTTCCCTGTTGCCGGCTTCTCCGGCATGTACTTGGCAAACCACTCCATGGCCCGGTCCATCACATCCCGCCGGTGCTCGGGGTTCACGAAACCGTGCCCCTCGTTGGGATACACCACCAGTTCCGTCGTCACATGCTCGTCCTTCAGCGCATGCCAGAACTCGAAGGACTGCGGCGCGGGGCACTCGCCGTCGCGATCCCCCACCACCACCAGCGTCGGCGTGTGCGCGTTCTTGATGTAGTTGATCGCCGAGCTCTTGGCATACACCGCGGGATCGTCGTAGACGCTCGCCCCGAAGTACGGAATCATCCACTGGTCGATAGAGTTCTCCCCGTAGTAGCTCAGCCAGTCCGACAGCCCCGCGCCCGACACCGCCGCCTTGAACCGCTGCGTCTGGGTCACGGCAAACATGGTCATGAAACCGCCGTAGCTCCAGCCCGTGATTCCCACCCGATTGGGATCGATGGAATACTGCGCCTCCGCGGCGTCCACGCCCTTGAGAATGTCCCGCAGATCGCCGTACCCGAAATCTTTCCGGTTGGCCTGGGTAAACGCCTCGCCCTGGCCAAAGCTGCCCCGCGGATTCGGCTCCAGCACAAAATACCCCAGCGCAGAGAACGCCGTGGCGCTCAGGCCGCCGCCTCCGCCCCAGCGCGCCTGCACCGCAGCCGCGGGCCCGCCATGCACTTCCACAATCAGCGGATACTTCTTGTTCGCGTCGTAATCCTTGGGAAGCAGAAGCCAGCCCTGCACGCGGAAGCGGTCGTTTTTCCAGTCCAGCGAGACGGACTTCCCCCATCCCGCCTGCACGCCATCGTTAAAGTGCGTGAGTTGCTGCACGCCTTCCAGCCCCGACGTCATCACGGTACCCGGCTTGGCCGCATACACCTCGGGCGCCTTCTCGAACGTGCTCGCCTGGAAGACAAACATTCCCGCGTCCGCTGTGCTCGATAGACTGCGCGACCAGCGTCCGTCGCCCACGCTGCCCGGAATGCTGAACACGGGAGAACCGAACGTCACCGAGCCTTTCCCGGTGCGGTCGCCCTGCAGATGCAGCCGGATTAACTGGCTGTTGCCGCCCGCCAGCTCGCTCACAAATAGATATTCGTTGCCGCTCCACTCCACCCAAGCAGGCGACGTCGGCCGACCCGCGGTCAGATCGCGTGGCTGCCCGCCATCGGCCGAGACAATCCAGACATCCCCGCCCGTTGATCCCTGGTCGCTCATCAGCCCGCCGATGAACGCGATCGTCTTCCCATCGGGCGAGAAGCGCGGCACAGCAATCTGCAACCCATGCAGCGGCCCCGAAACGGTCTCCGGCGCCAGCACCGCTTTCGGAGTCTGGGAGTTGAGCGTCTGCTTGTACAGCTTCGCCACCCACCAGTTGTTCTCCCCCGGAGGATCGGCGGCGATGTAAGCGAACCCTTTCGAATCCGGCGCCCAGTCGAATTCATACGCGTGCAGATTGGCTGGCGTCGCCATCACCGCCGCGCCGGGCTGCGTCGCCGTCGCGTCCGCATACGCCACCCGCTGCACCTCGACGTTGTCATGTCCAATCACCCCGGCCCACGGCTTCATCGCTGCCAGCGCACCCGCCCGCCGCGTCGCACCCTCCACATACAGGAACCCTATCTTCGACCCATCGGGCGAGAACGCTGCCTCGTGCACGTAGCCCTTCAGATTGGTCAGTCGCTTCGCCGGCGCGCCGTCCAGCGGAGCGAGATAGAGGTCCATCTGCCGGTTCGTGCTGCCGCAGTCGGCAAGGAACCCAAGCGCCTTCGAATCCGGCTGCCAGGTCAGGTCCTCCTCCTGGCAGTGCTGATCCGGCTTGGCTGCAGCGGTCACGCGCTGTGACTTCGTCAGGTCGCTCATTGGTGCGACCAGGATCTGCCCGCCGCCGCGCCCTCCCTCGATCCAGGCCAATTCCTTACCGTCCGGCGAAATCGATACCTGCCCGATGCCGTGCCCGCGATTGAGCCCGCGCATGACCTCTTCGATATGGACGCGATCGGACGAACTCTGCGCCATCGCGCCCACCGCAAACAGAAAGAGCCCCGCCACCGCGGAGCCCGCCACCACTGCATGAAACCACTTGTGAGAGTCGGGGAAAACCATAGCCAGAATGGTACCAGCCTGGATTCCGTCTCCAAGCCAGAACCGACCCTCCGGCAGCCGAAGTCTAGACGACGCTCTGTTCACGTTCCTCGCTTCGCCACACTGGCTTGAGTACATTAGAGGGGTACAAGACATCCCTACGGAGGCGCATCCTGGACTACGCACAGGTATGGGTTGAAATGAGCGGCGCGCTGGTCATCGCACGCATCCGGGGAGTGCCGACCGAAGAACTGCTTCGCGAATGCCAGAACCGCGTCCTCCAACTGGTCAGGGACACCGGACGCGGACGCGTGCTCTACGATGCGCTCGAACTTCAGTTGCCCACCGTGGACCCGGCGCTGATTCAGCAGAAACTCGAATCCGAGTTGGACCCGGCCATTACCTTGCGGAGAGCCATCGTGGTCCCCGACACGCGTGTCGCGTTCCTGGCCCGCCTCGCGTTTGGTGAAGGAGATTATCGCGTCTTCTACAACGACATTTCCGCTGCCATTCACTGGCTCGAGATGGAGAATTGAGGCCCCGTGCGTCAGCCTGCATTTGCTGAGGCCTGCGTCTTCGGCTTCCACCCCAGCCACTCATTGATCCACGCCCACGTCCCATCGATCGTGTGCGTCTTGGGCGCCTCCGGCAGACTTGCCGTGGGATACCTCACCGGCTTCCCTCGATAGCTTTCGGCAAGCTGCTTGAACACGCGTCCCTGATCCTTGATGCGGCCATCGTTGGTCATCAATCCCAGCGTGTACTCCAGCGGATTGAATTCGAACTTGCGGTCCACATCATGCGAATCCCAGTAGCTGAACCAGCTCACGCCTTGCTCGATGGCCGCGGTCACCGCCTTCTCCAGCCACTCCGCCTGGCCCTTCTCCGGCAGCGCCTCGATGCATGTATTAAACTCGCCGGCCCACACCGGCTTCTTCACATCGCCCGCATACGAGCGGATCAGCGCCGCCATCGCCGCCAGCAGCTTCACGCTGGGCGGATCCATCGCCCCGCCATACTTCAGCGCCTCTGTCCACCACGGATAACAGTGCATCACCGGAAACTTCGCCGCCGCCAGCGCCTGTGGCGAAAACGTGTCGTCCTCAAACCACGGATGATGATCGACCCCGTTGACGTGAACGCGATCGGGGAGGATTTCGTTCATCAGCGCGAACATCCTGGCCATCCACGCATCGCCCGCGGGTTGCGGCGCCTTCCAGCAGGTATTCAGCTCGTTGCCGAAATCGAAACCGATGATGTTGGCGTGCGGCTTCATCACCCGCGCCAGCTCGCGCACGAAGAGCTCCTGAGCGTCCCACATTGGCTTCGTTGTATAGAAGCCATCGCTCAGCCGGTTGAATGATGGCAGAAAGTACCATCCGCTCAACTGCCCCGTAAACACCGTCACCAGCGCATCCAGCCTGCGCTGTTCCATCAGCGACAACAGTTGGTCTAGCCGCTCCAGATGCGCCGTGCTCACCCATTTGGGATTGGGCTGGAAGAAAGGCCAGACGAGCATAATGCGCAGATGATCCGCGCCAAGGCCCGCAATCGCATCCAAATCCCGCGCAATGGACCCCGCGTCCCAGTCGTTCCAGCAGAACCACCAGTTGCGGGATGGGGTGTAGTTCACGCCGAAGCGATGCCGGTTCAGATCGAGGCCGCCGTGATCGGTCTGGCCGGTGAATGCGTGGATGGGGTCGCCGCTCATGGCCAATACAGTCGCGGCCGCCGTACCCGTCAAGAACTTACGCCTCTCCATAGTGCCCTCGTGTCTTATTGTGCAGGGTGCCGAGCAGCCTCAATGCGGTCGAAGATGTCTGCCAGGTTTTGTGACTCGATATCGGAAACGTCCACTCCATAGACCTCGCGAATCTTCGCGGCGAGTTCATCACATGTTTCGTCAAAATGGAAGTTCCACAGCGATGAGTCATCTGAAATCCACACGTCCTCGATCCCAAGCACTGGATGGAGTACGCGTTGAATGAAGTCCTCTGCCAGGGCAGCGTGATGATCGATCCTTGTCTGTGAGGCATATTCGAGGGCAATGCGAGTGCCAGGTCTGGGCACGCTTTTTCCCTCGTCTAGCCGGATCTGCCGCCGTCGCGAAAATTCATTCTGCAGATTCGCAAGTGCCTCCTGCTTCGAATCTCCCGTCGAGTCCACGAGCCAGCCGAGCACTAAGGCGCGATAGCGATGCTCAGTGAATCGTGACGGCAGCCCGGGCGTGAGCTCCTGCGTCCTGATGACGACAGGATAATCAGCAAGTTCCCATTCGCTCTTCCGGTAGGAAAGCAAGCGCTTCCAATCGTGATCAGGGTGTCCGTCACTCGGATGATCTGTCCTGGGAACGGCATGCCGTCCTTTATACCGTAAGCGCTCCTGCATTCGGTTCCGTCGCCCAGGCTACAGCGGTTTCTTACGGATGAACCACGAACACCTTGTCGCTCTTCATCACGCCCGAAGGGGTGGTCACGGTAAGGTATCCGGTGGTCGCGCCGCTGGGCACGGTCGCCGTCAGGAACGTGGAGCTTACCGCGGTGAATTTGGCCGCGATTCCGTTGAACGCCACCGTGCTGCCGGAGGTGAACCCCTGCCCCAGAATCTGCACCTGTCTTCCGACTTTCCCATAGATGGGCAGATAGCGCAGGAATGCCTTCTGGCCAATGTCGATGCTGTAAATTACCCCGCGCCCGCCCGATCCGCCGCCGGAGGTGGCACTGTAAAGCAATCCATCCGTGTCCTCGAACAATGGCGCTTGCTGGCCGGTTCCCGACGTGGAATCGCCGTCGTGAATCACCGTGTAGGTCCCATCCAGAGCGATGCGATAAAGAACCCCGCCATTGGCGCTTCCTCCCCAATAGGTTCCGCCATAGAGGTTTCCGTCGGTCGCCTGCACCAAGCCGCCGTAGGGACTGCCTCCATCGCTGGCCCCGCTGAAGGTGTAGAGAAGGGAGAACCCACTGGTGAGGCTGAAGCGATAAATGGCTCCGTTTGCCGGCTCGAGGGCCGTGCCATAGAAGTTGCCGTCGCTGCCTTGGATCACGCCCGCGATCGGCGTACTTGCCGTCGTGCCGTCGAAGCTGTAGAGCACCTTGAAGTCACCGCTCGCGCTGATGCGGAAGATCGTGCCCTTGCCGAAAGCTCCGCCGCCCTGGGTGGTTCCGTAGAAGTAGAAGTCCTTCGCCTGCACAAGCTGGCCGGTTGGCCACGCGCCATCGGCCGACGTACACTGATGACGCGTAGTCAGCGAACCCGCTGAAGTGATCTTGTAGACCGTGCCGTAATTCGAGGTATAGGGATACACTCCGCGAGTTACACCGTAGAAAGCTCCTGCAGCACTTTCAATTGGGGCGGTCCATGGGTAGCCTCCGTCGGAACCGCCGGTGAAGTTATAGAGCGTCGTAAGTCCTCCGCCCGCAGTCATTTTGAAAACCGTTCCGAGCCCATTGGTCCCGCCGAGTTGGGTGGCTCCGTAATACTGGCCATCGGTGCCGAGGTTGAGGCCTCCGTAGGGTTCGCCGCCATTGGTTCCGTTGAAGCTGCGCCGAAGCGTCACTGCTCCCGAAGTGGTGAAACTGAAGGCCTTTCCGTTGCCGCCGCCCGGCGACGCCGTGTATAACTGCCCATTTCGTCCCTGAGCGATGGCTCCCGGCCATGTCATTCCGTTTGGATCGTTGCTCTTAGTCCCAAGGTCATAGAGACCTGCGAAATTTTGGGAGTAGACCGTCACGGTGGAAAACGTCACCAGCGCAATCGATACGACAGCAAGTTTTTTCATATGTATTCTCCAGGTGAGCCGTAAGAGCAAGCAGTGGCGGCGTACCTGGAAAACTTAGATGTGCATGGGAGAATTACCGGCATCCCAACCCGGGGTTAATTTGCATCTTGCAAACGTGCTGGGGCTTCCATACCACTTCCGCGAAACCTTCGCGTATTAGCCAGCCGCAAAAAGCTCGCGGCTCGCCGCCTCATGTATCGCCAGCAGCCTCTCCAGCAGCGGCTTCAGCAGATCGAGCCGCAGCGCGTTCGCGCCGTCCGACTTCGCCTCCGCCGGGTTATCGTGGACTTCCAGAAACAGCCCATCCACCCCCGCCGCCACGGCAGCCCGCGCCAGCAGCGGAATGAACTCCGGCTGACCGCCGCTCACGCCGCCGGCGGCGCTCGGTTGCTGCACGCTATGTGTCCCGTCGAAGACCACCGGTGCATACCCACGCATCACCGGCAGCGAGCGGAAATCCACTACCAGCGTGTTGTAGCCGAAGCTCGCCCCTCGCTCGGTCAGGAACACGCGCTCGTTCCCCGTCGACCGCAACTTCTCGACCGGGTGCGTCATGTCCCACGGAGCCACGAACTGGCCTTTCTTGATGTTCACCGCTCTCCCGGTCTTGCCCGCAGCCACGAGCAGATCCGTCTGCCGGCAAAGAAATGCCGGAATCTGCAGCACATCCACGGCTTCGGCCGCCACTTCGCAGTGGCCGGACTCGTGCACATCTGTCAGCACCGGCAACCCGGTATCCTTCGCGATGCGGCCGAGGATGCGCGTGCCCTCCACCAGCCCGGGCCCGCGAAAGCTCTTCACGCTGGTGCGGTTCGCCTTGTCGTAGCTGGCCTTGAAAATGTAGCTGATTCCCAGGTCTGAGGTAATGCGCTGGATGGCCTCCGCCATGCGGCGCGCGTGCGTTTCCGACTCGATAACACACGGCCCGGCGATCAGGAACAACTGTCCCCCACCCACCTGAACCGGCCCGATCTCAAACGAATGCTTCACATCCGGGATTTTAGTCGACCGGGCTCCCAAACCTGGCCGGGCGTCCCTGGGCTTCTTCGCGATGGAAACAGCGCAGACGTGCCCATCTCTTCCGGAAAAGCGACGGATAGACGTGCGAAGGGCCGAGCCGCGGCCAATTTCAGACTTCGTCCCGCACTGCCTGACTTGTCGAGTACATTGCCCGAGCGTACCCCACATGTACCGACTCGATTTCGAAGGAGTTCTTCACAAGCCGGTTCCGGCGGCACGCCTCTGTGCCATGGCCATTCGCAGTGCCTCGGCAAACGTGAGCCCGGTATTGCCAATGCTCAAAAAAATTGCGAGACTCCGCTGTAATTTTTGCGGTAGACTTCCCCCGGCTCGCTGAATCGTTCCCCTTGGACAGGCCACAGAGTCATTCAGTTGAGCCTTGCCGGCCCTAGCAGGTCATCTCCTCCCCGGCACGGCCCCCACCCCTGGTGAATACTTCCGCTATTGCAGCGCTATCGTACTTTTGTCTCGGTGCCCCCATATCCCAGTCGATGTCCGGGTCGCATCAGATCGCCTCGCGCTTGTATGGCGGAGTCGAAGTGCGCCCTGCGTGTATCCAAACCATCTCAAGAGGTGACCTATGAACCACGCGTCCAGAATCTGTTCGATCGCAAGTGCGACCCTGTCAGCGGTACTGGTCTGTGCGCTCCCCGTTGGGACGCACGCGCAATCAGTTCAGCCCAGCGACTCGGCACGTTCCCCGCAACCCGCCATCACCCTCGATCCGCCCACCGGTTGGGAACTGCAGGCGCACTCCTTTGATGGAAGGGGAAACCGCCTGCCCGACAGCCCTGCGAATTTCCGTCGTCTGGGCGAGGCGCAAATAGGAGAGTCCGCCGACATCCATTCGATGACTCTGCGTTTCTCTCAAGATGTGACTCTCACCTCCATCAAGAGCACGCCCGACTTTCGAATCGAAAACGGCGGAAGCTGCAACGAAGGCACGTCTTACGCAAAGGGCGCCACATGCACGGTGCTGGTGCGCTTTACCCCGCAGGGCGCCGGAAACCGAATGGGGCATTTGAAGGTGGGCACGAACCTCTCGGCCACGCCGATGGCCTTCGGGCTTGGCGGATACGGCTACGCGCCCGTCCTCAGCTTCGTCCCAGCCCAGATCAGCACGCTTCCGGGGACCTATCCCGCCGGCGTCGGTCTGTTGAATGGCGCGCAGAACCTGACCATCGACGGTGGCGATACGCTCTGGGTCTCCGATACCGGTAACGGCGTCGTCCGGCAGTTGGATGCAGGCGGAACCTTCACGACCCTCGCCTCCGGCTATACAGGTTTGATGGGCATCGCAGTGGATACCTGGGGCGAGGCCTATTTCGATGTTCCGTCGACCGGCAAAATGTACGAGATTTACGACTACGGCCCGGTGATTCAGCTCAGCGGCGCCGGCACCGTCAACTGCCCGGCGTCGGCGCCTTGCACTTTCAGTTCGGAAGCCCTGGAGTCCCCTGGGGCGATGAGCATGGATCCGTACAATCACCTGTTCTTTGTCGACGAGCACAATGGAGCCGCGTTCTCGACCGTGCAGCCGACTCCAGCCAATCTCATCTTTCTCTACAACCCATTCGCGTATCAGTCCTCTCCATCGAACGCGATGGCGGTGGATTCGGGCGACAACCTCTACACCCTCTGGGCCAACGGAGGAGTGTGCGAGATCGTTCAGCAGTCGCTTTATAACGCGGAGAACTCCATCCTGAATTTCAACAAGATCGCCGGGGGGCACACTTGCGGCTTTGCCGGAGATGGCGGACTTGCGGGCAATGCGGAGATCGGCGCCAGAGCGGGCCAGATCGCCTTTGATGCCGCGGGCGACCTATACTTCACTGACACCGCCAACCAGCGCGTGCGCCGTATCGAGTACATCACCGGCGTCATCCGTACTGTCGCCGGAACCGGCACCGCTGGATACACCGGCGATGGCGGGAGTTCGCAGAATGCGCAATTGAACACCCCCACGGGTGTAGCCGTCGACTCCACCGGTTCGGTGTACATCATCAGCTCTGCCGCCTCCGGACAGGTCATCCGAAAGGTTGGACCCAATGGATATCTCTCATTCGGCAACCAGGGGAAAGGAACTGCCAGCTCTCCTTTCCCGCTAAAAGTCACCAACACCGGCAACAGCACGATGACCCTGACAAGTTGGAACATCACTGGAACGAATGCCGCAGATTTCGCGGTCGCCCCTAATTACACCACCTGTATGCTTAACGCCGGCGCCACGTTGAACAGCGGACAGACCTGCTTCCTGGGTGTAAAGTTCACACCTTCTGCCCTGGGCACACGCACAGCCACGCTGAATCTGCTTGATAACACGATCGCCGGTACCAACAGCGTTTTGCTCACGGGAGTCGGTGTGTTGCCCAGCCCCACCTTCACGATCACGTCGCCGACGAACGGCGCGTCCTTCACGTCGGGGACTCCGGTCACACTCAGCGTAAGCGTGACCTACGGCTCGAGCCCGCAGCCCACGGGTACGGTGCAGTTCAAAGTGGACGGCGCGAATTATGGCAGCCCGGCCACTCTGTCCGGTACCGGAACCGCCTCTACCAGCGTGACCGGGCTGACGCAGACCACTCACACGCTCTCGGCCACCTATAGCGGCGACGCGAACTATGCGGCGGCCGGGCCGATCAGCGTTTCCATCACGGTAACGGCAGCCATCGCCAAACCGCCTGTCATCGCCAGGCCGCCCATCGTCATTCTGAGGCCGGTTTCCACCAGTTCCGCACTTGCACACTCCGCGCAGCTGCCATGACCCACCAGCGACGCGGCAGGAATCATCCTGCCGCGCCTGCTACGGTGCCCAACTCTCCAGGGGGTGTTTGCGGATCAGAGAAGGACCGAGTCGGCCTTCCGGCTTTCGCCGCGTTCTGACGTTTCCCGGTTCCTGTAGCTTGCAGTAACGAACTCGCGGAATAGGGGATGCGGCTCCAGCGGCTTCGATTTGAACTCGGGGTGAAACTGGCACCCAAGGAAATAGGGGTGGTCCGGAATCTCGACGATCTCCACATAGGTGGCATCCGGCGTGGTTCCGCTGATCTGCAGGCCGCCACCGGTGAGCAGCGCCTCGTATTCGCGATTGAACTCGTAACGATGGCGATGGCGCTCGCTGATCTCGGTCACCCCGCCATACGCCCTCGAAGCCAGCGACCCATCTTGCAGAATGCAGGTCCATGCGCCCAGGCGCATGGTGCCGCCCATCTCTTCCACTCCCAACAGTTCGCGCAACTTGTAAATGACGCGGTGCTGCGTCGCGGGATCGAACTCGCTCGAATTGGCGTCCTTCAGCCCGCAGACATTGCGCGCAAATTCGATGCACGCAGTCTGCATGCCCAGGCAGATGCCGAAATACGGCACCTTTTTCTCCCGCGCGTACCGGATGGCGTTTAGCATGCCTTCGATACCGCGCTTGCCGAAGCCCCCAGGCACCAGGATGCCGTCAAAGCCGGAGAGTTGTTCCTCGTAGTCGCGATCCTCCGGCGTCTTCGACTCCAGCCCCTCTGCTTCAATCCAGGTCACGTTCAGCTTGAGGTTTTGCGATATGGCGCCGTGCGTGAGCGCTTCCTTGAGCGACTTGTAGCTGTCCTCGTACTCCACGTACTTGCCCACAATCGCGATATGGACCGTGTCCTTGGGGTGGTGCACCCGATGGGCAAGATCCTTCCACCGGCTCAGGTCAGCCTCGGGAGCCTCCTTGTGCAGATATTTGAGGATGAGCCCATCGAGGCCTTCGGCGGCGAAGTTCAGCGGGACCTCGTAGATGGAGGGCACCGTCGTAGCGCCGATCACGGCCTTCTCTTCCACGTTGCAAAACGCGGCGATCTTCTGGCGCATCTCTTTGTTCAAATTGCGGTCGCTGCGGCACAGCAGCACGTCGGCCTGGATCCCGATACTCAGCAGCTCCTTCACCGAGTGCTGCGTCGGCTTGGTCTTCAACTCCTGGGCGGCGACGATCCAGGGAACGAGCGTGAGGTGCACGAACAAGGTATTCTCGCGGCCCAGTTCTTGGCGCATTTGCCGGATGGCCTCGAGGAACGGCAGCGATTCAATATCGCCCACCGTGCCGCCGATCTCCACGATGGTCACGTCCGCTCCATTGGCCGAGACCTTGCGCATGGCGTTCTTAATCTCGTTGGTGACGTGGGGAATCACCTGGACGGTCTTGCCCAGGTAGTCTCCGCGGCGCTCCTTGAGGATGATCTGCTCGTAAATGCGGCCCGTGGTCAGGTTGTTATCCCGCGAAAGTGGCGCATGCGTAAACCGCTCGTAATGGCCCAGATCGAGATCGGTCTCCGCCCCGTCGTCGGTGACGAAAACTTCCCCGTGCTGGAACGGTGACATGGTTCCGGGATCGACGTTCAGATAGGGATCGAACTTCATCAGGTTGACGCGCAGGCCACGGCTCTCAAGCAGACAGCCGATGGAAGCGGCCGCAAGGCCCTTGCCCAAACTGGACACAACTCCGCCCGTCACAAAGACATACTTTGCCGACATGGGTGCAACCTCTTCGCCTGGATGTTGGGATTGGATATACCTGGTGGGCACAATCAAGTATGCCAGAACCCGGCAATCAAAAGGAAGGGTTGCGAGGGGAAGAAAATTGGGTGGGCTATGCTCGTAGAAGCCGCGCGGATTACCGCAGGTTACCGCGCGCCGAGGCATGCTTCTGAAACCCGATTTCCAGTCTATCCCGTTCGAGCCGGCGGAGCCGCGCGCCGCGCTGTCAGCCTGCCCGGAGCAGCCGGCGGTCTTTGCGCTCTTTGGCGAGGCAGCGAACGCGGAACCGTATATCGGGCGCACACCCAACCTTTGCGGGCGTCTGGAACGCCTGCTCATCCCCTCGCCGAAACATCCAAGGCGGCTGCAATTGGCGGGCCGCGTGCGCCGAATCGAATGGCGGTTGACCGGGTCTGAATTCGAATCCCTGCTGGTCCAATTCGATCTTCTGCATTCGGTCTACGGGCCGAAAGCCCTGGATCGGATGCACCTGGGTGCACCATCGTTCGTGCGGTTCCTGGGTTCGAATCGCTATCCACGGGTCACGGTGACCAACCGCCCCAGCCAGCGCGAAGCAGACTGGTCCTACGGACCATTCGCCTCGCGCGCTGCGGCCGAACGGTTCGCGGACGAAGCGCTGAAACTCTTCCTCCTTCGCCGCTGTACTGAGGACCTAGATCCCGATCCGGCCCATCCGGGATGCGTATATTCCGAGATGAAGATGTGCCTCGCGCCCTGCTACCAAGGATGCAGCGACCAGCGTTACACGGAGGAGGCTGGCGCTGTCGAGCGGTTTTTGGCCACGCGAGGCGAGAGCCGGCTGGTGCAGCTCAAGTCGAGCCGCGACCAGGCCTCGGCGAACCTTGAATTCGAGGCGGCCGCCGCGCTGCATGCGCAGGTTCTCAAGGCCGAGGCGGTGCGGGCTCTAACGCCGGAACTCGTCCGGCCGCTGAGCCAGTTGCGTGCTGTCGTGCTGCAACCACCTGCGGTTGAGCCAACTTCGCAGTCCGGGCAAGCGCCCGACGTGTCGGTCTTCCTTTATTTGGACGGACGGCTGCGTGGGCCTGTCGCTTTTTCCACCCTTGGCATGCGCATCCAGAACGAGCAGTCAGGGTCGAGTTCGCTGTATGCGCAACCAATGGCGCTCGAGCCCGTGCCAGAAGAGAGGGAACAGGGATCAGGGATCAGGGATCAGGAAGACAGGGGCAAAGAGACAGAGGAGCCCTTCGACAGCCCGCACGGCAGGCTGCGGGAAAAGGAAGCTGCCCGTGCCGCACGCACCATGCTGGAGGAGCGCATGGAAACCGTGCTCGCCGAACTCAGCGCGCCGATGCCTGCGCCCGACGCCGCCGTCCGCCAGGGCCATCTCGCGCTGCTCAAGCGCTGGTACTACCGCCCGGAAACCAAGCGCCCCGGCGAAATTTTCTTTCCCGGCGAGCAGGGCGAGTGGCCAATTCGCGTACTGCTGCGCGGAGCGGGGCGGATTGCCGCGAAAACGCTGATCAGCCACACCCCTTCGTAGCACAATGGGTGCGGAGTTCCGCATGCCCCCAAAGATCGATCTGCGCGCCGAACTGGCTGTGGGGCGCAACGCGTTCCATCCGGGGCGCGTGCGTCAGATCACAGCGTGGATTGCCGATCAGCCCCGCCGCGTTCCATCGCTCATCGAGCTGATGTGGGACGACGACGCGGGCGTAGCCAGCCGCGCCGCCGACGTGCTGGAGCGCATTACGCATCGCCCGTCGCCCGCGGTGCTGCGCGCCGTGTCCAGCTATAAGGAAGAGATGATTGGGCTGCTTCCCGATGCCCGATTCCCCAAGCTGCGCTGGAATCTGGCCCTGGTGCTGCCGCGGCTCACCTTGACGATTCCCGAATGCCGCCGCGTGGCCGCGGTCCTCCAATCCTGGCTCGACGACTCCTCCTCGATCGTCAAAACAATGGCGCTGCACGGGATGGCCGACCTGACGCGGCAGAATCCGGATTCGGCCGGGGACGTTCAGGATTTGCTGCGCATGGCAGGCCGGTCGGGCACACCCGCGATGCGGGCGAGGAGCAGGATTCTGCTGAAGGCGATGGAGAAGCGGGGCGGCAAGGTGCAGAATCGGGCATCGCTGCATATGTTCGACTGATAAACTGACCCTGCACGGAGGCGGTCCGCGAAGCGCATGGTCGAACTGGTTCCATCCATCCTGTCCGCTGATTTTGCGCGGCTTGCCGAAGAGATTGCCGCGGCTGAGCGCGGCGGCGGCACCGTCATCCACGTGGACATCATGGACGGTCACTTCGTGCCCAACATCACCATCGGGCCGCCGGTTGTCGCCAGTCTGCGCAAGGCCACGCGTCTGCCGCTCGATTGCCACCTGATGATCGAAAATCCGGACGAGTTTATCCCCGCCTTCGCAGAAGCCGGAGCGAACTGGGTCAGCGTGCACTACGAAGCCTGCCGCCATCTGCACCGGTCCCTCGAACTGATCGCCAGCCACGGCATGGAACCGGCAGTGGTGCTCAATCCGGCCACCCGGGTAGAGCTCATTCGCGACATCCTTCCCATGGTCCACCACGTTCTGATCATGAGCGTGAACCCCGGGTTCGGCGGGCAGAAGTTCATTGAGTTCTCGCTGGACAAGATCCGTACCCTGGCCGACATTCGGAAGGAATTGGGCCTCGCATTTAAAATCGAGGTGGACGGCGGGGTGGCTCACGACACGGTAGCCCGGGTCGTCCAAGCAGGTGCAGACCTGCTGGTGGCTGGGCATGCTGTCTTTGGCTCGGGCGATGCCGAGCACGACGCGCGTGCGCTGCTGCAGGCCGCACGGCGGGCGGCGGGCGAAGTTGGCCAGAGCCGGACCAGACCGGAAGCAGACCGTCGGAGCCGCAAGCGAGCTGACGTAGCCGCCAAACGAGTAAGATAGGTAAGATTTTCAAGGTCGCGAATTCGGGTACGCGGCGCCCTCCTGCGGGATGGACGCCGCCAGGAGTTTTATGAATCGTATTTCCAGCAAAATGGTCGCAGCCGCTTTGGCGGCACTGCTTTTGTCGAGCGCATCGGCGTATGCACGGGACAAGAAGCCCAAGAAAAAGAAGGCCTACGACCTGAGCGCCAACCCGCTGGCTAATGTGCAGTCGAAGCAGCCCGACAAGGAGCTGTACGACAAGGCCATGATCGCGCTCAAAAAGGGCCGCTATGACGTAGCCCGGCTCGATCTGCAGACCATGCTGAACACCTATCCGGATTCGGAATACAAGATGCGCGCCAAGCTGGCCGTGGGCGATAGCTGGTTCAAGGAAGGCGGTACCGCGGCGCTGACCCAGGCTGAGGCCGAGTACAAGGACTTCGAGACCTTTTTCCCCAACGCCCCGGAAGCAGCCGAGGCCCAGATGAAGGTCGGAGACATCTACTACTCCGAGATGGAGAAGCCCGACCGCGATTACACCAATGTTCTGGACGCGGAGAAGGAATACCGGGAGATGATCAACATGTACCCGGATTCCACGCTGGTTCCCCGCGCCAAGCAGAGACTGCGCGACGTGCAGGAGGTTCTGGCGGAGCGGGAGATGCAGATCGGACTCTACTACGAAAGCCGCGAGAACTATTCGGCGGCGATTGCGCGGCTGCAGACCGTGGTCGACACGTACCCGCTGTACTCGAAAAGCGACCTGGCGCTGCTGAGCATTGGAGACGCCTACGCGGGCCAGGCCCGAATCGTGGGAATGTCGCGGCTGCCGGGCGCAGTGAAGGAACGGTTGCGTGCACTCTATATGGATAAGGCCACAGCCGCGTACGACAAGGTGATCACGCGATATCCCATGGCTCCGCGAGTGGAGGATGCCAAGGACCGCCTGGTGGCCCTGAACCGGCCGGTTCCCGAGCCCACGGCGGCGGCCGTCGCAGAGAACCAGGCCGAAGAGAACAGCCGCGAGCCGGTGCGGTTCACCACCACGGTGCTGGGCCTGATCAAGCGCGGCCCGACAGTCGTGGAGGCCGCACACGTCGGGGATCCCACGTTCCAGGATCCCAAGCGGACCTTGGCGCCGGATATCACGAAAGAAAACATCTCCATGTACAACGAGGCGATCGGGAAGCCCCCTGCGCCTGCGGGAGCGGTCAAGCCCACCGGACCCAACGAGGCGCCGCGCAGCGATCAGCCCTCTGACGTCCCCGTACAAACCGGCAACAGTGAAGGCACCGGCGTCGGCGCCACCATCGTGAGCGCACCGAACTCCGCCGCTGCGACCTCCGACAACACCAACCCCGCGACCATCGGATCGGGGCCGGCCAATGCGGCAGACCCCAATGCACTGGTCAAGCCGATTACGCCGGAAACGTCAGCCATCCCGGCCGCTGAGGCACCCGCCAAGGCTCCGGACCAGGTCAACGACATCAAGCCCGGCCAGCAGGAGCCCGCTCCAGCTACGGCCCAGAACAGCAAGCAGAAGAAGCCGAAGGCGGACCTGGGCGAAGAGTCGTCGAGCAAGAAGAAGAAGAAGAAGGGGCTGGGCAAGCTGAACCCGTTCTAGAGGCTGGGAATCACGGAAAACGACAAAGGCCGCGTTTGCCACGCGGCCTTTGTCGTTTTGATCATTAGCATTGAGCGCACCTGAAGATCAGGCGGTCGTGTGATGATCCGCCCATGCTTCGCGCAACATCTCCGCGGCCCTGGTGACGGGAATTCGCCCGTCCCTCCTTGCCTGTCCCCGCCGGTTCAGATACACCAGATACGCCGCTGCCACCCCATAGATACCCACAAGATACAAGCTCAAACGCCCCATTGGGATCGTCCTCCAGCAACGTAGATGCGGCAACGGGTGTGACAAGATGTCGCCGCTGTCTCCCGGCCCTCTGTCCGGCAAAGCTGGATCGTCAACGCCTTCTCTGGATCGCTGGACCTACCTTTCTCATGGCAATGCATCCTACTTGCCCGGCAGGGAAGAAGCGCGATGGGGATTCTGCAATCTCTCGAAGGCATGGCGGGCGGCTCGGGCGGCAATCCGACCGCGAGCGTAACGAACGGACTGATGCAGGCACTGGAAGAACACCCCGGCGGACTGTCCGGCATTCTCAACCAGTTTCGCCAAAACGGGATGAGCGAGCATGTGCAGAACTGGGCGACAGGCCAGCAGACGCAGACGACGCCCGAACAGATTCAACAGGGACTCGGCAACTCCGGCTTCATCGAGAAAGTCGCAGGCAAGGCCGGCGTCTCTCCTGAGACCGCAAAGGTGGCACTCGCCGCCATTCTGCCAATTGTGGTTTCACACTTCACGAATGGCGGGAAACAGGCCCCGCCACAGTCCGGATTCAGCGGCATGGCTTCGCAGATCCTCGGCCGCCTTTTGTGATGCTCGCCTATGGCACTTACTACTGCAGCATTGCACTCTGCGCGAACCTCAACTCCCCACGTGAAGGATGGATCACCATGACCGGACATTCCATGAAGTTCGTACTTGCAGCGCTTCTCAGCGCATCGGTTGCGTGCATGGCGCAGGCTCCCGCGGGCGCGCCTGACGGCGCCACGGGTCAGTGCAAGGACGGCACCTACACCACATCGGCCAAAAAGAGCGGCGCTTGCCGCG
>Ga0134126_10003950_pt1 | contig 18560 bp, 21 predicted proteins | sample KB31752_FD_96881 | JGI IMG/M metagenome (GOLD analysis project Ga0134126, IMG submission 96881) | Terrestrial soil microbial communities with excess Nitrogen fertilizer from Kellogg Biological Station, Michigan, USA - KB3-175-2 | ecosystem: Environmental > Terrestrial > Soil > Unclassified ...
CCTCGGCCCCTCGGGTGTCGGAAAGACCGAGACGGCCAAGACGCTCGCCGAGTTCCTCTTCGGCGACGAGGACGCCCTGATCCAGCTCGACATGTCCGAGTACATGGAGAAGCACACCGTCAGCCGGCTGGTCGGGTCCCCTCCGGGGTACGTCGGCTACGAAGAGGGCGGCCAGCTCACCGAGGCCGTCCGCCGGAAGCCGTTCTCCGTGGTCCTCTTCGACGAGGTCGAGAAAGCCCACCCCGACGTCTTCAACGCCCTCCTCCAGATCCTGGAGGACGGCCGGTTGACCGACGCCCAGGGTCGGTCGGTCGACTTCAAGAACACCGTCCTCATCATGACCTCCAACCTCGGCACCGCCGACCTCCGCAAGGCGTCGGTGGGCTTCGCCAAGACCTCCGAGGCCGTCACCTACGAGCGGATGAAGGCCAAGGTCAACGAGGCGCTGAAGGCCCACTTCCGGCCGGAGTTCCTCAACCGGATCGACGAGGTCATCGTCTTCCACGAGCTCAGCCGGGACGAGGTCATCGAGATCGTCGACCTCATGCTCGCCCGCACGTCCAAACAGCTGGAAGGGCAGGGCCTCGGCCTCGAGCTCACGCCGCCCGCCCGGGCGTTCCTGGCCGAGAAGGGCTACGACCCCCAGCTGGGGGCCCGTCCGCTGCGTCGGGCGATCCAGCAGCTCATCGAGGACCCCCTCTCCGAGCGGATCCTGTGGAAGGAGTTCCGGGTCGGCGAGACCATCGTGGTGGACGTCGAGGAGACCCCCACCGAAGACCACGACGGTCCTCACCTCACCTTCCGGGCCATCCAGGGGGTCGAGCCGCCGCCGATGGAGCTGGCCGGGAGCGGCGCCTCCCCCGACTGACTTCGCAACCGCGGGGGCTCTCAGTCCGGTTGTCAGGAGGCTCAGAGGTCGGCGAACGGGTCTTCGATGACCACGGTGCCGATGGTGCGACCGTCCTGCAGGTCTTCCGACAGCAGCCGGACCGCGCCGGCGCGCTGCGCCGCCCCCACGACGAGGGCGTCCCAGAACGACAAGGTCTGTTCTTCTTCGAGTATCGAGGCCGACAGCACCAGCGTCGGGTCCACCTGCACCACCGGCCAGGTCGAATAGTCGACGACCACGTCTCGGGCAGCTGCCCGCGATAGCGGCTGCGCGAGCTTGCGGGTGGCTACCACGTAGAACTCCTGCAGCACCTGGGTGCTGATCACCCCGGTCCGCCAGGACCAGAGCTCGCGTAACACCGCCTGGGCGGTCGCATGCCGACGATCGTCCGTGACGTCGTAGGCATAGACCAAGACGTTGGTGTCCACGAACGCTCGCCCCGAACGCCGAGCGGTCAACGTTCGTGCAGTTCTGTCCGGGTCCACCGTCCACCGCCATGGGTACCGGCATCTCGCATCATGGCCAGCGCGTGCTGGCGGGCTTCTTCGTAGCGGTCGTCCTCGTCCACGAGATCGATCAGTGCCCTGGTCACCAAACCGCTAACCGACGTGCTCTGTTTGGCCGCCAACACCTTCGCCCGGTGGATCACTGTCTCGTCCAACTGCACCGTCACGTTCCGTTTGGCCATTGCTACCTCCGAATTTCTGTGGACCACAGCTTATTGCGTGGCCCGGAAAGGTGGAGCGTCGGTGATACACCCGCCATCTACCGTCCCGGGCATGGCCCGACCGACCGTCACTCATCGCTGCACCGACTGCGGCGGCACCACCCCCCGCTGGGTCGGCCGCTGTCCCGAATGTGGCGCCTGGAACTCCCTGGTCGAAGAGGCCGTCCGGCCCGGCGGGACCGGTCGTCGGCCGGCTGACCCGCCGGGAGCCGCCTCGGCGCCGGTGCCGCTCGGCACCGTCGACGCCGAGGGCGGCCGACCCCGTCCCACCGGAGTGGGGGAGGTCGACCGGGTCCTGGCCGGGGGCCTCCTTCCCGGGTCGGTCACCCTCATCTACGGCGAGCCAGGGGTCGGGAAGTCCACCCTGCTCCTCCAGGTGTTGTCCTCGGTGGCCGCCCTGGGGTGTGTCGTCCTCCTCGTGTCGGCCGAAGAGGCGGCGGCCCAGGTCCGGGCCCGGGCGGAGCGTCTGGGACCGCTCCCCGCCGGTCTGCTGGTGTCGGCGACGGCCGACGTCGACACCGTCGAGGAGGCCGTCCGCGGCCTCGGTCCGGACCTCGTGGTGGTGGACTCCGTCCAGACCGTCGCCGATCGGCAGGCTTCTGGACCACCCGGCTCCCTCAGCCAGGTCAGGGCGGTCATGGACCGACTGGTCCGCCTGGCCAAGGACCCGGCACCCGGTCACCCTGCACCGGCCATGGTGCTGGTGGGCCACGTCACCAAGGAGGGAGCGATCGCCGGGCCACGGGCGCTGGAGCACCTGGTGGACACGGTGTTGTCGTTCGAGGGGGACCGCCACCACGCCCTCCGCCTCCTCCGGGCGGTGAAGCACCGGTTCGGCCCCACCGGTGAGGTCGGGTTGTTCGAGATGGGGGAGACCGGGCTGAAGGACGTGGCCGACCCCGGCCTCCTCCTACTGGGTGACCGCCGCCACGAGGTCCCCGGCAGTGCCGTCACGCCGGTCCTCCAGGGTCGCCGGCCCCTGTTGGTCGAGATCCAGGCCCTCGCCTGTGTCGGTGCTCCCGGCGGGCCACGGCGGACCGCGCTCGGGGTGGACGCCCGCCGGCTGGCCACGGTGGTGGCCGTACTGGAGGCCCGGGTCGGCGTCGAACTGGGTGCAGTGGAGCTCTTCGCCTCCGCCGCCGGCGGGATCCGCTCGACCGAGCCCGCCGCCGACCTCGCCCTGGCGCTGGCCGTCGCCTCGGCCGCCGCCGGTGTCGCCCTCCCCAGGGACCTGGTGTCCTTCGGCGAGGTCGGCCTGGCCGGCGAGGTCCGACAGGTGGCCGGCGCCGAGCGCCGCCTGTCCGAGGCTGGCCGGCTCGGGTTCAGCCGCGCCCTCGTCCCGGCGGCCACGCCCGACGTCCCGGGAGGGGCCGTGGCGGTCCGGGTCCGGACGGTCGGCGAGGCGGTCGCCGCGGCCCTTCGGCTGGCCCGGGAGGAGAAAACGGCCCCGGCGGGTACCATTCCTCCGTGGTCGACCGCGGCAGCGAGGCCCTGAACGCGGCCCTGGCCCTGGTGGCCCCGGGGACGCCCCTCCGGGACGGCCTGGACCGGATCCTGCAGGCCAAGCGAGGGGCCCTGGTCGTCATCGGGGACGACCCGGCGGTCCTGTCCATCTGCACCGGCGGCTTCCTGCTCGACGCCGAGTTCAGCCCGCAGCGGCTGTCGGAGCTGGCCAAGATGGACGGCGCCATCATCCTGGCTCCTGACGGCTCCCGCATCGCCCGCGCCAACGTCCACCTGGTCCCGAAGGCGTCGATCCCCACCACTGAGACCGGCACCCGGCACCGCACCGCCGAGCGGGTGGCCCGGTCGCTGGACGTCCCGGTCATCACCGTCTCGGAGGCCATGGCCACCGTCGCCGTCTATCGCGGCCCCCGCAAGCACACCCTCCAGCGCACCGGCCGGCTGGTCGACCGGGCGTCCCAAGCGGTGCTGGCCGCCCAACGGTTCAAGGGCCGCTTCGACCTCGCCCTGGCCATGCTGTCCACCCTCGAAGTCGAGGACAGCGTGTCCGTCCGGGACGTGGTGGCGGTCCTCCGACCCGGTGAGATGGTCCTCCGGTTCGCCAACGAGATCGAGGGTTACCTGGTCGAGCTCGGCGAGGACGGCCGGCTGATCCGCCTGCAGATCGAAGAGCTCGGCGCCGGCGTCGGCGAGGACCTCCATCTGGTCACCCTCGACTACGTCACCCCCGACGGCGGCCACCACCACGGTGAGCACCGCCACGCCGACCACCACGCCGCCGAACACCATGCCGCCGAACACCATGCCGCCGACCATCAGGCCGACGGCGTCGGGCGGTTGAGTGCCACCAAGCCGGGCATCGCTAAGGCCGGTGTCGCCAAAGCCAATGTCGCCAATCCCCGTGTTGCCAATCCCAGTGTCGCCAATCCCAGTGCCGACGGGGCCGAACGGTCCGACAACGGGGCACCCGCCGTTCCGGATCGGGACCGCCGGAAGCTACGGGCCGCCGACGCCTTGGCCCGGCTGCACTCGTTGGCCGACGACGACCTGGCCGACCCGGCCACCGTGGCCGCCGTCCTCGGCCTCGGATCGTCGTCGGCCATCTTGGACCTCGGGGTGGAGTCCCGCGGCTACCGGCTCCTGCACCGGCTCCCCCGGATGTCCGATCTCATCATCGAGCGCATCGTCGACCGGTTCGGCACCCTTCCCCAGATCATGCAGGCCTCCCTGTCCGAGTTGGAGCAGGTGGCCGGCGTCGGTGCGGCGAAGGCCCGATCGGTGAAGGACGGGCTGGCCCGGATGATCGAGGCCAGCATCCTCGAACGCTACGAATGACCGTCCCGCCCGGCCTTCCTCTCCAGCGGGCGGACGTCTCCGCCGTCCAGCGGGCGGACGTGTTCGCTGCCAGGTCAGGTAGACTTGGGGGCCGTCATTTCAGCCGGTTCGGCCCGGCACTCACGGGTGGACCCCGACCCGCCTTCTCACCATCTCGGGGTCGACGGGCGGTCGTGCCCGCCGGAAAGCACCTCAAGGAGTCCTGTGTTCAAGGTCGGTGACAAGGTGGTCTACCCCCACCACGGCGCGGCGGTGGTGGAGAAGCGGGAGACCAAGGTGGCCTTCGGCGAGAAGCGGGAGTACCTGGTGCTGCGGTTGGCCTACGGCGACCTCACCCTCATGGTCCCGGCCGACAACACCGAAGGCGTCGGCCTCCGAGAGGTGATCAACGACGAAGAGGTCGAGGAGGTGTTCGCGGTCCTTCGCAAGAAGGAAGCCCGGATGCCGACCAACTGGTCCCGGCGGTACAAGAACCACTCCGAGAAGCTCCGTTCCGGCGACATCTACCAGGTGGCCGAAGTCGTCCGGAACCTGTCCATCCGCGACAAGGACAAGGGGCTGTCGGCGGGCGAGAAGCGGATGCTCAGCCGGGCCCGCCAGATCCTGGTGTCCGAGCTCACCTTCGCCCTCGGCGTCGACGAGGAGACGGCCGAGCAGCGCCTGAACGACGCCCTGCCGTAGTCGGCGGCCGGTGCCGTCCAACGGTCGCATAGGCCCCGTCTGGGCCGTGGTGGTCGCCGGCGGGTCCGGAACCCGGTTCGGCCGGCCCAAACAGTTCGCCGACCTGGCCGGTCGGCCCGTCGTCGCCTGGGCGGTCGACGCCGCCAGAGCCGTCGCCGACGGCGTCGTCCTGGTGCTGCCGGACGACCGGCTCGCCGCCGATCCCGACCACTACGGCGCCGACTTCGTGGTCGCCGGCGGGTCCTCCCGTTCCGCCTCCGTCCGCTGTGGCCTTGCCGCCGTCCCCGACGACGCCAGCGTGGTGGTGGTCCACGACGCCGCCCGTCCCCTGGCCGGTCCCGAGCTGTTCACCGCCGTCCTCGCCGCCCTCGACGACGGCCACGCCGGTGGAGCCGTCTGCGCGGTGCCGGTCGCCGACACGTTGAAGCGGGTGGTCCCAGATCCGTCGACCACCGACTGGTCCACCGTCACTGGCACCGTCGACCGAGGCGACCTCGTCGCCGTCCAGACCCCGCAGGCCTTCCCGGCCGACGTCCTCCGGCTCGCCCACGCCGCCGCCGGCGAGGCCACCGACGATGCCGGCCTGGTAGAAGCCCTCGGCGCTACGGTGCGGGTCGTGCCCGGCCACCCCGACAACCTCAAGCTAACCACCCCGGCCGACCTGGTCTACGCCGAGCACCGTCTCAAGGGGCGTTGACGGTGCGGATCGGCCAGGGCATCGACGTCCACCCGTTCGCCAGTGACCCCCACCGTCCCCTGGTGCTCGGCGGCGTCGTCGTCGAGGGCGCCCGGGGGCTCGCCGGGCACAGCGACGCCGACGCCGTCGCCCATGCCATCGCCGACGCCCTCCTCGGTGCCGCCTGCCTCGGCGACCTCGGCCGGCACTTCCCCGACGACGACCCCACCTGGGCCGGAGCCGACAGTGTCGCCCTACTCGCCGAGGTGGTCGTCCGGGTGGCCGCCGCCGGTTTCCGCCCGGTCAACGTCGACTGCACCGTCGTCGCCGAGGCCCCCCGCCTCGCCCCGTACACCGGCCGCATGGCCGACCGGCTGGCCGCCGCCGTCGGGGCCCCCGTGTCGGTCAAGGCCACCCGCGCCGAGGGCCTCGGTGCGTTGGGCCGCGCCGAGGGCATCGGCTGCCTGGCCGTCGCCTTGGTCGACGACCTTCCGACGGCCTCGCCGTGACGCCCCGGAGCGGGTCGGGTACCCCCCGGGGTGGGCGGAGTGCCGGCCGGGCCGGGACTGGTCGGGCCGGGACTGATCGGGCCGGGACTGGTCGGGCTGGTGCCGGTCGGACCGTTGGCACCGGTCGGGCCGCCGGCGCCGGCGGGGCCCGCGGCAGCGGTGGTCGGGCCAAGACGACCGGCGGCCGGGCCACCGGTGCCAGGTCCGGTGACCGACGGACCACCGGCACGGCCGTCGGCCGGGGGGCTGGGCGGCGGTCCGCCGGGACAACGGCAGCCGTCGACCACCCCCGCCGGGGGCGTCCGACGGGGGAGCTGGGCGGCGACCAGGTGGAGGGCCGCCAGGCCGTCCTGGAGCTCCTGGCCACCGGCCGCCGCCCGGTCCGCCAGCTGTGGGTCGCCGACGGGCAGGACCCGTCCGCCCAGCTCGACCGGATCGAGGCTCTGGCCGCCCGCCGGCACGTCCGGGTGGAGGTGGTGTCCCGCGGGCGTCTCGACGCCGAAGCCCGAACCGACGCCCCCCAAGGGGTGCTGGCCCGGGCCCGGGCGCTCGACCCGGTCCCGCTGGACGACCTCTGCAACCCCGGTACCAACGGGGCCGCCCCGTTCCTGCTGGTCGTCTCCGGGGTCACCGACCCTCGCAACCTCGGGTCGGTGCTCCGCAGCGCCGAGTGCGCCGGGATCACCGGCGTCGTCCTGCCCCGGCACCGCGCCGCCCACCTGTCGCCGACCGCCGCCAAGGTGGCCGCCGGCGCCATCGAGCACCTGGACTTCGCCGTGGTCGGCGGCATCCCGACCGCCCTCGATCGTCTGCGGAAGGCCGGGATCTGGACGGTGGGGCTGGCCGGCGACACCGACCGGTCCCTCTACGACCTCCCCCTCGGCGACGGGCCGGTGGCGTTGGTGCTGGGTGGCGAGGACCGCGGCCTCGCCCCCCTGGTTCGCAAACGCTGCGACGCCGTCGTGGCCATCCCCCAGCACGGCGCCCTGCCTTCGCTGAACGCCGGCGTCGCCGGGGCGGTGGCCTGCTTCGAGGTCGCCCGCCAGCGCGCCCTGCCCGCCCTCCGGTGAGCCGGCGACCGCCTCAGGCGGCGGGCACCTCCACTTCGCTGCCGCAGTACCGGCATTTCGTGGCCGCCACCGGCAGGTCGTCCGAGAGGCAGTACGGACACGTCTTGGCCGGGGGCGGGTCGCCGAACACCTTGACGCCGCGTCGGCCCTGGATGTGCCGGTAGGGCACGACGAGGATGAAGTAGATGACCACCATGAAGATGATCCAGTAGATGATCGCCGAGATGAGCGCCCCGAAGTTTATATAGGTGCTCTCGTTGCCCGCCGTCCCGAGCTGCACGCCGAGGGCGATCGGGTGCGGTCCCTGCGCCCGGTTGACGATCGGCAGGATGACCGCTGTCGTGAACACCTTGATGAGGGTGCTGAACGCCAGCGCCACCACCAGGCCGACGGCGATCACGATGAGGTTGCCCTGCATCAGGAAGTTCTTCAACCCCTTCATGGTCCCTCCCCGGGTCTCTCTCGGTAGCCCACCGCGGCAGATGTCGCGGCGTGCCGACAATTCTGCCCGGGTGTTCAGGGCCAGGCGCGGACTGCACCGACCGACAGTTCGCCGACCGCTGGGTGAACAGGACGTGTCGGGGTGCTTGCACCCACCCTCGTCGGTTGGCAGGCTGAGTCGATGACAGGTCCAGACCCCGCCGACCGCCGGCCGCGCCGGTCCGACGCGGCCGGCGGCGGACAGGTCTCCTTCCCCAAGGCCGTCGTCCTCGCCGTCGTGGCCGTCGTCGTGGGGATCCTGCTGCTCAACGCCGCCACCAGCTCCCCGTCGGCCACCGGGTCGGGGTCGACAACCACCACCACCACGACCACCACCACGACCACGGCCGCCGGGGGCGGCGGTGGCCACGGCACCACGACCACCACCACGACCACCCCGCCCAGCAAGAACGTCAAGGTCCTGGTGGCCAACGGCAGCTCGACCACCGGGGCCGCCGGGTACTTCACCACCAAGATCACATCCGCCGGCTGGGGCACCCTGCCGGCCACCGACGCCGCCACCACCGTCAACTCCTCCACCGTCTACTACGCCTCCGGCCAGCAGGCGGCCGCCACCGCCATCGCCACTTCCCTCGGTCTCAAGCCGTCGGCCGTCCAGCCGCTGACCACCTCCGTGCCGGTCACCGGCACCACCGGGGCCGACGTCGTCGTGGTCATCGGCCCCGACCTGTCCTCGCAGGCCACCACTACCACCACCACCGGTTGACGGCCCGGGCCGCCGACGTCGGGACCCTCGTGACCGCCTTCCCGACGGTGATGGTCCCGTTCCTGGACCGCCCCGACCGCTCGGCCCTGTTCCTCGACTACGACGGCACCGTCGCCCCCATCGTCGACGACCCCGCCGCCGCCGCCCCGTTGCCCGGCCTTCCCGACCTCTTGGTCGCCCTCGGCCGCCGGTTCGGCCTCGTCGCCGTGGTCTCCGGCCGCCCGGTCAAATTCCTGGCAGACGCCCTGGCCCGTCCTCCCGGGGTCCACCTCGCCGGCCTCTACGGCATGGAGCAGATCGGCCCCGACGGCGACGCCGCCGCCGGTGGGCCGGCCGAGTCCTGGCGACCGGTCGTCGCCGACGTCACCGGCCGGGCCCAGGCCGAAGCCCCTCCGGGGGCCGAGGTGGAACCGAAGGGCCTCACCGTCACCCTGCACTGGCGTCGTCACCCCGACGCCGAGAGATGGGCCGTCGGGTTCGCCGACCGTGAGGCGGCGTCCACCGGACTGGTCGTCCAGCCCGGGCGGATGTCCGTGGAACTCCGCCCCCCGGTGGACGCCGACAAGGGCACCGTGGTGCGGCAGCTCGCCGTCGGCTGGGCCGCCGCCGCCTTCTTCGGCGACGACCTCGGCGACCTTCCGGCCTTCCGGGCCTTGGACGACCTCGCCGCCGCCGGAACCGCCGTGGCCAGGGTGGCCGTCGTAGACGGCGAGAGCCCGCCGGAGGTGGCCGCCGCCGCCGACTTGGTGGTCGACGGCCCGGCCGGAGCCGGTGTCCTGCTCCGGCAACTCCTCGAAGGCCCTGACGGGGCGGGCGAGCGTTAGCTCAGGGGAGGGCCTGGCCGGCGGCCAGCTGGTCGGCCAGCCAGTCGGCCGCCGTCCGGCCGAGCACCGACTCCCGGAGGGCCGCCGCCCGGTCCCGCCGTTCGTCGCCGTCCATCGACAGCGCCAGGTCCAAGGCGTCGGCGGTGGCGGTGACGTCGAACGGGTTGACCCCCACCGCCGCCGACTGCAGCTCGTCCCACGCCCCGGCCTCCCGGGACAGCACCAACACCCCGTCGGTCCGGTTCACCAGCGGCCCTTCCTTGGCCACCAGGTTCAGCCCGTCCCGGACCGGGTTGACCAGCAGGACGTCGTAGCGGGTGAGCGCCGCCACCGACCGGCTGTAGTCGTCGGCCACGTCCAGCACCACCGGCGTCCAGTCGTCGGTTCCCCACGTCTCGTTGATCCGCTCCGCCGTGTGCTCCACCTCCGACCGGTACGACAGGTAGTCCGCCAACCCCTCCCGTGACGGGTACGCCAGGGCCAGCATCATCACCCGGCCCCGCCACTGTGCCCGGGCCTCCAGCAGCTCCTCGAACGCCCAGAACCCCCGCAGGATGTTCTTGGACAGCTCCACCCGGTCCACCCGGACCACCAGCTTCCGGTCCCCCACCACCCGGTCCAGCTCCCGACCGGCCGCCACCACGGCCTCCGACCCCGCCTCGTCCACGACGGCCTGCACGTCGGGGCCAAGTGGGGCCGTGAACGACGCCGGTGGCCGGTCCGTGCCGGCCGACGCCGCCAGCTCCGGGTCGGCGTAGGCCGCCCGGAACGCCGCCTCCCACCGCGTCGAGTGGAACCCGCAGGTCCCGAACCCGGCCATCCCCGCCAGCAGCTCCCCCGCCGCCGCCGTCGGGAGGCACCGCAGCACGTTCGGGTCGGCGAACGGCGTGTGGCTGAAGTGCACCGTCTTCAGGTCCGGCCGACCCTTCGCCAGCATCGCCCCGGTCAACGCCAGGTGGTAGTCCTGGACCAGCACCACCTCGCCCTCCGCCGCCTCCGCCGCCACCGCGTCGGCGAACAGCCGGTTGAACGCCCGGTACCCCTCCCACGCCTCCCGCCACCGCCGGTCGAACCTCGGCCGCCGCGGGAGGTCGAACAGGTGGTGGTGGCAGAACCACAGCGTGGCATTCGACACCACGTCGTACGCCATCCGGTACACGTCGGCGTCCGGCGTCACCGTGACGATCCGCAGCCCGTCCTCCGCCATCAGCCCCCGGTCCGCCGCCAGCCGGTCCGCTTCCCCCATCGACGCCGCCACCCACGTCGACCCCGTCCCGGTCAGCAACGGGTGCAGCGTCCCCGCCAGCCCTCCGCCGGTGCCCGCCGCCACCGGCTCCCCGTCGTCGTCCAACCGGAACGACAGCGGGCCCCGGTTGGACACCACCACGACCTCGGGCCCAGCACCCGTGGCCATCGTCTCCGAACCCGCGGCCACCGTCTCCGAACCCACGGCCATCGTCTCCGAACCCACGGCCTCCGACGCTACCCCCCGGTGGCCGAGGTCAACATCGGCGACGTCCGCCTGGGCATCGGCTAGATCCGCCCGGACCGCTCCAGCGCCGCCCGGAGGATCTGGACCGCCTGGGGCCGCAGCTCGTCCAGTGACCGGTTCCGGTGCACCCGGATCCCCAGGTCCACCTGGGCGATCGACCCGGCGCCGAACCGGGTGGCCACGTCCACCAGCATCCCCAGTTCCACCCCGTAGTCCGGCGCCAGGTCCAGCTTCTCCAGCACCCACCGCGGTGCCGCCGTCTCCCCGGCCAGCGGCTGCCGCACCTCCAGCAGCGCCGGGAACAGCACCTCGATCAGCGGTCGCGCCATCAGCTCGGTGACCCGGCCACCGCCCCCGGCCTGGCCGTCCAGCGGCCGCCGGTACAGCCCCTTCACCAGCGCCACGTCGTCCTCCACCAGCAATGGCCCCAGCAGCCCCGTCACGAACCCCGCCGTCGTGTTCTCCACGTCGGCGTCCAAGAACAGCAGCAGGTCCCCGGCCGCCGCCTCCACCCCGGCCGCCATCGCCCCACCCTTCCCCCCGCCGTCCCGTACCTCCAGCACCCGGGCCCCCGCCGCCCGCGCCGCCGCCCCGGTGCCGTCGGTCGACCCGTCGTCCACCACCAGGATCTCGTCCACCAGCCCCGAACCGCCGGCCTCGGCCACGTGCGACCGCCGGACCACCTCCACCACGGCCCCCACCGTCCGCTCTTCGTTCCTCGCCGGGACGCACACCGTCACCGCCACGTCGCCCTTCGCCGCCAGCAGGTCCGCCGGGTCGAATGCCGAGCCGTCGAAGGTCCTGGGGCCGCCGCTCACCTCCCGATCATCCCATCTGCGACCACCTCCGGTCACCGGCCGCCTTTCCATCCGGTGTTGACGTCACCTGAGGGACCGATACGATGTTGGGATCATCCAGAGCGGCTGAGGGACGGGCCCTTCGACGCCGCGGCAACCAGTGCCCCACGTGCTGTGTGGGAACCAGGTGCCAATGCCCGACCGATGAGGAGGACCGTTATGGACCATGTCACCGGGCTGCGCTGTCGTGAGTGCGGCCGTGAGTTCCCCGCCGAGGCCTTGCACGTCTGCGATTTCTGCTTCGGCCCCCTCGAGGTGGCCTACGACTACGACGCCATCGCCGCCTCGGTCACCCGGCAGGGCATCGCCGAAGGTCCCCGGTCGATCTGGCGCTACCGCGACCTGCTGCCGGTCGACGACGCCACCCCGGTGGAGCTGGGCGCCGGGTTCACCCCGCTGCACCGAGCCGACCGCCTCGCCGCCGAGCTGGGGCTGGGGGAGGTGTGGATCAAGGACGACACCGCCAACCCCACCGGGTCGTTCAAGGACCGGGTGGTGTCCGTCGCCCTCACCAAGGCCCGGCAGCTCGGCTTCAAGGTGGCCGCCTGCGCCTCCACCGGCAACCTGGCCAACTCCGTCGCCGCCCACGCCGCCCGAGCCGGGATGACCTCGGTCGTCCTCATCCCGAGCGACCTCGAGGCCGCCAAGGTCACCATGACCGCCATCTACGGCGGCACCGTGGTGGCGGTCAACGGCAACTACGACGACGTCAACCGGCTGTGCGCCGAGCTCACCAGCGAGCGCCCGGCATGGGCGTTCGTCAACGTCAACGTCCGCACCTACTACGCCGAGGGCTCCAAGACCCTGGCGTTCGAAACCGCCGAGCAGCTCGGCTGGGAGGCCCCCGACCACGTCGTCGTCCCCATCGGGTCCGGCAGCCAGCTCACCAAGGTGGCCAAGGGGTTCGCCGAGCTGGGCAAGGTCGGCCTGCTCGACGAGGTTCCCTCCGTCCGGGTCTCCGGCGCCCAGGCCGCCGGCTGCGCCCCGGTGGCCACCGCCTTCGCCGAGGGCACCGACGCCATCCGCCCGGTCCGGCCGTCCACCATCGCCAAGTCCCTCGCCATCGGCAACCCGGCCGACGGTTGGTACGCCCTCGACACCATCCGCCGCTCCGGTGGGTCCTGCGCCGCCGTCACCGACGCCGAGATCGTCGACGCCATCGGCCTCCTCGCCCGGACCGAGGGCATCTTCGCCGAGACCGCCGGGGGCGTCACCATCGCCACCCTGGCCAAGTTGGCCGCCCAGGGCGACATCCGACGGGACGAGCGGGTCGTCGCCATGGTCACCGGCCACGGCCTCAAGACCGTCGAGGCCCTGGCCGGGGCGGTCGGCCCCACCGTCACCATCGACCCCCGCCTCGACGCTTTCGACCGCGCCCTCGAAGGGGTCGTCGACCTCGACCGGACCGGTGCCGCATGACCCAGCCCACTCAGAACACCGAGGAGCCAACCCGATGAGCGTGTCCGTCCGCATCCCCACCCAGCTCCGCACCCTCACCGGCGGTGCCGGCGAGGTCGACGTCGAAGGAGCCACCGTCGGCGACGCCCTGAAGGCTCTCGACGCCGCCTTCCCCGGCTTCGCCGACCGTATCTTCGACGACGCCGGCCAGCTCCGGCGGTTCGTCAACGTCTTCCTCGCCGACGAGGACGTCCGGTTCCTCGACGGTCTCGCCACCCCGGTGACCGCCGGCCAGACCATCTCCGTGGTCCCCGCCGTCGCCGGCGGCTGAACCCGCCGGCCCGGTGGACAGAGCCGGCGGCTGAACCCGCCGGGCAGGCAGATGGAGGCGGGGGTTGACCCCTCTGGTCCGGGCATGGTTTGCTGTTAGCACTCGACGTATGAGAGTGCTAACGCACCCGGTAGACTTCCGGAACGAGTAAGCGCCAGGACTGCGCCGGCCCGGCGGCCGGCTGAGCAACGGAGGAAACCACCCAGATGCCCAAGCTGATCGCCTTCGACGAGGACGCCCGCCGGGCGCTCGAGACCGGCATGAACAAGCTGGCCGACGCCGTACGCGTGACCCTCGGCCCCAAAGGCCGGAACGTGGTCCTCGACAAGAAGTGGGGCGCCCCCACCATCACCAACGACGGCGTGTCCATCGCCAAGGACATCGAGCTCGAAGACCCCTACGAGAAGATCGGGGCCGAGCTGGTGAAGGAGGTGGCCAAGAAGACCGACGACGTCGCCGGGGACGGCACCACCACCGCCACCGTCCTGGCCTGGGCGATGGTCCGCGAGGGTCTCCGTAACGTCGCCGCCGGGGCCAACCCGATGTCGCTGAAGAAGGGGATCGAGACCGCCGTCGAAGAGGCCATCAGCGCCATCCACGGCATCGCCAAGGACACCGACTCGAAGGAGCAGATCGCCCAGGTCGCCTCCATCTCGGCGGCCGACACCGAGATCGGCGGCATGATCGCCGAGGCCATCGACAAGGTGGGCAAGGACGGGGTCATCACCGTCGAGGAGTCCCAGACCTTCGGCATGGACATGGACCTGGTCGAGGGCATGCGGTTCGACAAGGGCTTCATCTCCCCCTACTTCGTCACCGACCCCGAGCGTATGGAGGCCGTCCTCGAAGACGCCTACGTCCTCCTGGTCGGCTCCAAGATCACCGCCGTCCGCGACCTCCTGCCGGTCCTGGAGAAGGTCATGCAGAGCGGCAAGCCGCTGGTGATCGTGGCCGAGGACGTCGAGGGCGAGGCCCTGGCCACCCTGGTGGTCAACAAGATCCGCGGCACCTTCCGCAGCGTGTCGGTCAAGGCCCCCGGGTTCGGTGAGCGCCGCAAGGCCATGCTCCAGGACATCGCCATCCTCACCGGTGGCCAGGTCGTCACCGAGGAGGTCGGCCTGAAGCTGGAGAACGTCGGACTGGAGCTGCTGGGCCAGGCCCGCAAGGTGGTGGTCACCAAGGACGAGACCACCATCGTCGAGGGTGCCGGCGACGACACCGACATCAAGGGCCGCATCAACCAGATCAAGGCCGAGATCGAGAACACCGACTCCGACTACGACCGGGAGAAGCTGCAGGAGCGGCTGGCCAAGCTGTCCGGCGGCGTCGCCGTCATCAAGGTCGGCGCGGCCACCGAGGTGGAGCTGAAGGAGAAGAAGCACCGCATCGAGGACGCCGTCTCCACCACCAAGGCCGCCATCGAGGAGGGCGTGGTCCCCGGCGGTGGCGTCGCCCTCCTGCGGGCGCAGGCCGCCATCCTGGACCGGGCCGGCAAGCTCGAGGGTGACGAGGCCACCGGGGCCCGCATCGTGGCCCGGGCCGTCGAGGAGCCGCTGAAGCAGATCGCCGTCAACGCCGGCCTCGAGGGCGGGGTCATCGTCGAGAAGGTCCGCAACCTGAAGGGTGCCGAGGGCCTCAACGCCGCCACCGGTGACTACGGCGACCTCTTCGCCGCCGGGGTCATCGACGCCGCCAAGGTCACCCGGTCGGCCCTGCAGAACGCCGCCTCCATCGCCGCCCTGTTCCTCACCACCGAGGCCGTCATCGTCGACAAGCCCGAGAAGGACGCCCCGGCGATGCCCGGTGGCGGCATGGAGGACTTCTAGTCCGACCGGTAGTCCGGCGGACTTCTCGTCCGACCAGTGGCCAGGCGGACTTCTCGTCCGACCGGCACCAACCGCAGTTGACGAAGGGGCGCTCCGGCGCCCCTTCGTCGCGTCACGGAACGATTCGGTGCCCTAACCCGATGGTCCGTAAGCTGGCGGCCGTGGCTGTTTCCCTCGAACCTCTCGAGCCGTCGGTCGGGTGGGGTGTCCTCCACCTGTTCTGCCGGGTCCCCGGGCCCGGCTCCGGCGCCGTCGACGTCGCCGCCGTCCTGGCCGCCGAGGAGGAGGTCCGCAAGGCCGGCCACCAGGTGGTCGCCGCCGGGATGCTGGGCCACAAAGCCGACGTCGGCCTCATGGTCCTGGGCCCCGATCTCTGGACGCTCCGCCGGTTCCAGACCGCCGTCCAGCGGGCCGGGCTGGAACCGGTGGCCTCCTACGTGTCGTTGACCGAGCTGTCCGAGTACGCCACCGGCCTCCCCGACGAGATGAAGCAGGCCCGCCTGTTCCCGTCGCTGCCCCCCGACGGCAAGCGGGCGTTCTGCTTCTACCCCATGTCCAAGCGACGGAACGCCGACCAAAACTGGTACTCGCTGGACTTCGACCGCCGCAAGGCCCTGATGGTCGCCCACGGGGCCGTCGGCCGGACCTTCCATGGCCGCATCCTCCAGCTCATCACCGGGTCCACCGGGCTCGACGACTGGGAATGGGGGGTAACCCTGTTCGGCGTCCACCCCGACGACCTCAAGGAGTGCGTCTACCAGATGCGCTTCGACGAGGCCTCCGCCCTCTACGCCGAGTTCGGCCCCTTCTACACCGGGATGGTCGCCGACCTGTCCGACGTCCTCGCCGGGGCCGTCGGGGAGCTCCGATGACCGCCGCGCCGGAGACCGTCCGCCCGAGCCCGGTGCAGTCGGAGACCGTCCGCCCGAGCCCGGTGCAGTCGGGGACGGGCCAGTCGAGGACGGGCCAGTCGGGGACCGGCCAGTCGGGGACCTTGGAGGCCCTGCAGGCCGAGTTGTCACGGCTCGACCGGGTGGTGGTGGCCTTCAGCGGTGGGGCCGATTCCGCCTTCCTCGCCAGGGTGGCGAACGACACCCTCGGCGCCGACCGGGTGCTCTGTGCCACGGCCGTTTCCCCGTCGTTGGCCCCCGAAGAGGAGGCCGACTGCCGGGCGCTCGCCGCCGAGTGGGGCCTCCGCTGGATCGGGGTCCCCACCGCCGAGCTGGACGACCCGGCCTACGTCGCCAACGGGGCCGATCGGTGCGCCCACTGCAAGACCGCCCTCATGGACGTGCTGGAGCCACTGGCCCTGGGTGAGGGGGCCACCGTGGTGCTCGGCGTCAACCTCGACGACCTCGGTGACCACCGCCCCGGGCAGGAGGCCGCCGCCGGCCGCGGCGCCCGGTTTCCTCTCGTGGACGCCGCTTTCACCAAGGACGACGTCCGCCATCGGTCCCGTGAGCTGGGGCTGCGGACCTGGGACAAGCCGGCCGCGGCCTGCCTGGCCTCCCGCCTGCCATACGGCACCCCCGTCACCATCGGCACCCTCCGCTCGGTGGCCCGGGCCGAATCAGGGCTCCGCCGCCTCGGGTTCAGCGACCTCCGCGTCCGCCATCACGGCGACGTCGCCCGAATCGAGGTTCCCGAGGCCTCGCTGGCGGCGGTCGTCGAACGGCGGGCGGCCGTGGTGGAGGCCGTCCGGGACGCCGGCTACGCCTTCGTCGCCCTCGACCTCGAAGGGTTCCGGTCCGGCAGCCTCAACCGGGTGCTCGCTGGCACCGGGGGGGTCGGGGCCCACCGCGGGTCCCCGGTCGCCCACGAAGGGGCCGCCGGACGTCTCCGCGGAAACGTCTCCGCGGAAACGTCCCCGGGAGCGGTTCGATGAGCAACGTGAAGGTGCAGGTCAAGATCACCTTCCCCGAGCCCCTGGTCCGGGTCCCCCTGCTGGCCCGGATGGTCCGCCAGTTCGACGTCGACCCCAGCATCCGGCGGGCCAACGTCGAGGACAGCGGCGGTTGGATCGTCTGCGAGCTCGAGGGTGAGGCGGCGTCCGTCGAACGTGGGGTGGCCTGGCTCCGGGAAGAGGGGGTCCAGGTGGACCTGTTAGGGGACCTCCTGGAGGGGTGACCCGTCAGCCTCGGCCGGTCGGCGGGTCCTGGTCCGGGGCGATCTGCCAGCCGGCCGCCGACACCCGTCGGGGCTCGTAGAAGACGCAGCCGTCCGGGCAGCCGAACGGCAACGGGTCGTTGGCGCCCAGCTTGCACCGTTCGAGCTTTTCCCGGCGCGAGGTGGTCTGCATCACGTAATGGCGGCAGTCGTCGTTGACGGGCACGGCACATTCTGCTCCACCGGCGACCGCAGGCGACAGCGCCCGGTGGCCAGTGCCCGGCCGGGAGGGCCGGTCGACGGCGTCCAACCGGGAGGGCCGGCGCGGTAGCGTCAAGGGCCGTGGACCCGACCGTGTCGACCCGGACGCTGCTGCGGTGGAGTGAGAGCCTGGCCGCCATCGCCCGGACGGGGCTGGGCTTCACCGACAGCCTGTACGAGCGGGAGCGGTTCGAGGAGATCCTCCACGTCGCCGCCGACATCCGCACGGTCGCCGACGAAGACGGCGCCGAGGCCGCCGATGCCGAAGGCCTGGTGCAGGAGTGGCTCGGCCAGGTCGGCAGCGGCGTGCCGGGGTACGTCACCCCGAAGGTGGCCGTCGGGGCCGCCGTGGGTAACGACGACGGCGACCTCCTGCTGATCCAGCGGTCCGACTCCGGGGTGTGGTTGTACCCGACCGGGTGGTGCGACGTCGGCTACTCGGCCGCCGAGGTGGTGGTGAAGGAAGTCCGGGAGGAGACCGGCATCGAGGTGGAGCCGGTCCGCCTCATCGCCGTCCTCGACGGCCTCCGGCTCGGGTTCACCCGGATCCCCCTGTACTCCCTGGTCTTCCACTGCCGGGCGGTCGGCGGCAAGCTCGAGCCCCACCCCCTGGAGTGCCGGGACGTCGGCTGGTTCAGCCCCGACGCCCTCCCGTCCCCGCTGGTCGGCCTCGAGCGGTGGGGCGACCCCGTCTTCGCCGCCATCCGCGGCGAGCACCGCGACGTCCTCTACGACCGGGTCCGCCAGCCCATGTGGCGGGGCAACGACCAGCCGGAACCTTGACGTCGATGGGGAACGGCGGGGGAGCGGCGACGGCGGGCGCTTCGGGTTCGGCCCTCGGACCGGTCGGGGTGACCATCGAGGTGGCTACCACCGCCGACCAGGAGCTGGTCGACGCCATGACCAC
>Ga0134126_10003951_pt1 | contig 18556 bp, 22 predicted proteins | sample KB31752_FD_96881 | JGI IMG/M metagenome (GOLD analysis project Ga0134126, IMG submission 96881) | Terrestrial soil microbial communities with excess Nitrogen fertilizer from Kellogg Biological Station, Michigan, USA - KB3-175-2 | ecosystem: Environmental > Terrestrial > Soil > Unclassified ...
CGCCGCGGCCTGCCGCTTCCCTCTCCCCGTTCTTCACGGGGAGAGGGAGGAACCCCAAGCGTGGTCGCTAGAACTCCGCCCAATCCGCATTGTTCTTTCCGCCAGCGAGAGCGAGCTTGGCCGGGCGCGGCGGCGGCGCGGCGGGTCGGACGAAAGCGTGCGGCGCGGCGGCCTTGAGATCGCGACGCAGCCGCTCCTCGCCCGGCTCGCCGACGCGGAACTGCTCGACGAGCTTGGTCAGTTCGTTCATCTCCTGCGACAACGAATGGCTGGCGGCGGTGGATTCCTCCACCATCGTCGCGTTCTGCTGCGTCGATTGGTCCATCTGGCTGACGGCGGCGTGATCTGTTGCAGACCGGTCGCCTGCTGCTGCGCGCCCGAGGCGATGTCGGCGACGACCTTGTTGATCTCCGAGACCTGCGAAATAATGCTCTCCAGCGCCTTGCCGCTCTCGGCGACGAGCTTGACGCCGGTCTCCACCTGCGCGCCGGAGTTCGAGACCAGCGCCTTGATCTCCTTGGCTGCCTCCGCTGAGCGCTGCGCCAGCGCCCTGACCTCGGAGGCGACCACTGCAAAGCCCCTGCCGGAATCGCCGGCCCGCGCCGCCTCCACCCCGGCGTTGAGCGCCAGCAGATTGGTCTGGAACGCGATCTCGTCGATGACGCCGATGATCTGGCCGATCTTGTTGGAGGAGTCGGCGATGGCGTCCATCGCCTCGACCGCCTTGCGCACGATGACCGCGCCCTTCTTGGCGTCGGAATCGGCGGACGCCACGACTTCGGCGGCGTGCTGGGCGCCTTGCGCGGATTGCTTGAGCGTAGTGGTGATCTCCTCCAGCGCCGCGGCGGTCTCCTCCAGGCTCGCCGCCTGCTGCTCGGTGCGCTGCGACAGGTTGTCGGAGGCGGTGGAGATTTCGCGCGAGCTCGATTGGATCGCCCCGGTAGAGACAGCGACGGCGGCGAGCGCGGCGCGCAGTTTCGCAGCCGCGGCGTTGAAATCGTCGCGCACCTCGGCATAGTCGGCCGGGAAGTCTTGGTCGAGCTTGACCGTCAGGTTGCCGTCGGCCAGTCGCTTGAGGCTGTCGCGCAGCGCGTTCATCGCCGCGGTCTGCGTCTGCGCGGCGCCGGAGCGCTCGCCCGCCGTGTGTTCGCGCTCGACCTCAGTCGCCTTGCGCTCGGCCTCGATCTCGGCCTCGGCGCGGCGGCGCTCCAGAGCGCTTGCCTTGAACGCCTCGACGGCGTTCGCCATCTCGCCGATTTCGTCGCCGCGGCGGCGGCCGTCGATCTCGACCGTCAGGTCGCCATCGGCAACGGTCCGCATCTGGCCGGCAAGGCGCTTCAGCGGCCGCTCGACGCCGCTCGCCGTCAACCAGAACGACACCGCGACCGCCGCCAGCGTGGCGAGCCCGCCGAGCCCGCCAAGCATGAACATCGCGTTTTGCGATTCCGCGCGCAGAGCGCGGGCCGAGCTTTGCTCCTCGGATTGCAGTTCGGCGGTGAGGGCTGTCAGGTCGGCGGTCAGTTCGCGCGCGGCGACGTCGGCCTCGGCGGCGAGCTTGACGGCGCGCCCGAGCTTCGCGGCGTCCTGCGGCTGCAACGGCTCTCCGGAGTCGAGTGCGGGAACGCCGAGACCCGCCTGATAGGCGGCGCTGGCGGTCTTCATCAGCCCCTGCACGCGCTCGGCGAGTTTGAGCGTCGCCTCGGCGTGCTGCGGCAGCAGGCCCGCCGCCTCCTGAAGCAGCGCCACCGCGGCGGGCGCCGATGCCTTGACGTCCTCGCTCGCCGCCCGGCCCGCCGGCGAATTGTCGTCGTTGAGCGCCGCGGCGTCGATCGCATAGGGAATTTGCACCACGAGGCGCCCGGCCTTGGCGATGTCCTCGGCGGCGAGACCGTGCTTTTCGATGATCTCGCTGGCGCTGCTGCTGACGTTGAAGAGGCGGCTGGCGCCGAACGCCACCATGCCGATGACGGTGAGCGCCATGAGGGCGAGCGGAATGAGGGATTTGGTGCGAAGTCTGAGATTGTCGATACGCATGCGGCAGGTTCCCGGGCGCACGGCTTCGCGTTCGCCACCGCGCTGTGTTCAGGCGCCCAAGCGTCGGCGCGCCGACGTTGAAGGGCGCGGCTGCTCACCGCGTCGGCGCGAATCCGGCCGTGAATTCAACTTATGGTTGTGAAGTAAAGCTCGGGTTAATCACCGCCGCCCGGCCCTTGCAATTCGTCGACCGCGCGCAGCATCCGCGCGACATAATCCTGCAAAGCGGCGCGCTCGGGGCCGGAGAACCCTTCGAGCAGCCGCCGCTCGCGCACTCTGGCCGCCTCGGCCAGCAGATCGTGGAGCCTCAGACCCTCGGGCGTCAGCGCCAGCACGCTGCGCCGACGCGACGGCGCCTCGCCGCTCGCCTCCACCAGCCCGGCCTCGCGCAGATCGCGCAGCGAGCGGCTGACCGCCGCCTTGTCGAGCCCGGTCGATTCGGCGATGCGCACCGGCGCGATCCACGGCTCGGCGGCGATGAGCGCCATGATGCGCCAATCGGTGACGCCGACGCCGAAGCGCGGCCGGTAGCTCGCCGAGGCGGTGGCGCTGATCTTCTGCGCCAGCAGCGTGATCGCGGCGGGTGTGAAGGAGCGCAGATCCAAGGCGCTCGGCGAGCGGCGATCCGGCCTCGGACGCGGCGAGCGGGGCTTGAGCACGGACGCCTTCTTTCGTTCTGACAGCGCGGCCGCTTATGGCGCATCGGCGCTGTGTTGTCTTGCACGCAAAGTTGACGAACCTCGATTCTGTTGACAAATCAACTTGTGGCGCCCGGCAAGCAGGACGCCCATTGCCGCCGATCGCTGAAGCTCACCCCGGCACGCCGTAATAGCGCCCCTTGAGCGCCACGCGGTCGCTGGTCTTCAGCGCCGCCGGCGCGACGTGGGTCAGCCGCCGCGCGCCGATCAGCCGCTCGCGCCGCCACGCCAGCGCCGCCGTCGCCAATTCGCCCGTCAGATCGATATGCAGCCCGAATTGCGCCGGCACGCCGCAATTTCTCGCCAGCAGCAGGCGCAAGCCCGACGAGGACATGTCGAGGATCAACGCCTCGCAGAGAAAGCCGCCGGCGCTGTCGATGAGCTTGGCCGATTGCAGCCGCGTGCGCCGCCGCGCCGCGCCGCGCGCCTCGCTCATGACAGCCGCGCGGCGGCGATCGCCTGACGCAGCCGGTCGGAACTGCGCGGGTCGTCCTCATCGTCAACCAGCACCTCGACGACCTCCACCGCCGCCCGGCTGCCGCCGAGGATGAGCCGGAAGAACGCCGTCACCCGGTCGTGGCTGAACTCCATGTCGAGGCTGACGCTCGGCGTCGAGCCCCAGCCGAGCGCGCAATCGGCGTTGAGCCCGTAACGCAGCGCCCCCTTCTTGAAGAACAATTCGCTGGAGGAGTTGACGAGGTCGGAGATATTGGCCGCCTGCTCGCCGCGCACCAGCAGAATGAATTCCGTGGGGTCGGACAGCCGCAATTCGGTGGCGACGTCGACGATGGCGTCAGCCAGCGCCTTCTCGTGCTCAGCCAAAGCGCTTTCCATGTCGCTCTCCCTCCGATCCCCAGTCAATTAAGCCTCCGCCGACTGAGCGGCCAGGCGGCGCGCTTGGATTGGATGAGATGCACGATCTCGGCCACCGCGCGATAGAACTCCGCCGGGATCACCGCATCGACCGCCACCGCGTCGTAGAGCGAACGCGCCAGCGGCTTGTCCTCGATGATCGGGATGTCGTGCTCGATGGCGACTTGCCTGATCTTCAGCGCCAGCAGATCGACGCCCTTGGCCAGCACCGTCGGCGCGCCGCCCTCGGTGCGCACGTAGCGCATGGCGATGGCGTAATGGGTGGGATTGACGATCACCATCGTCGCCTTCGGCACGTTCTTCATCATGTTGCGCCGCGAGCGGTCGAGCCGCAGCGAGCGCAGGCGCGCCTTCAGCATGCGGTCGCCTTCGGCCTGGCGGACCTCCTCCTTCACCTCATGCCGGCTCATGCGCTGGTCGCGCCGCCAGTGAATGCGCGTCCATGCGAAGTCGGCGCCTGAGATGACGAGCACGGCGAGCGTGATCGCCGTCGTCGAACCGACGATCAGCGACATCAGCCGCCCCGGCAGCGCGGCGACATCGACGAACATGGCGTCCATCAGCGCCAAGCGCTGCGAGGCGACCAGCGCGCCGACGACGCCGGCCACCACCGCCAGCTTCAGCGCGCTCTTGCCGAACTCCGTCCAGCCGCGCGGCCCGAACAGCCGAGCCAGGCCGGAGAACGGCGACAGGCGCTGGAAATCGGGGGCGATGCGGTTGAGGACGATGCGCGGCGGGTTCTGCAACACCGAGCCGCCGACGCCGAAGGCCATCAACAGCAACACCGCCGGCCCCAGGAACCGCGCCATGATCGCCGCCACCGCCTTCAGCAGCAGTTCGGCGTCGCCGCCGGTGCGCAACCGCCAGCCCGAGGGATCGTCGAGGAAATGCACGATCGCCGCCACCAGGTTCGGCGTCGTCGACGGCAGCACGTAGATCTCGATCAACAGATAAGCAACCAGAGAGGCGAGAAAGGCGACCTCGCGCGACAGCGGCGTGTTGCCGCGTTCGATGGCGTCGGCGAGGCGCTTTTCTGTCGGCTCTTCTGTCTTGTCTTCGTCGCTGTCGTCAGCCATTCGGGTCTCGCTCTCAGGCCGCCGCCATGCCGTCGTGGATTTCGTTCGACGGCAACTCCAGTTCGCCGCGCTGCGCCATCGCCAGCACGATCTTGACCACCTCGCGGCGCGCCTTGACGATCTCGGGCGGCGGCGCGTTCATCGGCGCGGCGAGTTCGCTTTCGACCAGACGGCGCGAGCGCTGCGCCATCGCCGTCAGCGCCGCCTCGCGGAACTCGGCGTCGGTGCCGCGCAGCGCCATGACGACGAGATCGGTCGTCAACTTGTCGAACAGCATCGCGCGGCCGCGCTGCGACAGCCGCGGCAGATCGAAGAACGAGAACAGCAGCGAGCGCACCGCCCTTGCGTCCTGCGGCCGCGCGGTTTCGAGGGCCTTCATCACGTCGTCGGCGTCGGCAGGCTCCAGGCCGTTGATGATGTCGGCGATCCGCGTGCGGGCCTCATCCGCGGAACCTCCCGTCGCGCCGCCAAGGAGCACGTGACGCAGGCTGCGCTCCAGCACGATCAGCGCCTCCGGGGTGATCGGCGGCGGCGCGATGAGCTTGACCAGCGTCGCGTTGCGCATGTCGCGCGGCAGTGCGGCGACGAGGCGCGAGGTGAGTTGCGGATCGAGGCGCGACAGAATGTAAGTGACGATGAGCGGATGCTCGTCGGCCAGGAACATCGACAGGAATTTCTCCGGCAGCGTCGCGACGCCTTTCCAGACGTCGACCGGCCCGGTCTCGAGCGCCGATTCCAGATAGCTGGCGACGAGATCGGGAGTGACCGCGTTGCCGACGAGATCGCGCGCCTGCGCCTCGTCGCCATGCAACCCGGAGCCGTCGATGAAATCGCGCTGGAAGCGCTCAACCAGCGCGTCGAGCGCGGCGTGCGGCACGCTGCCGAGGCGGGCGGCCGCGACCGTCACCTCGCGCAACTCGTGCGGCGAGAAATGACGCAGCAGCGATTGCGCGATAGGGCGGTCCATCGCCAGCAGCAGCGCCGCGGCGCGCTGCGCGCCGCCCATCGCATCGGCACTCGTCAGCGCCGTGACGGCGAAGGTCTCGTCGCTCACGCTTTGGGCGCCCCGACGATCTCGGTCAACGATACGCCGTAGCGCGCGTTGTCCTCGTCGACCACCACCACCTCGCCGCGCGCCACCACGCGCCCGTTGCACAGCACGCTGACGGCTGAGCCGACCTTCTGGTCGAGCGTGATGACCGCGCCGCGGCCGAGCTTCATCAGCTTGGCCACCGGCATCGAGGTTTCGCCGAGCACCACCTGCACGGTGACGGGAATCGACAGGATGGCGTCGAGGCTCGGCGCCAACCCCGCGCCGATGTCGCCGTCCTCGACTTCAGAGCTGGTATCCATGAGTCAGATGATCTCCGCAAATCTGGGTAGCCACGGGGTCACGGCGACGCTGATGTCGCGGGATAGGGGCCCTCGACGGGCCGGGCGATGATGTCCTCGACCTCCAGCGCGTAACGCCCGCCGCGCTCGCCGAGGCTGCAAACAAACACGCCGCGCTCGCCGCTCTCGATGCGCACCCTGCCCTGACCGCCGTCGGCGAGCGGCAGCACATGGCCAACCCTCAGCCCCGAGACGTCGGCGAGGCTCATCTGGAACTCGTCCAGTATGGCGGTCAGCGTCAGGCTCGATTCTGTGACGCGCCGCTCCATGCGGCTCGACCATGCGGGATCGAGTTTGGCCGCGCCCGGCGCTGGCCCGAGCGCGAAGGCGGCCATCAGCGCGGTGAGGAAGGGATGCGGCAACACCATGGTGACGCCGAAAGCGCCCGACGGCGCCTTGACCGTCACTGGCGCCAGCAGCGACGGCGCGTCCTTCGGCCCAAGCAGCGCATCGTCCTCCAGCGCCTCGCAGGTCTCCACCGCCAGCTCGAAATCGGCCACCGGCGCGAAGGCGTCGCGCAGCGCCTCGGCCAGCGCCTCGCCGACTTCGCCGATCATGCGCATCTCCAGCGGCGTCGGCGTCTGCGGCGGCTCCGGCGCGTCCGAATCATTGGCGGCCTCGAAGCCGAACATCGCGGCGATCAACAGCGGCACGAGACCGCCCTCGAACAACACCGCGATGCGCGCGTCGAGCGTCGCGCTGTAGAGCGCCACCGACGGCTGGCCGACGTGCTCGGTGAGCGCGGCGAACATATTGGCGTTGCGCGACGGCTCGGCTGCGGCGCTGAACAACGCGCCGAAGGTCGCGCCGAGCCGTTCGCCGGCGCGCTCCGAAAAGCGCGCCATCGAGGCGCGGAATTGCGGCGTCTTCTCGATGGGGTGCGTCGAGTTGACTTGTCTGCTCTCGCGCAGCCAACTGCCGCGGTCGCCGCCGGTTCGCGCCATGACGTTACGCCGCCTCCCGCGCCGCGCCGCCGCCAAGCGAGGTCTCGTTCTCCACGGTGTCGATCGACGGCCGCTCCTTGTTGGGAATCGTCTTGCGGCCGAATTCGACCGCGACCTGCGGCATGGCCCCGTTCATGTATGCGATCAGGCTTTGTTTGACGAGCACATAGAGGTGCAGTTGTTTGTCGCGCACCGTCTTGATCTTGGCGGCGACCGGCGCGACGATGCCGTAAGAGAGAAAGATGCCGCCGAAGGTGCCGACCAACGCCGCGCCGATGAGGCCGCCGAGCACTTCTGGCGATTGGTCGAGCGCGCCCATGGCATGAATGACGCCGAGCACCGCGGCGACGATGCCGAGCGCCGGCAAGCCATCGGCGATCGCCTGGAAGGCGTTGGACGGCTTGTCCTTCTCGTGTTGCAGCGTCTCGATCTCCTCGTCCATCAGCGCCTCGACCTCGTGGCTCCTGGCGTTGCCGATGATAATGATGCGGCCGTAGTCGCAGATGAAGGTGACGAGATCGGCGTTGGCGAGCAACTTCGGAAAGCCCCTGAAGATCTCGCTCTCCTTGGGATTGTCGAAGTGCCCCTCGACCTCGCTGCGCGATTTGGCCCGCAGTTCCCGCATCAGCGCGTGCAGCACGCTCAGCACGTCGAGATAATCGCGCGGCTTCGGCACATTGTCGGTGACCGCTTCGACGAAGGCGCGGCCGCAGTCCTTGATGGTGGAGAACGGGTTGGCGACAATGAATATCCCGAGCGACGAGCCGCAGATGATGACGAACTCGAAAGGCTGCACCAGCACTTCGAGATGGCCGCCGAGGGCGGCGTAGCCGCCCATCATGCTGGCGACGGCGATGACCAATCCGATGGCGAAATTCACACTCGTCGTCCCTGCTCGCTAACGCTCGACGAGAGGGATGCGGCGGCAGTCTTGCGCGAGACTGGCGCCGTCAGGTCAGCCTCGTACAAGTCCGCCCCGCGAGCCTGCCTGCCAAGCCCGCTCGCAGACCCTGCGCGCGCAACCCAAGTCGGCGCGGATGCAGAACGGTCTCTATGTCTCTCTTTCGGCCCAGGTTGCGCTCGAGCGCCGCCTCGACACGATCGCCGCCAACATCGCCAACGCCAACACGCCCGGCTATCGCGTCGACGGCGTGACCTTCGCCACCGAACTCGCCAAGGCCGGCGACGCCGACGTCTCCTTCGTCGGCGAGGGCGCGGGCTACATCTCGCGCCAATCCGGCCCGCTGATTACAACCGAGAATCCGCTCGACATGGCGATCCAGGGCGATGGTTGGTTCGCGGTGAAATCGCCCGGCGGCGGCACGATCTACACCCGCGACGGCCGCATGACGATGGACGAGAGCGGCGACCTGCTGTCGATGACCGGCGCCGCCGTGCTCGACGCGGCCGGCGCGCCGATCCAGCTCGATCCAACCGCCGGCGCGCCCGCCATCGAGCACGACGGCATGATCTCGCAGAAGGGGCGCCAGGTGGGCGCGGTCGGCTTGTTCTCGCTGCCCGCCGATGCGCAACTCACCCGCGCCGGCAATTCCGGCTTCCTCAGCGACCGGCCGGGCGATCCGATCCTCGATTTCCGCTCCAACAGCGTCGTGCAGGGCGCCATCGAAGGCGCCAACGTCGACCCCGTGCGCGAGATGACGCGCTTGATTGAAGTCACCCGCACCTTCGACGGCGTCACCAACGGCGTCACCCAGACCGAGAACTCGCTGCAAGACGCCATCAAGACCCTCGGCGGCGCCGCATGAGCGAAGCCGAGGCCGCCGGTCGCAGGCCGACCGCGCTCGACCGCCTGGAGACGGCGCTGGCGCGGGGGACGAAATTCGCCCCGCGCACCGCCGTCGGCGGCGTCGTGACGGAAATCGCGACCTCGCATTTCCGCGTCGCCGGCCTGTCGCGCTTCGTGCGCATGGGCGAGATCGTCAGGATCGGCGCCGGGGCGCGGGCGCGGTTGGGCGAGGTCGTGCGCATCGACGACGCCGCGATCACCGTCAAGCCGTTCGACACCCGCTGCGACGCCGAGATCGGCGCGCGCGCCTATCGCGCCGAAAGCCTGACGCTGTGGCCGCACGAAAGCTGGAAAGGCCGCGTCATCGACGCGCTTGGCCGCCCGCTCGACGAGGCCGGGCCGCTCGCCGCCGGGGCGCGCGGCCTGTCGCTCGACGCCGAGCCGCCGCCGGCCCTGAAGCGCGCCCGCGTGCGCGAGCCGCTGAAGACCGGCATCCGCGTCATCGACCTGTTCACGCCGCTCTCGGCCGGTCAGAGGATTGGCGTCTTCGCCGGCTCCGGCGTCGGCAAATCCTCGCTGCTCGCCATGCTGGCGCGGGCGCCCGACTTCGAGACCGTGGTCATCGCGCTGGTTGGCGAGCGCGGCCGCGAGGTGCGCGAGTTCCTCGACGACACTATGGGCGACAACCGCCAGAACGCCGTCGCCATCGTCTCCACCGGCGACGAGAGCCCGATGATGCGCCGCCTGGCGCCGAAGACAGCGATGACGGTGGCAGAGTATTTCCGCGACCAGGGCCAGTCGGTTTTGTTGATCGTCGATTCCGTCACCCGCTTCGCCCATGCCGCGCGCGACGTGGCGCTGGCCGCCGGCGAGCCCGCGGTGGCGCGCGGCTATGCGCCGAGCGTGTTCTCCGACCTGCCGCGCCTGTTGGAGCGCGCCGGCCCCGGCGCGGAAGGCTCGGGCGCGATCACCGGCGTATTCTCGGTGCTGGTTGACGGCGACGATCACAACGACCCCGTCGCCGACAACATCAGGGGCACGCTCGACGGCCATATCGTGCTCGACCGGGCCATCGCCGATCAGGGCCGCTATCCCGCCGTCAACGTGCTGGCCTCGATCTCGCGCATCCCGCAGCCGAAATGGACGCCCGAACAGCGCGCCCTGGTGACGCGCTTGCGCGGCCTGATCGCGCGCTTCGAGGAGACGCGCGAACTGCGCCTGATGGGCGGCTATTCCGCCGGCGCCGACCCGGTGCTCGATCAGGCGGTGAAGACGGTGCCGCGCATCTACGAAGCGATGACGCAATCGCTCGCCTCGCCGCTCTGCGACGATCCCTTCGTCGAGCTCGCCGCGGCCTTGCGCGCCGCCAACAAGCCCGAGGAGCCCGCACATGGATAAGAAAAAGCCGCTCGCCGCGGCGATCGGCGCCGCCTTCGGTATTGGCGTGGCGCGGCTCGCCGATCTCGCATTGATTGGCGGCTTGCTCGCCACCGCCGGCGGCGCCGTGACCTTCGCCGGCTATATGACGATGCGCGGTGGCCAGACGCCGCTTATCAACGGCATGCAATATCTCGCCATCTTCGCGCAGCCGAGCCATCCCGCACATGGCGAGGACGCGGCGACGCCGCGCAGCCTCGACATGAATCCGGTCGGCGCGATCCCGCCGCAGGCGAAGGCCGAGGCCGGCGGCTACGCCTTGGTTGGCGCAAAGCCGACCTATGCCTGGCTGCGCGAGGGCAACCGCATCTTCGCCGTGCGCCCCGGCGACGACGTGCCCCGCCTCGGCCATGTCGCGGCGATCGAGCAGCGCGGCGGCCGCTGGACGCTGGTTGACGACAAGGGCGCCAGCCTGATCGTCAGCGCGTTCGCCGATATCGCGCCGTCCGGGGGCGGCCGGTTCAACAAACGAATGATCTTTGGCGACGACAAATAGCGAGCCGGCCAAAGCAGGACGAGACGCCGAACCGCGCGTAGCGCCGGCGCGCATCCAGCAAGCTGCGCCCCGAGCGAACAAACGCCATGTCGACGAATTTCGTCGTCGCCAGATAGGGCTTGGCGATCGAGATCAGCGAGAAACGCCAAAGTCCCGCTTCCCCGCGCCAACGAAAGGAATGATAGAAGGCCGCTTATAGGCACAGGCCAGCCACCCCGCCTCACACGTCCAAATTCGCCACGTTGAGCGCGTTCTCCTGGATGAAATCGCGCCGCGGCTCAACCACGTCGCCCATCAGTTTGACGAAGATGTCGTCGGCGGCGTCGACCTCGCGGATCCTCACCTGCAACAAAGAGCGCGCCTCGCGGTCGAGCGTCGTCTCCCACAGTTGGTCCTTGTTCATCTCGCCGAGGCCTTTGTAGCGCTGCACCGCCACGCCTTTGCGCCCCGCCGCGTTGACCGCCTCCAGCAATTCCGCCGGCCCCGAAACGTTGGCCTCCTCGCCGCGTCGCATAAACGCCGCCGGGCCGGCGAAGGCGTCGCGCAACGGCTTGGCGTGCTCGTCGAGCCGGCGCGCCTCGGCCGAGCCGAGCAGCCCCGCGTCGAGCGTGATTGCATAGGCGACGCCGCGCAGCGTGCGCGTCAGCACATAACCGCCATTCTCGACGCGGCCGCTCCAGCCGCGCTCGGTCTCCTCGGCGATGGCGTTCATGCGCGCGGAAAGTTCAGCGGCGCGCTCAGGCCCGGCCTCGTCGTCGGCGGTCTTCAGCGGCTTCAGCGCGCCAGCCAGCGCCGCCTGCTCGACCGCGGCGCGGTCGTAGCGCGAATGCAGTCCGCGCAGCAGCCGCTGCATGGCGCGCGCCTCCTCAACCAAAGCGGCGAGATCGGCGCCGGCGCGCTGCTCGCCGCTGGCCAGCTTCAGCACCGCGCCCTCCGAACCCTGCGCCACCAGATAATCCTCAAGCGCCCGCTCGTCCTTCAGATATTGCTCCGACTTGCCGCGCGACACTTTGAACAGCGGCGGCTGCGCGATGTAGAGATAGCCGTTGTCGATCACCGCCCGCATCTGCCGGAAGAAGAATGTCAGCAGCAGCGTGCGGATATGCGAGCCGTCGACGTCGGCGTCGGTCATGATGATGATCTTGTGATAGCGTAGCTTGTCGATGTTGAAGTCGTCGCTGCCGATGCCGGCGCCGAGCGCGGTGATCAGCGTGCCGACCTGCTCGCTGCCCAGCATCTTGTCGAAGCGGGCGCGCTCGACGTTGAGAATCTTGCCGCGCAGCGGCAACACCGCCTGGAACTCGCGGTTGCGGCCCTGTTTGGCGGTGCCGCCGGCCGAATCGCCCTCGACGATGAAGATCTCCGACTTGGCGGGGTCGCGCTCCTGGCAGTCGGCGAGCTTGCCGGGCAGGCTGGCGATGTCGAGCACGCCCTTGCGGCGCGTCAGTTCGCGCGCCTTGCGCGCCGCCTCGCGCGCCTGCGCCGCCTCGAACACCTTCGAGGTGACGATCTTGGCGTCCGCCGGATTCTCCTCGAACCAGGCGCCGAGGCGTTCGTTGAGCAGGCTCTCGACCACCGGACGCACTTCGGAGGAGACGAGCTTGTCCTTGGTCTGGGACGAGAACTTCGGGTCCGGGCATTTGACCGAGAGCACGCAAGTCAGCCCCTCGCGGCAATCGTCGCCGGTGACGTCGACCTTCTCCTTCTTGGACAGGCCGGAGCGCTCGATATAGCCCGTCAGTTGCCGCGTCAGCGCGCTTCTGAAACCGATCAGATGCGTGCCGCCGTCGCGCTGCGGGATGTTGTTGGTGAACGGCAGCACGTTCTCGTGGTAGCTGTCGTTCCACCACAGCGCGACCTCGACGCCGATGCGGTCCTTTTCGCCGCGGATGAGGATCGGCTTTGATATCAGCGGGCTCTTGACGCGATCGAGATAGCGCACGAACGCCTCCAACCCGCCTTCGTAGAACAATTCCTCGCGCTTCGGCGCCGCCGGCCGCGCATCGGTCAGCACGATGCGCACGCCGGAATTGAGGAAGGCGAGTTCGCGCAGCCGGTGCTCGATCGTGGCGTAATCGAACTCGACCATGGTGAAGGTTTCGAGCGAAGGCGTGAACGTCACTTGCGTGCCGCGCTTCGACCGGCCGTTCTCCGCCGGCGCGGGGCCGACGACCTTCAGCGGCGCCACCACGTCGCCGTGGGCGAATTCGACGTAATGCTCCAGCCCGTCACGCCAGATCGTCAGCTTCAGCGTCGTCGACAGCGCATTGACGACGGAGACGCCGACGCCATGCAGGCCGCCGGAGATCTTGTAGGAGTTCTGGTCGAACTTCCCGCCGGCGTGCAGTTGGGTCATGATGACCTCGGCCGCCGAGACGCCCTCCTCCTCGTGGATGCCGGTCGGGATGCCGCGGCCGTCATCGCTGACGGTGCAGGAGCCGTCGGCGTTAAGCGTCACCTCGACGAGCTTGGCGTGGCCGGCGAGCGCCTCGTCGATGGCGTTGTCGACGACCTCGTAGACCATGTGATGCAGACCCGAGCCGTCGTCGGTGTCGCCGATATACATGCCGGGGCGTTTGCGCACGGCGTCGAGGCCGCGCAACACTTTGATCGAATCGGCGCCATAGGCGTCGCTGGCGGGTTCAATTTCGTCCGTCAAGTTTATCGGCTTTCGGCAGGGCTGGAGAGTCGCGCGCGCGACTCTTAATTAAGTGCCGGTTATAGCCGCAAACGGTTGCCGACGGGGAATTTTCTCAGCGCCCTGGCCGGTGGCAAAATTTCGCTTCCCAAGCGGGCGCCCGAGCGTGAACAATGCCGGTGCGTGATTCGCGGGGGGCGCGCGCCGGAGCCGAACGCTTGCGAGACGAACTCAACGAACCCCTGGGACGCGCGCCGAAACCGCCGCCGGCCTCGGTGCGCTTGGCGCCGCTGGCGCGCTGGGGCGGCCGCCTGGTCGTCGCGGCGCTCGTCGTCGGCGCTGGCGCGCTGTACTGGCGGGTGACGACGCCACGCCCGACCAATGTGGCGACGATCCCGTTTTCGGCCATCGCCACCGTCGCGCCGGCGGCGCCGGCCGCTTCGGCGCCCGTGGTCAAAGTGTTCCCGCCGCAGGCCAATGGCGCCGTCTCGGTGGTCAGCAACGGCGCCCCCGCGGCGCCGGCTGCCAACGGGCCGGAGATCATCGACGTCGCCCAGGCGCTCGGCCGCCAGCCGGCGGCCGCTGGCGACGGGCGTCTGATCGAGGCTTCGAAATACGGCCCGCTGCCGCGCATCGCCGCCGACGGCGCGCGGCCCTCCCAAGTCTACGCGCGGCCGTTCGCGGAGACGGCGATAACGCGCGGCGCACCGCGCATCGCGGTGTTCGTCGGCGGCCTCGGGCTCGACCCGGAGACCACCGCGACCGCCATTTCGCGGTTGCCGGCGAATGTCTCGCTCGGCTTTGCCCCCTATGGCCTCGATCTCTCGCGCATTGCCGCGCGGGCGCGCGGCGCCGGTCACGAGATCTGGCTCCAGGCGCCGATGGAGGGGGTCGCTGGCCCCGCCCCCGGCCCGCACACGCTCAACGCGAAGGCCAGCGAGGCGAAGAACCAGGATTCGCTGCACTGGTTGATGGGGCGTTTCGTCGGCTATGTCGGCATCTCTAATTACCTCGGCGGGAAATTCACCGCCGATCCCACCGCCGTCTCGCCGGTGCTGGCCGAGATCGCCCGGCGTGGTCTCATCTACCTCGACGACGGCTCCTCGGCGCTCAGCAAGGTCGGCGACCTCGCCCCCGGGCTGAACCTCAAGGCGGGGTGCGCCGACGTCATCGCCGAAGGCGACATCGACGGGGCGCTCGCCCGCGCCGAGGATATTGCGCGCCGGCGCGGCGCGGCGATCGTCGTCGCCAACGCCCTGCCGCTGACGGTAGATCATGTCGCGCGCTGGGCGTCGGGGCTGGAGAACCGGGGCTTTGCGCTGGCGCCGGTATCGGCGCTGGTGTCGGCGCAGAGCGAGCGCACCGCCGGGGCAAGCCGTTGAGGGCCGCCCCGGCGCCGCATCCAGGCTATCGCCCCTGCGCCGGCGTGGCGTTGGTCAACGCGGCGGGCCTGGCGTTCATCGGCCGCCGCCGCGACGCGCGCGGGGCGCCGCTCGTCGGCCATGAATGGCAGATGCCGCAGGGCGGCATCGACGACGGCGAAGAGCCGCTCGCCGCCGCCCGCCGCGAATTGCACGAGGAGACCAACGTGCGCTCGGCCACGTTCATCGCCGAGGCGCCGGAATGGCTCGCCTACGACCTGCCCGAGGGCGCCCGCGCCCGTTTCGGCGGACGCTATCGCGGGCAGACGCAGAAATGGTTCCTGTTCCGCTTCACCGGCGAGGCGGCGGAAATCGACATCGTGCGCCCCGCTGACGGCGCTGAGGAGCCGGAATTCGCGGAATGGCGCTGGGAGCGCTGGGCGGCGCTGCCCGATCTCGTCGTGCCGTTCAAGCGTGAAGTCTACTCCCAAGTGGCGGCGTGGTTCACCCCACTCGTCGCTCAGTCGCCGGCCTGAATCTCCGCCGCTGCCTCGGCGGCGAATGTCGCCATGTGGCGGCGCACACGATGCAGCGAAATGTCGTGGGGCTCTAGCGCCTTGGCAATTTCGGCAGCCAGCGCCTCGTCGTCGGCGATCACCAGCCCGCGCTCGACCAGCGCGGCGGCGTAATCCTGCAAGGCCTGGCCCTCCAGCCCGAGCTTGCCGCCCGCCCAGGCCCCAAGCATGCGGTTGCGCCGCGCCCGCGCCTTGAAGCGCAGTTCCTCCTGGTGGGAGAACTCGCGCTCGAAGCCTTCCCCACGCCGGTTCAGAGTGTCCATGATCGCCTCCTTGCACCGAAGTAAGCAGGGGTTTGCGACCCTTTCGCGGCGGTTTTGAGCCGCGCCCGCTGCCGTGCTAGGGCGGACGCCCGCCAGCCAGGAGCCGACCTTGAGCGCCGAACCCGCCGACATCGCCAAAATGCCGTTCGAAGCCGCGTTAGCGGAACTCGAAGGCATCGTCGACCATCTCGAAAAAGGCAACGTGACGCTGGAGGATTCGATCAAGCTCTACGAGCGCGGCGAGGCGCTGAAAGCGCGCTGCGAGACGCTGCTGAAGGACGCCGAAATGCGCATCGAGAAGATCGCGCTCGGCGGCGACGGCAAGCCGAAGGGGGTGGTTCCGCTCGACCCGGCGTGACGGGAAGCGGCCGCTACTCGCGCGGTGCGGTCGGCGGCGCCTCCTCGTCGTCCGCCTCCACCGGTTGGCCGGGGATTACATAGCTCCCCTTCAGCCAGCGCCCCAAATCGATGTCCTGGCAGCGGCGCGAGCAGAACGGGAGGTATTTCGCCTCGCGCGGCTTGCCGCAGATCGGGCACGGCTTGGCCGCCGGGGCGGGCGCCTCGCTCATTGCGCTCGCCAGCCGTCGAGCAGCGAGTAACCTTCGCCGGCGAGCAGCGCCGCCGTCTCGGCCAACGGCAAGCCGACGACATTGGCGTAGGAGCCGATGAGGCGGATGACGAAGGCGCCGGCGAAACCCTGAATGGCGTAGGCGCCGGCCTTGCCGCGCCATTCGCCGCTGTCGAGATAGGCCTCCAACTCGGCGCGCGACAGCCGCTTGAACCGCACCCGGCTTTCAACCAGCCGCGTGCGTTTCGCCCCTGTCGCGGTAATCAGCGCGATGCCGGTATAGACGCGATGCGCGCGGCCGGAGAGCAGCCGCAGACAATCCTCGGCCTCGTCGACGATCTCGGCTTTCGGCAAAATGCGGCGGCCGACGCAGACGACGGTGTCGGCGGCAAGCGTCAGCGCGCCGGCAAGCTCCGGGCGGGTCGCGGCGACGGCGGCGGAGGCCGCCGCCTTCTCGCTCGCCAGCCGCAGCGCCAAGGCGCGCGGCGTTTCCGAGCGGCGCGGCGTCTCGTCGAGATCGGAGGGGATGACGGCGTCGGGGGAGACGCCGATTTGCCGCAACAGCGCCACCCGCCGGGGCGACCCGGAGGCGAGCACCAGGCAAGGGCCGGGCGCGCTCAATTGCGCACGCCTATTTGAAGCGATAGGTGATGCGACCCTTGGTGAGGTCGTAGGGCGTCATTTCAACAAGCACTTTGTCGCCCGCCAGCACGCGGATGCGGTTCTTGCGCATCTTGCCTGCGGTATGGGCGATGATCTCGTGCTCGTTCTCCAGCTTGACGCGAAATGTCGCGTTCGGCAGCAGTTCGACCACGTAGCCCGGAAACTCCAGCAGTTCTTCTTTCGACATCTGAACCTTTCTTACCCCTCGCCGGCTCGCGGCGGCGGGAACCTATAGGATTCCGTTTCGTCCGGAAATGGCTTTTATGCGCTCCCGCGCTGCCGGCGCTGCTCGGCCTCAAGTCGCCGGAACCGTCGGATCGCGAAGGGAATGCTGCCGAGATAAAAGGCAGCGAGCGCCACCAGCGCCAGCAGCGGGAAATAGGCGATCGACAGCAAAGCCGCAACAACGCCGATCAGCGCCACGGCCACATATTCACGCGGCACGCGGCCGATTGCCTTGCCGGAGAAATGCGGCACCTGGCTCGCCATCAGAATCGCGATCGCCAGCACATAGACCGCCTCAAGGCCGAGCCAGCCGCGCGCCAGACCGCCGGGCCCGCCCTCGCCGAGCACCGTCAGATAGACCGGCAGCAGCCCGACCACCGCCCCCGCCGGGGCCGGCATGCCGACGAAAAACCCCTTGCGCCAGGCGGGATCGCTGGGATCGTCGCTCATCACGTTGAACCGCGCCAGTCGCAGCGCGCAGGCGATCGAGAACAGCAAGCAGATGAGCCAGCCGAGCCCGCGCAGGCTCGACAGCCCCGCGACATAGAGCACGATCGCCGGGGCGACGCCGAAATCGACGAAATCGGCTAACGAATCGAGTTCCGCCCCGAAGCGCGACGTACCCTTCAGCGCCCGCGCGATGCGGCCGTCGAGCCCGTCGAGCACCGCAGCGGCGGCGATCGCCATCACCGCCCAGTCGATCGCGCCCTCGAAGGCGAAGCGAATCGCGGTGACGCCGGCCGACAGCGCGATCAAGGTCACCACATTGGGGACCAGCATGCGCAGCGGCACGCCGCCAAAGTGCGCGCGGTCCGACCTATCGGGCGCCGGAGCGTCCATCGCTCACCCCTTGCTGAACAGGCGTTGCGGCTCGTCGGCGCGCGCCAGCGCGATGACGGTCTCGCCGGCGACGCAGCGGCTGCCAACGCCGATAATGACGCCGGCCGCGTCCGGCAGATAGACGTCGACGCGCGAGCCGAAGCGGATGAGGCCGAAGCGGTCGCCGGCCCCGAGGCGCGCGCCCTCCTGGGTGAAGCAGACGATGCGGCGCGCCACCAGCCCGGCGATCTGCACGACGCCGAAGCGCCCGGCGGCAGCGTCGATGACGAGGCCGTTGCGCTCGTTGTCCTCGCTCGCCTTGTCGAGATCGGCGCTCAGGAACTGGCCCGGCCGGTAGGAGACGCGGATGACGCGGCCTTCGACCGGGGCGCGGTTCACATGGCAGTCGAACACGCTCATGAAGATCGAGATCTTGGTCATCGGCGCCCCACCGAGGCCGAGATCGGGCGGCGGCGGCGCGGCGCCGACGAAACACACCCGCCCATCGGCGGGGGCGACGACGAGGTCGGCGCGGATAGGCGTCACCCGCGCCGGATCACGGAAGAAATAGGCGCACCACAGCGTCACCACGAAGGCGACCCAACCGAGCGGCGCATAAAGCCACCACAGCACCAGCGTCGCCAGCGCGAAGCCGCCGAGAAAGGGGTAACCTTCCGGGTGGATCGGGGCGAGTTGGTCGCGAATGGATTTCATCACCGCCATGCGGACCTCAAGGCTTGCGAAAGC
>Ga0134126_10003952_pt1 | contig 18554 bp, 16 predicted proteins | sample KB31752_FD_96881 | JGI IMG/M metagenome (GOLD analysis project Ga0134126, IMG submission 96881) | Terrestrial soil microbial communities with excess Nitrogen fertilizer from Kellogg Biological Station, Michigan, USA - KB3-175-2 | ecosystem: Environmental > Terrestrial > Soil > Unclassified ...
CAGTTTCGGAAATAGTGCTTTCAATCGTGGGGATTAGATAACTTGGAAGTGGGCTGCCCGGGTAGCATGCTCCTGAACAAGCGACGCTGTTCGGGCCAGGCGATCTGAGCAGCCACGGGACGCAGATTTCTCTCTGTGACTGGTTTCGCCGCTGGCATGAACAAGAGTTCCTCCTGGATGTCAGGGGCCAAATCCAGCAGTTTGGTGGCACGCCGCCCTCGCTGGCTATGCGCCGCGATTCTCCGGCACGGACTTCGTCTAGCGCCTTGTTCATTTTCGCCACGATGTGAAAACGATCAAGGATGTGAAGCGCCTCGGAGCATTTCTCGCGAATCACTTTTAGATAGGGCTCCCACATATCAGAGCAGACGAACACGATCTTCGAAGCCAATTCGTCGCCGATGACGGTGAAAAATCCCCGAAAGGATTCGATGGTTCTTTCGCGGCCCACCCAAAGGAGGCGCGTGACGTCGAGATCGATCTGATAAACCAGAGTCAAGTACTTGTGGCCTTTGGCATATTGGATCTCATCGACGCCGATCGCATCGATTTGCCCCAGCACCCGATGATCCAGTCCGAAGGTGACGACGTGCTCCACCGCGTCGAAGACCTTGTCCCAGGATGTCCGAAAGGCCTCCGCCGTCTCTTTCCAGGACAGTCGCCGCGCCCAACGGGCTAAGAAGAGCATGTAGGCTTTGGTCAGTGTACGTTTGCCGTCGCCCCAGGGAACTTCTTCGACAGCCACAATGCCGCAGCGGCGACAGTCGACGCGCCGCATGGTGTACAGAAGGAAGACGAGAAACCCCCACAGGGGAATGAACTCAAAGCGCCGTTCGGCGAGTTGGTCGTAACCGGGCGCCGGCAAATGGCAGCGCGAGCAGACTGCGGCCGAACCCTTGCGCGGTCGCACGGCCACTTCGATACTCTTCTTGTCGGCACTGAAGTTGGCGTGCTGGTAGACAAAACCTCGAAAACGATGGCAGCGGTTTAGAATCGTGATCAGTTCCATGATGCAGTACGGAAGCGAGCGGTGGCGAAACTTCGACCCTAAACCGACCGGCTCCCTGACTGACAAACTGTGGCCGTAAATCGGGGAGAGCGTCCAGAATCTCAATCAGAAGTTCCAAGAGGAAGCACTTAAAACCACGCCGGATGCTGCGGAATCCGTGAATGCTCCGCATTTGGTAGGATCGATTTCTCAGAACGCCGTTTCGGGCCACCGTCCAAAAGTCCTACTTTCGAGGAACTTGCCGCGGATTAACGTCCCAACCTGGCCTGTAAACTCTACGCAGGATCTGGAATCAGAATTGATCAGTTCTCGGTCGGCCTTCGCGCCGAATCGATCACCAGGACCTCAACTCCCTCCTTCGCCATTCGTAAGTTCAATCCGAGCTGCTCTTGAATCGCGAGGAATATCGAGGGATTGCCAGTCACTATTGGTTGAGGCGTGGCTCCGTCCATTGGTGGAGCCTCCGACAGCGGATGAACGCTTTCGGGAGCAAATCGCAGCTTGAAGCTGTACCGCCCAGACAGGCCTGTCTTATCGATAACGGGGAGGTCCATAAGCTTGTTCAGGTAATTGATTATCTGATCCATCGTCACTGCTGAAGCGATGATGACTCCCGGCCCCGCGGCCATCGAACCGGGACGAGGCGTCGGTTCTGCAGGCAAGCCTCCCATAGGCTGGGGCGAACTCTGCTGTCCAGTTGCCGATTGCGAAGCAGGATCGAACTCGACCAGTTTGGACCCGCCCTTGCCGATAGTCAGCGTGTAGGCCTTCAGCTCCCGAGTTTCGCGATTTGCCTTCAGAGAAAAACGTTCCTTCGAGGAGCGCGCGAAGTCTCACCGCCATGACTTCAGGAAGGTAGGGAGGCGACCAGGCGGGAATCTGAGTCACGTCCTCCGCCTTAGCTTCAATGCTCCACCGATCCGCTTTCATCCATCCCTCCGCGCCTGACAACTGATAGGCCGCCAGATGGTGGCAGATTGCGATCAGGGCTTCCAGAGAGAACTCGTTCGCGCTCAACCGGCCGCCAGGCTGAATGGTCAGTTGTTGGCGTGATCCAGGCAGGCTCGGTTTGACCGAGGCCACGTCGAAAACCGGCTTGATCTCGGGCGGCGCCTGCGAGAACAGCGGCGCAGTGGCAAGGGCCATTCCGAGCAGAACTGCATAGTTACATCGATCTTTCATCTCTAGAACTCCTGCCTCTGGACTGCCTTAATCGCGATCCCCGACAACAGCGCAGCCAGTAGAATGCTGACCGTCAAATGCACCCACGGAATGGAGCCGAGCAGCAGCTGCGTTTTCCTGTCGAAATACTCTGACCCCACGATGAAGCCCCAAGGGCTGAAAGCGCCAAAACTTCTGGTGTCCAGCACGATGGCGTCGACGAACAGGATCCCGAAACTAACCGCCGGCGCAGTGTACTCGCCTTCCACCACGGAGGAGACCAGAAGTGCTAGCGCAAGGAATACCAGCCCTCCCCCGGCGAGCAGGACAACATGAAAGACTGCTTGGTAGATCGACGTCGCCATGCCCGTGGCACGCGAAACCAAGAACATCGCCATCCACGGCACCACCGCTAGCGCCATCGCCTGACAAACTCCGCACAGAATGCGTACCCGCATCAGGCTCGTCCTAGTAACCGGTAATGCCAGAGTGAAACTCGAAGCGCCCACCGCCTTTTCGCGAAGCAGCCCGCCCATCATCAGAAAGATGACCGCCGCCACCCACATGGCCGCAATTAACCCATGGCCTGTGTGTAGCGAATGGTAATACCAATCCAGACGGGCAAATTTCTCTACCCCCTGAGCTTCGTGATAGACGTAGTAGGAGGGAAGCGCCACCATTCCGCAGAGCGAGAACAGGAAGCGCGCCCGAGTCTCCATCCACGCCTTATACCAGAGCATTCGAGCCATCCCTCACCGTCCCCAAGAAGACATCTCTCAATCCGAGAGGCGCCACCTCGACCGAGGTCGCTTGGTGAGTCCGGGCACGCTCGATAATTTCATCGGTATTGCCGCTCGAAAAGACTCTCATCTGATAGCCTTCGGTCCGGACGTTCACAACTCCAGGTAAGTCGAATTCGAGTTGGCGCGGCTCGAAGGGGAAAACCAGGTCGATTTGTCGGTAGGATTCGCGAATCTCATCCATGGAGAGATCTAACAGTAACCGCCCTTGGTCGACGATGCAGACTTGGTCCGCAATACGTTCCACTTCTTCAATCTGGTGCGACGAAAAGAAGACAGAAGTTCCTTCGCTGCTCTGTGCCACGAGGCACTCCAGCAATTGTTCGACGCCGATCGGATCGAGGCCCTCGCTGCGCTCATCTAGAATCAGCAGGGAAGGTTGCCGTGAGAGAGCCAGCAGCAGGGCCAGCTTAGTGCGCATCCCCTTGGAGAGTAATTTGACTTTACGGCCCGGCGGCAACTCGAATTTCCTGAGGAGCGAATCCGCCTTCTCCTTCCGCCAGTCTCGGTAAAAGCTGCTGGTGAAGCGGATGGTCTGCTCAACCGTCATATAGCCATAGAGGCGCTTGTCTTCGCTCAAATAGGCCACATCCCGGCGAAGTTCCACGCTTTCGGATGGGTCGTCAATCCGCTTTCCAAGAACTGTGCCCTCGCCGGAGGTGGGCCGCACCATACCGAGTAGCATCTTGATGGTGGTGCTCTTGCCCGCGCCGTTCCTGCCGAGAAATCCCGTAAGGCGATTGCGTCCGACGGATAACGTCAGTCCATGTACCGCTTCCACCCGGCCGTAGAACTTGCTGAGCCGGTTTGTTTCAATCGCGGGAACATCGCTCATCGCGTCCTCACCGGCGCTGCCGCCCGCAATAACTCCGCTTCGAACACTCGTCGGATTTCGTCGTCGCGCAGCCCTTCCTCGCGCAGTTCGCTGACCAATCCCGCCATGCGCTCGCGAGCCCGCTCGACACGGTCCAGGAAGGAACGCGCGCGCCGGCTCAAAGTCACAAACGCACCGGAGCCTTGGCGCAATTCGATCAGCCCTTCATGCTCCAGCTCCGAATATGCCTTAACCACAGTATTCGGGCTAACCACGAGTTCCTCGGCCAGAGCGCGAATGCTCGGTAACTGATCACCGTCCTGCAATGCGCCACTTTCGGCGGCATGACGGATACGTTGCATCAATTGCAAATACAGGGGCTCGCCTGAGGTTATCGCTAATTTTGAAAATATCACAGACTGTATCCGTCTTAAGGTACAGTGATACAGCCTTAATGTCAAGAGCACTCCCAAATATCAGATATGGAGATCGTGAGGGTGGGCCGCGATACTCGCCAGTCGCGCTGCCGTAGCGTTTAGGGGGGCTGAAAACTGCTTCGAAGGTCTTAACCCTCTATGAACAAAAGGGCCGATGTTCACAATCTAGCGTCGCGTTCGCACGGCTGCTAGCAGAGCCCCCGGACGCTATGCGGCCCCTAGCATCGACCCACAGATTCCTCCGACGAGGCAAAAAAACAATGGTATGGAAAAACTGGAAAGACTGGTGTGGGCTTGCTCCGCCCTGGCGGGCGTCGTGCACCGATGGAAATGGTTTTTCGGCGGCTGCGCCGCCGAAAATGGAATATGGTTTCGGCTAACCGAGCCGTTACCGGTTGGCTGATGCGATAATCTGATTGCGATTTCTCAGTTTAGGGACAGCGGATGCCCCCATTAATGGCGTAGAGCCGGTCCCGATTTCGGGGTTTAGGGACAGGGGCACCTCCCTTAATGGTGGAGAGCCTCGCCACAGCTACATAATCGTCTACAGCGGACTATAGAGTAGGAGCGAAATTCCCGACACCTACTTGAAATGGTTGGTCGGGGCGGGGCGATTCGAACGCCCGACCCCCTGCGCCCAAGGCAGGTGCGCTACCAGGCTGCGCTACGCCCCGACATTCCTCGATTTTAGACCACTTCCCGAACTTCTGCTCTAGCCCCTGCGAATCATTTCCGCCCGCAAGGCCCGCACTAGCTCTGCAACCCCCGCCCTGCGGTCCCCGAACAAATCCACCCACTGATATTCTCCCTGAATCCGGCGAGGTACCCGGCACTCCGTCAACCGCACCGGGACAATGAAGATGTCCTCCAGCGGCACGCGCCGTGCGCAGTCCAGCGCGTATCGGATCTCCGCCTGAAAACCGCCGCGCTTGCCCGCCGAGTTTTCAGAGAAACACGCCACGAAAAAATCCGAGCTCTCGATGGCGCGCTCGATCGCTCGCGGCCAGTTCTGTCCCGGCAGCAGCTTACGGATGTCCATCCATGGCCGGAACCCCGCAGCCGCCAGATCGTCAAACAGCCGCTCCGCCGCTACGCTGTCCTCCTTCACATACGCGATGAACACTCGTGGACCGGCGGCCGCCTCGAACCGCACGCCGTGCACCCGGTCGGCGTAGAACACACCCAAGCCTTCGATCTCCACCGCGCGACCATTTCCCAGATCGCGCGCCACCGCCTGCGCCAGCTCGGCCACTTCCGCGCTGCTAATCATCGCTGCGTCCGGCCTCCTCCTCGAATTCCAGTCCGCCGCCTGCGCCGCTCCGAAATGTCCCCAGACCTGGGAGCTCCGTTTCCTTGTTTTTGCGTGCGTTCGACAAAATCTGATGCACCGCGCGATCCAGGCGGTCCGCGGCCTCTCCAGCGGTTACTCCCGAACGGCGGGCCAATCGTTTTACGATATCCGGCTTCTTCATTCCGCTTTCACGCTACCAATCCGGCCCTGAAACTCCCTAAATCCGGAATCCAAAGTGTCCGCTCAACCAACTGAAAACAAATGCTGAGCCGTTTGCCGCTTGAGCCGGCGCCCGCGCCAAATGCTACATGAAACGATTTTAATTGGCGTTTAAGGGACGTTTCATGTGCCGTTGGATATCATTGTGCTGCAGACGAAGACTTCGTCGCATTCAAGGAGAAACCGCAATGAAGAAACTAACGACGCTGATGCTCGGCATGTCCCTCGCTCTCGGAACCGTGGCTCTGGCTCAGGACACGATGAAGAAGGACACCGATACCACCACCAAGAAAACCAAGAAAAGCAAGAAGAGCAAGAAGGAAGAGACCACCGAGAAAAAGGGCGGCTCCCTCTAGTCTGCTGTTCCCAGCTGCTGGGGCCGCGTAGCATGAATACTGCGCGGCGTTCCAGCTTGTTTTTGTATCTAACCCGGTAATGGAAAGCATCTGGCAAATGAAGAAACTGACAACCCTCATGCTTGGTCTCTCGCTGGCACTCGGCTGTGTCACGATCGTTTCGGCTCAGGACACCAGCGCGACCACCAAGAAGAAAACCAAGAAGACGAAGAAGAGCAAGAAGAGCTCGGATACGACCAAGAAGAGCGGATCGAACTAGCCCGTTTCCCCTTTGCCGGCCCCGCGCAGCGTGCGCCTGACTGCGCGGCGCCCAAAGGTGTCCATTCCCCCTCTCCCTTTCCTTTCCCGCCGGAGCCCTTAACTCCTTCCGATTCCTAGCCGATGCGGGAATTTCCGGCGACGCTTCCGCTGCCTGAATGTAACCTTCTCGCGTCCCACGACGCCCCTTGACAATGAGATCAATAGCAGCCTTGTCTTAATCCCATGAAGTCCTTCAAAGTCATTATTTTAAGCGTAGCAGTGGCGTTGGCGGGCTGGGCTCAGACCCCCGCCAAAACACGCGCTTCGGGCACTGTAACTGCCGTCGATCCGCAGGCGCATCACATCACCATCAAGACCGAAAAGGGCGACTCCATGACCCTGACGGTCGGCGACCACACCTTTCTCCGTCATCAGGCGCCGGGTGAAACCAAAGCCACCGACATCAAACTGACGGACGTAGTCGTTGACGACAAACTCGTCGCCAGCGGAGTCGAGTCCGCCGACCACAAGTCGATGGATGCCGGCACCATCCTCGTGCTCACCTCCGCGGACATCGCCGCCATTCACAAGAAAGAGGATGAGGACTGGCAGAAGCGCGGCACCAGCGGCGTTGTATCCGCTGTCGATCCCGCCGCCAAGACGGTAACCATTAAAGTGGGCCAGCGCGAAGTCACCGTCCTCGCGTCGGACAAGACCACCGTTCGGCGCTATTCGCCCGATTCCTTCAAGGGTTCAGATGCCAAGCCGAGCACCTTCGCTGAAATCAAAGCCGGAGATCAGCTCCGCGTGCTGGGCAACCGCGAGGGCGATAAGGTGACGGCAGAGCAGATCCTGGCCGGCACGTTCCGCCAGATCGCCGCCACCGTGGAGTCCTACGATCCGCAGACGCATGAGCTGAAGGTCAAAGATCTCTCGACCAAGAAGCCCGTCTCCATCAAAGTCGATAGCGATTCGCAGTTAAACAAGCTGCCGCCCGAACAGGCTGCGATGCTTGCCCGAGTGATGCAAGGCGGTCGCGGACGCGGCGGCGATGCGCAGGGCGGCGCACCCGGAGCCGGTGGACCTCCGCCCGGGGGCGCCGGACGTGGCTTCGGCGGCCGGGGCCGCGGGGGCCGCGGCGATATGGCCCAGGTTCTCGATCATCTTCCCCCTATGCCCGTCACCGAACTCAAGAAAGGTGACGCGATCATGGTGTTGACTACCGAGGGTACCGATCCCTCAAAAGTGACCGCAATCCGGCTTCTGGCCGGTGTTGAACCGCTTCTCACTTCGCCCAATGCCGCACGTGACATCATGAGCGGCTGGAATCTGGGCGGTGGTGGAGGCGGGGAAGGTAATTAATCCGTTCGCAGTACCAGCGGATTCCATTGGTGAAAGGCTCTTAGTGCAAACGAATAACAGAGGAAGTATGCCTAACTTGCGAAGGATTTTTTTTCTGCTCTTCGCGGCCGCCCTGCTCGTCGGCAGCGCGCTGGCCCAGAGTAATACCGGTACGGTAAAGGGCGTTCTTACGGATGACTCGGGTGCGGTCATTCCGGCCGCCACAGTCACCCTGACGGGCGGCGGCGCTACCAAAACCGCCCAGACCCAGGCTGACGGTTCGTATACCTTCAGCGGCGTCACTCCCGGCCAGTACACGGTGAATGTGACATTCCCGGGATTCGCCCCGGTGGCGAAACCGGTGACGGTGGCCAGCGGCGCTGCGACTCAGGTTCCCCTTCAACTCGCAGTCACCGTTGAGAAACAGGAAGTGACCGTAGCCGCGGAAGCGGGGCCCAGCGTCAGCGTGGAAGCGGACAACAACGCTACCGCTCTCGTCATTCGCGGTGAAGACCTTGCCGCGCTCCCCGATGATCCCGACGATCTCTCCGACGCCCTGCAGGCTCTCGCCGGTCCCGGCGCCGGCCCCAACGGCGGCCAGATTTATATCGATGGCTTCACCGGCGGCCAGCTTCCTCCGAAGGAATCGATCCGCGAGATTCGCGTGAACCAGAATCCGTTTTCGGCGGAATTCGATCGCCTTGGCTTTGGCCGCATTGAGATTCTCACCAAGCCGGGCACCGATAAGATGCGTGGCCAGGTCGGCTTCAACGATACCGATGCCGCTCTCGATTCGCGCAACCCGCTGGCGTCCAATAAGCCGGATTTCTACAATCGCAACATCAACGCCAACCTCGGCGGCCCCATCAATCATCGCTCTTCCTACTTCCTCAGCTTTGAGCGGCGGGATATCGAAGACAATTCCATCACTCACGCGCTGTTTGTCGACCCCACCACGCTCGCGACCACCCCGATCAACACGTCCCTGGTTACGCCGAGCCTGAATAACACCATTTCCCCGCGCATCGATTACCAGCTCAGCACCAATAACACGCTCACCGCGCGCTTTGAAGAGCGCTGGAATTCCCGTGAGAACCAGGGGCTCGGCGGCACTGCTTTGCCTCCGCCCTTCTCGCAGATTCCCTTCAACAGCAACGGCAATAACCAGAACATCATGGTGACGGAAACCGCCATCGTGAACCCTAAGATCGTTTACGAAACGCGCTTCCAGTACACTCGCAGCGACAGCAACACCTTCGGGAACCTGATTCCCTCGGTTGGTGTTGCCGGAGCGTTCACAACCGGCGGCAACGGACGCGGTACGGGTTTCGGCAAAAGCCAGCACTATGAGATGACCAACCTCGCGGTCATTCAGCACGGCACGCACGCCATCCACACCGGCATCCGGTCACGGCGTGAAAGCGACCAGAGCTTCAGCCAGGGCGGCTTTGGCGGTAGTTTCAGCTTCCTCGGCGGTCTCGAGCCGGTTCTCAATGGGAACCAGATCGTCACCGATGCGAACGGCAATCCCGTGACCACTTCGCTCACCAGCATTCAGCAGTATCAGCGGTTTCTGACGCTGCAGAACGCCGGACTTTCCATGACGCAGATCCAGGCGCTCGGCGGCGGACCTTCGCGGTTCTCCATCACCGCCGGCCAGCCGTATATCAGTCTTTCGCGTTGGGACATCGGGCCCTTCATTCAGGACGATTGGCGCGTGAAGCCGAACTTCACCCTCAGCCTCGGCCTGCGCTACGAGTGGCAGACGCTCGTCGACGATCACAAGGATATAGCTCCCCGCATTGGTATCGCATGGGCACCCGGCAACGCCAAGACGGGCCGCCAGAAGACGGTCATCCGCGGCGGCGTCGGCCTGTTTTATGACCGCATCGGTATGGGTCCGTTCGAAAGCGCCATCCTCAACAACGGCGTAAACCAGGTGAGTTACACGGTCTACAATCCGACGTTCTACCTGAACAACATTCCGCCAGTCAGCACGCTGCCCCAGGCGCTCAATACCATCAACGTTGTCGATAAACACCTGCGCGCCACGCGCAGCATTCAAAGCGCAATCGGCGTGGAGCGCCAGTTGCCCTACAACACCACGGTGGCGTTCACGTATACCCGGAACCAATCCCAGCACCTGTCTCAGGAAGTTCCCATCAACACTCCGCTGCCGGGCACTTTCAACCCGCTGCTCCCGCTGAGCCCGACCAACGGCGTCTTCCCGTACGGCTACAGCGCCGGCCGCATTTACGATTACGAGACCGGCGGCTACCTGCACCAGAACATCCTGATGTTCAATTTCAATACGCGTTTCAGCCGGCGCGTGTCGCTGTTTGGAAACTACTCGTACACCAATGCCAAAGACATTCCGGGCAGCCCGACGGATCCGTACAACTTCGCGCTGGATTACGGCCGCAGCAGTTTAGATCAGCACCACAACTTCCAGTTGACGGGCTCGATTATCGGCCCGAAGAACATTCGGATCGCTCCGTTCGTGACGATGCGCTCCGGTTCGCCCTACGACGTAACTCTCGGGTACGATCTCTTCGGCGACAACGGCAGCGCGCGCGCCGGCGCCGCACCTTCGGGAGCAGCCTGCGGCGGAGACATCGTCTGCACTCAATTCGGCAAGTTCTCGACCCTGAATCTTTATCAGAATCCCAACGCGATTAATAACATGATCGCGCGCAACCTGCTCACGCAGCCCGGCCTCGTCTCGGTCAACGCTCGCATTTACCGTGTCTTCGGATTCGGTCCTTCGCGCAACGGAAATCCTGGTGACATGGGCGGCGGTCGCGGCATGGGCGGCGGTGGATTCGGTGGACCCGGCGGTGGCGGACCCGGCGGCGGTGGACCGCGCGGCGGCGGCGGCATGCGCATGGGCGGCGGTGGCGGCCGTGGCGGTGGCGGCGGCGAAAGCACGGATCATCGCTACAACATCAACATCGGCGCCAGCATCAATAACGTGCTCAATCACTTCAATCCCGGCGGAGTGGTCGGTGTCATGACCAGCCCGTTCCTGGGCCAGCCGACGAGCGTCAACACCGGTTTCGGTGGCGGTCGCGCGGGCGGCGGTGGATTTGGCGGCGGTACGGCGAACAATCGCCGCATCGAAACCTACATTCGCTTCTCGTTCTAAATGAACTGCAAGTGGGGCAGGCGATCTCGCCTGCCCCTTTTTCTATTTGCTCTTTCGTTTCTCTCCCTCGCACAGCCGCGCTTCGAAGTTGCCTCAATCAAAGTTGCCGAATCGCGTGGCGGCCGCGTCTCCCTCACCGGCGGACCCGGCACTGCGACTCCTACGCGATTCACTGCGCGCAGACAAACTCTGCTCAATCTCATCGCGCAAGCCTACGATGTGCCGCCCTACCTGGTAGACGGTCCTGATTGGCTGCAAACAGCGATACCGTCCACTCCGCGCTTCGATGTCGATGCCACTGTCGCGCCAGGCGCAACTCCGGAGCAGTTCAAAGCGATGTTTCAGAACCTGCTCGCTGAACGCTTCACGCTCAAAGCCCACCGCGAACAGCGGGAGAGCGCGGTCTACCGTCTCACTGCCGGGAAGGCGAACCCAAACTGCACGAGAACACCGACCCACCCGCGCCTGAGGGCACGGAAATGACATTCGGCCCGAAAGCTTCGGACGGATTCGCCACCATTCCGCGCGGAATGTCCAATATCCTGATTGACCAAAGCAACGGCGGCATGGCGCTCAAATGTGTCCGCTGCAATTTGACGCGCCTTATCTCGCTGATCGGAACTTTTCAAAACGGCCCCGTTACCGATGAGACCGGGCTTAAAGGGACTTACGACGTGATTCTCCGCTTTTCGTACGGGGGCGCAAACGAACACAATTTTCCCGAGTTGCCTGCGGCCATTCAGGAGCAGCTCAACCTGAAACTCGTCCCCGGCAAAGCGCCCATCGAATTCCTCGTAATCGATCGCGCCGCGAAGCTGCCCACCGGCAACTAACGCGAGCATTGACCCCCGCGCCTCGCGCGCCCTACAATCTCTAGTGGGACCAAGGTGATTCCCCGCTCAATCCCATGAACATCTCCGTGAAAGGCGAGTATGCCCTCCAGGCCATCTTCGATCTCGCTACCCAACCGCCCGGCGAACCCGTCAAAATTGCCGATATTGCGCGGCGCCAGAAGATTCCGCAGAAATTTCTCGAGCTGATTCTCGCCGGACTCAAACAGGCAGGCTTCGTGGAATCGCGCCGCGGCGCCGAAGGCGGCTACCTGCTCGCGCGCGAGCCCGATACTCTCACTGTCGGCGAAGTTCTGCGATTCGTGGAAGGCCCGCAGTCCAACAAATCCCGGCCGCGCCGCAAACCCGACACTCCGTTCACCGACATGTGGAACCAGGTGGATTCCGCCATCGGCCATATCATCGACCGCACAACGTTCGCCGACCTTCTGCGCGCGTGGAGCGACAAGCAGAACAAATTCGTCCTGAACTGGGAGATCTGATTGAGAGTCTACGACGACAATTCCCTGAGCATCGGCCGCACTCCGCTTGTGCGCCTCAACCGCGTCACCGAGGGCGCCAAAGCTAACGTCCTCGTCAAGATCGAAGGCCGCAACCCCGCGTATTCCGTGAAGTGCCGCATCGGCGCGGCCATGGTGTGGGACGCCGAAAAGCGCGGAATTCTCAAGCCCGGCAAAGCGCTCATCGAGCCGACCAGCGGCAACACCGGCATCGCGCTGGCATTCGTCGCCGCCGCGCGCGGCTACCCGATCACGCTCACCATGCCGGAGACCATGTCCACTGAGCGCCGGAAAGTGCTGAAGGCGCTCGGCGCCAACCTGATCCTCACCGAGGGCTCGGAAGGTATGGACGGCGCTATTTCCAAAGCCGAAGAGATCGTGGCGAGTGACCCCAACCGATTCGTCCTGCTTCAGCAGTTTAAGAATCCGGCCAATCCGGAGATTCATTTCCGAACTACCGGCCCGGAGGTTTGGGAAGATACGGATGGTGCAATCGATGTCTTCGTCTCCGGAATCGGCACAGGCGGAACCATCACCGGGGTGTCGCGTTATATCAAAAAGGAAAAGAAAAAGAAGATTGTCTCGGTGGGTCTGGAGCCCACCGGCAGCCCCGTCATTTCCCAGCATTTGGCAGGGCAGCCCATGCGCCCGGGTCCGCACAAGATACAAGGCGTCGGCGCAGGCTTCATTCCAGACACGCTGGACCTCTCGATGGTCGACCGCGTCGAACTCATCAGCAATGAGGAATCGCTCGAAATGGCGCGCCGGCTGGCCCGCGAAGAAGGTATCCTCGCTGGTATCTCCTCGGGCGCAGCGGTCGCTGGAGCGGTGCGTCTGGCCAAACTTCCGGAATTCGCGGGAAAGACCATCGTCACTGTCCTGCCCGATGCCGCCGAGCGCTATCTCAGCACAGTCTTGTTCGAAGGGTTGTTTGATGAGAGGTAAGTAGCGGGCGCATTTGGGTGATAGGGGTGAGTGCGCCCGCTGTCGTAACGGGGATTTAATTAGAGGACGAAGAAAAGAACTGCCGATGTTACAGCCGCGGCCGATAATTTCAGTTAGCTCTTTAGGGCTACTCTTCGTGGGTATCCTGGCCGCGCAGGACCCGCCTCCCCAACAGCCGGCGGCGCCGCCTGCGCCTGCGGTTCTCCAAAACGGAGGCAAGCCGATTTCCGTCCCGTACGCGTGTACCGCCGAAGACATCCGTTCCGCCGGCTTGAGTTGCTCGGAAGACCAGCCCTGCGCCATTTTCCTGGAAGCCGCCGCGGCCACGGAGCATGCCGGACAGATCTTCGTTCTGGGAAACATACATACCGAGGCTGTAACGCTGTACTCCATCCTGCTCGCCAGCGCGGACGATGGAAAGACCTGGAGCGAAGCGTATGCGCGCATCCCCGCGGCCGGGCTGGATCGCATTCAGTTTCTGAACGCGCAAGACGGCTGGATCAGCGGCGAAGAGCTCTCCCCGCTTCCGCAGGATCCGTTCTTCCTCATTACAGGAGATGGAGGCAAAACCTGGCGCCAGCGCCCGCTCTTCGCCGAGGAATCCGATAACCGGTTCGGCTTGGTCCTGCAGGTCGCATCCGACGGCAAGACCAACCTCGCCGCGATCGTTGATCGAGGGCAGGGTAGCGACACGCGCTATGTGCTTTTTCTGTCGGATGACGCAGGCGCCACCTGGCAAATCAAACAGGAAAGCAGTAAGGCGATCCAACTCCCCCGGACGCTGTCGCCGGCGCCGCCTCCGTCACTAAAAGTAAGAGTCGAAGCCGCAACGAAATCCTTCGTGGTGGAGCGGCAGGGAGGCGCCATAGCGCGGTTCGCGATCCAGCTATCGCCGTGTAAGCCGGAGTAGTCCGGAGACCGGCCGCTCCGCCCATCGTGGTATCGTCATTCTTCCGCACAATGCGCCGGCCGTTCCTCCTCATCGCGCTCGTCGTCGCCTCCTTTCTGATCCTTCGATCCCTCCCTGCCGGATTCGCCTCTACCTACCTCGATCCGCTCGGACAAATCATCGCGCAGGACGAAGCGTTGTACGCATCCACGTCCATCCATATGGCGCAATCGGGCGACTGGCTCACGCCGATGTTCCTGAACCGGCCGGCGCTATATAAGCCGCCGCTGCTTCCCTGGCTCGCCGCCGCTTCCGTCAAACTGTTTGGCATTTCGCGCACCCCGCTACGCCTGCCGGCGGCGATCCTTTGCGGACTTGCCGCGGGGCTCATCTTCCTCTGGATCGCTGAACTTGCTTCGTGGCAGTGCGCCCTGTGCGGAGTTGCCCTTCTGGCGGCCAGCCGTCTCTTCACCATCGTCGGAGCCGCGTGCCTCACCGATGGGCTTCTCGTCGCTTTTTTCATTGCCGCGATGTACGCCTTATTCTCCGACCCCTGGCTGGAATCGCGCGCTGCCTTCTGGACGTTCGCCGGCGCAGTTGCCGCATCCGTGCTTACGAAGAGCATCGCCGGGATTCTGCCGTTGATGGTGCTGGTCCTCTATTCTGTGACAGCTCCGTCGAAGTACAAGCCCGCGCTTTCGCGCGTCGCGCTTGTCGCCCTCGCCGCCGCGGGTCTGGTAGCGCCGTGGTACGCCTGGCAGTTCGCGGCGCACCCTCGCTGGTTCTGGACCGACCACTTTCTGGTGGAAATCTTCGGATATGGAACCGGCGCTCCGCCGCAGACCTCACATGAAAACCGCTTCGCGTTCTACTTGTTGCGGCTGCCGCTCACAGATCCGGTGCTGGTCGCGCTCGCGCTCGCCGGCGTCCCGGCATTCTTCGCCGCGCTTCGCAAGCGCACTCCGGAGGCCTCGCTGCTCGCCTGTTGGATCATTGTGGTGCTCGCTTCCGTCTTCGGCTGGTCGTATCGCAACCTCACGTATTTGCTGCCTCTATTTCCCGCGCTCGCGATCGTCGCCATGGCTTATGGCCCGTTCGCGAAGATGACACCCGCGTGGTGGATGTTCCCGCTGACCGCCGCCGCCATTGCGCTCAAGTTCATCGCGCCGCTGAGCCCGTGGGGGATTCCGACCGCACCCTCACACGTGCCCGCGGCGCCCGCTCTCACCGCCTACTGTGAACTGCATCGCGGCAACGACCTTCTCATCATCGATCCAGACGACGAGCTGTTTGCCGCGGATCTGCCACTGCCGCGCATCCGCTACGTTTGGCGAGGAGAACCGCCGCAAGCCGGCCGCTACGCACTCGATTTCGCGGATATGGGCATCACTTTGAGCGTCGCGCAGTTCGACGACCTTCCCAAACTGCGGCCGGCATTCCGCCGCAAACTGCGCGAGTGGGGAGTCGACGCGGACCCGATCGGCACCGTCATCTACTATCCCGATCCGGCGCAGATCGCCAGCCTCGTGGCTGCTCACCCTAACAGCGACTTCCTGCTTCCACACGATGCCGCGCCCGCTGCCACGCACCTGCTCGTCAATGAGCCGGATGGACACGTGCTGATGCTGTCGCGCGATCCCAAGCCTGCGCCTGCGCCCGCGTGGACATGCAATCCGTAAGCGCCTATTTCCGCACGGGAACGCGGTGCAACGGCCCGAGTAGTCCGAACACGCCAACCGAGTTTGTCGTGCCTACAAATACCTTGCCGTTGGCAATCGCAGGCACAATGAACTTGTTGCCGGCGCCGAAATGGTCGCGGCCGCCCGGCGCCTGATCGCTGTTGTACAACTCCGTCGCCACGTTCGATGCCAGGTACGCATGCAGCACCGCCGTGCCTGAGTTCTCCACGGCCCACACGATGCCGTCCTTAGCGCCGTTCGCCGAAATCGCCGGAGTCGCGCCCGGGTAGGGAAACGTTGTTGCCGATTTTGCCGCCGCCGAAAAGGCTCCGCCGCGAAACGCGAACGCCCGCAGTGAATCGCCCACGCCGCCGTAATACATCTGCCCGTTGAACCATGCCGGGCTCGACCATGCGCCGGAGGGAAGCGCATTCGGCAACAACTGATAGATGGCATCCATGCCCGGATTGAACTTGCCCATGTTCGCCTGATCCAGAACGTAGATGTTCCGATCTTTTCCGGCGCCTATGGCCAGCGAGACCATCTGCCCGCTGCCGTTGTCCAGCGGAGGAGTCAGCATCAATCCTCCCGATCCGAGATCGACATCGCCATTCGATTCGGAAACTGTATTCACCATGGTGAAGTAATCCGCTACGGCAAGCGAGCCCGAGTCCGCCGTAGACACTTTCACAAACGCATTGCCGAAGTCGCCCTTCGAAGGAAAGCCGGACGCCGTAAGAGCCACGTCGAACGTGCCATTCCCCGTCAGGAGATACACGTTGCCGTTGGCATCGGCCGCCGGACCCGCGCCCGCCGCCCAAATGCCGCCATCGTTGCCGTTCGGCGCCAGGTTCAGGACGCCGCGCTGCGTTAGTGTTTTCTCGTCGTAGCTCAACACCCAGCCTGCGTACGCGCCGCCATCGCAGTGCGATCCCCACGTCGTGTAGACTACTCCGTTCGCGATCAGCAGACCGGGCCGTGCGGTATGCACGGAGGCATTGAACGTGTTCTCCGCGCCCTTCCCCGGATACGCCGCTGCGATCTCCACCGGGCCGCCGAACTGCTCGGAGAGCGTCGCCAGATCCAGCGCATGAAGGCGGTGATGATACTTCCGCGACCCGTCCCTGGACTGCGCGACCGCATAGATAGTGCCCGCGGGGCCCACGGAGCGGTCGATCGCGGGAGTCGCTGTGATCCCGATCTCCGGGGTTACCTGCTCGCATCCGTGATCGTCGCTCGGAACTTCACCCGCCGGCAGCAGCGACACCTGTCGCAGCTTTGCAAAGGAATCCGCGTCGAACGCGTACAAACTGCCGTGCTCGGTGGCGACATACAGGATATTGTGAATGCCGTCGCCCGGAATGTTCACCGCGGACACGTAAAGCGGCTGAGCATCCACCTTCCCGTCGACCGCCAGCACCGCTACTAAACCGAAGCGTGTCTCCTTCACATTTCCCGGATTCAGGATCCGTTCGTTCAGGTTGGCGCCGGTCCGCGCGTTATCGTTGTGCCACGTGAGAATGTCCGCCTGCCCCCACGCCCCCAGAACGCAAGCCACCCCAAGCACCGCGACCCTCATGCCCCATACGTAACATGGATGCCCTCGCGGATAGGGCGAGGATTCGCACAAGACGGGGCAGCACTGAGCGATTGTTACGCGCTGTTACGCCGCCCGCTCCTGATCCTTGTACTGCAATTGGTAGAGCTTCCAATAAATGCCGCGCTCCGCGAGCAATTCCTGATGCGTTCCGCTCTCGCGCAACTGGCCTTTGTGCATCGCCAGAATGCGATCCGCCCGCTGAATCGTGCTCAGCCGGTGCGCGATCACAATGCTCGTGCGTCCCGTGACCATTCTCCCGAGCGCCTCGCGCACGCGCATTTCGGTGTCGGTATCGACGCTCGAAGTGGCTTCATCCAAAATCAGGTATCGCGGATTGTGCGCCAGCGCTCGCGCAAAGCTGATCAACTGTTTCTGCCCCGTGCTCAGCCCGCCGCCGCGTTCGCGAATGGGGTGCGCGAAGCCTTGGGGCAGCGCGCGCACGAAATCCAGCAGATTCACCTGTTCGGCCGCGGCTTCTACTTCATGCAGCGCAATTCCTTCAGTGCCCAGCCGTATGTTCTCTTCCACCGTTCCCGTGAAGAGGTATGGGTCCTGCAAGACCACGCCGAACTGCCGCCGCAACTCGAGCGGATCCAGTTCCCGCACATCCACTCCGCCCACGCGAATGGCCCCGCGCTGCACATCGTAGAAGCGCAGCAGAAGACTGATCAGCGTCGTCTTCCCCGCGCCCGTGTGACCCACCACAGCGATGGTCTCGCCGGGCTCGATGCGGAAGCTCACATCGCGAAGCACCCAATCTTCGTCCTTGTATGCAAACCAGACGCGATCGAACTCGATCGCTTGAATCGCCGTTCCGGCGGCGCGCGGCGACACGGGGGCTACCAGGCGCGGGCGCTCGTCCAGCAGTTTGAAAATGCGCTCGCTGGACGCCATAGCTCCCTGCAGAATGTTGTACTTCTCGCTGAGATCCTGAATCGGGCGGAAGAACCGCAAGCCGTACTGCAGGAACGCGGCCACCACGCCGAGCGTCAGGGCTCCGCTTTGCACCCGAAAGCCGCCGTATGTCAGAATTCCGGCGAGCGCCAGCATGCTGATGAACTCCACCACCGGATAGAACCAGCCATACGCCGTGATGGCGTCTTTGTATGCCTCCATGTGCTCGCGATTCACGCCTTCGAATTCCGCCGCACTCCGTGCCTCGCGATTGAAGAGTTGCAGCACGACAATTCCGGTGATGTGCTCCTGCAGATAAGAGTTGATCTTCGCGATGGCAACGCGAATTCGCCGGTAGCTCTCTGTTACACTCCGCCGAAAAA
>Ga0134126_10003953_pt1 | contig 18553 bp, 28 predicted proteins | sample KB31752_FD_96881 | JGI IMG/M metagenome (GOLD analysis project Ga0134126, IMG submission 96881) | Terrestrial soil microbial communities with excess Nitrogen fertilizer from Kellogg Biological Station, Michigan, USA - KB3-175-2 | ecosystem: Environmental > Terrestrial > Soil > Unclassified ...
CTCGAAGTATTTTATAATCGGCAGCGACGCCACTCGACCCTTGGCTATCAGTCCCCCGCCGAGTTCGAAGCAAAGGCGGCTGTCGCGTAACCCGGTGTCCACAAAATCGGGGGAAGATCAGTCATCGCTACCGTAGACCGTATTATTGGCAACAAGGACATCGGTTGAGCCATAGCCCACCGTAATACCGCCATGATTGCCATAGAGAATGTTATTGTAAATTTGGTGTGAACCGCGCGCGATAAGAATGGCAGGTGCTGTGTAACTGTTTCCCGTATCTTCACGGGTATAGCCTCCTCCATTGCCATATAAAGTATTGTTACGGATGACCCAGCCATTGACCGGGTATTCCTGCTTAAAGAGGTTAATGCCAGGCCCGTCATTATCATGAATAAGATTATTCTCTATAAGGCCATTATTAAAATATACATACATTCCGTAGTTTATCATATTGTGAATGTTGTTCCCGATAATTTGGCAGTCGCCGCCGCCACTGATACCCATTCTGCCGTTCTTGATTTCATTGCTCATGATGCGGATGCCGGTGGCATGGGTGGTGTTAAAGTCGCCATCGAGTCTTATTGCATAGCTGCTCGCATTGGTTCCGTCGATAATCAGGCCACTAAGTTCAATGTATTGGGCTTTTTTGGAGAAATAGACCACGAATACTCCAGGAGGGCCAATTATCGTGGCTTGTTCGCCGGGGTAAGAAGCATAGCGCGTCATCGCGCCCGGCGTGCCGTTACGAAAGACAAACCCGCCACTGCCATCAATCATGGGTTCATTATAAGTGCCTCCCCGAATGAAGAGCGTATCACCGGCTGCCAATGCCCGCGAGCCTTTAGCAAGGGTTTTAAAAGGTGCTGCCTGCGTACCGGGGTTGGAATCGCTGCCGGTGGTGGCAACATAGTAGGTAGCGGCGTGGGCGGAAGCAGCTATGGAAAGAGCGAAAACAAACACGGCCAGCTGGGTCAGGCGGCAGGTGTTGGGCGAACCTCGGTTGCAAACGTTTCGACGGAACAAGGGCATAAGACCGGCACGTAAATGTGAATCATGGTGCTACCATAATAATACTTAATATAGTTTATGCAAGTTATTAATTGGCTGTTAAGGGTTCATGGGGTACCGCATCAATAATTGGGGTTCGCACGGTCGCGGAAGCTCTTAAGCGTACGCGACGGTGCGCGGGTTTCTCTCTGCACGATCGCCCGGCGATGGTGCATCTGGGCGGAGCGTCTCCCCGCAACCCCTCCGAACAGGTTTTAAAGTCCCGGTTAATGAATTGACTGAATTAAGAAATATAGAGAACACGGTCACAGAACTGTCATTTGACAGGGCAGGGAATACCGCTATTGTAGCCCGTATCCGTCACCCACCAGAAAGGATACGACAATGGAAGCCGCGACGCTTGAAGCTCCTGCCCTTGTTCACACGGAAGTACCTGCACCCGTCCCGCAGCCCAGCGTGGCCGAAATCTTGGGCGAGCATCTTGACCACTCCCAGCAAAAGAAAATTGCGGTGGAGACTCTGAGCAATATCAAGTTCCTGATTGCACCGGATGGCAAAAGCGCGGTCTCCGCGAAACCACTTCCCAGCGATACACACCGGCAGATCGTGGAAGAATCCTTAAAGACCGTTCTCAGGGAACGCATCGATAATGCCCCCTATTTGCCAGCAGCGGAAGGAATAGGGGAGAAGCTTGGATTATCCTCCGGCAGTCACTACGTCGAACTCACTGGCGCGGCAACGATCAAAATGCTGGCTGAGGCCGGGGTGAAAGACTTTGCCACCGCCCTTGATGCTAAGCAGCAGAGTCACGCCGCAAAGGTGCGGTGAGGGTTTTCATCTCTTCGTGCAATCAGCTGTCAGTAGACGCTTTCTGCTGCCGGTTATTGTTCTGAGGTTGTGATGCTAGGTGTCAACATTATTTGTATTCATGATTACAACCTATAGGGAATGTCCTAGGTGGCCAATGCACCGATTTTAATTACATTCACTCCGCACAGTGAATTTAGGACAGCTCAGGATTCAGCAGGTGGGACATGCCCCTCACGAAGAATGACCGAGGGACAGCACAATGCAGCGGGTGCGATCAAACCTTTCGCAAGCTGGATTTGACCAATCGTGGTCTATGCCTGGCCTGTGCCAAAGCGGGTAAGCCGCCTAAGCGGGAATGGGCAGAGCCTCCGCAGTAACATCGCTCGGGTCGCACTATTTCCCCCATACTGGATGAAAACGGCAGCCATTACCAATCGCTGGACGATATGTGTGTGTAAGGCCGCCGCGTGGAATAGCGGGACTGAGCTGACTCTCCCAGGTTGTTCCCCAGTTCCCGATTCGGTTGCCCTACGCGAGAATAAAGAAAATCAATGGAGGGCATATGAAAACAGGAATGATCTTGATGTTGATGGTGGGACTATTGGGTACCGGAATGGGCATGACCTATGCCGCCGATCCGATGGCTGAAAAAGAAGCCAGTCCCACCATTAAAGAGCGGCTGACGAAAGATACGATCAAGGGCACCTTGATGAAGATCGAGGGAGAGTACTACGTCATAAAAGATACCGATGGGGTACAGCATAAGATCCATGTCGATAAGAGCACCAAGCTGGATAAGGTGGTGGCGGGCGATATGGTGAAAGCCTATGTGACGGATAAGGGTCATACGACCACGTTGCAGCGGGATAATTGAGTCCCTGCTAGAGGAGAAAGAATGTGTGTACGGTACGGACGCGTGCTCACAGTAGTGTAGCTCAGGAAGAAACCATGACCGATAAGCAATGCGCTCATCCTACGTGCCAGTGTTCTGTTCAGGCGGGAAAAGAATTCTGCTCTGACGCATGCCGCAATGCCCGCACCGAGGGCACGGCGTGTCCCTGCAACCATCCGGGTTGCCATACCGGCTAATAAAGCTCGTTTCCGGAATAGAACCTCACATCAAAGGAGACTCGTACAATGTCTGTCATCGAGAAATCCATTGACCTCAATGTTGCCGTCCGTACGGCCTATAACCAATGGACTCAATTTGAAGAATTCCCCCGCTTCATGGAGGGAGTCGAGCAAGTCAAGCAGATTGACGACAAGCATCTCCATTGGAAAGCCACCATCGGGGGAAAGCAGGAGGAATGGGAGGCGGAAATCACCGAACAGGTTCCCGATCAGCGGATTGCCTGGCGGAGCCAAAGCGGCGCGAAGAATGAAGGGATCGTCATCTTTTCGCCGGTGACGGAGGGCAAATCGAAGATCAACCTTCGCATCGAGTATGAGCCGAAAGGGATGGTCGAGAAGACAGGAGACATGATTGGCGTCGTGTCGCAACGAGTGGAAGGGGACTTGAAGCGATTCAAGGACTACATTGAGTCCCGAGGGCGCGAAACCGGGGCATGGCGGGGGAATGTCCAGTAAGGCAGCTGCCTCGCGCGGCTCTTCGATAAAGGAGAGGCAGACATGAAAACCATCTTCAGTGCATTGATAGTTTCGGCGGTGCTGCTGGGATGGGGTTTCCCATCGGTTCCAGCACAAGCGGAGCAGCAGCGGGGAAAACAGGGAAGCGTACAGCAACAAGCCAGTACAGAGGCACGAGATGCGCGGGATGACAAAGAGCCCACGGCCCAGAATATGAACACGAAACCATCACGGGATATGTCCGGCTTAAAGGATACTTCCCAGGAGGAAGCGTCAACACCTCAGGGCAGTGGGGATTCACGTGATGCCCGGGATAACAAAGAAGCTGGCAGCGGCAGCTACAATTAACCTCATTATATAAACTTCACGGGGAGGCGAAGCTCTCCCCGTTCCCCGATCCTACCACTCCATTTCCCTGTCCTGAGCGAGTTCAGGAAATGCGGCTTTTGTCCTATCCTAAGCTTCTTGTCCTTCCGGTTTCGCTATCCGCTCCGGCTTCTTCACTGGCTGCGGGTCGGGGGTGGTCACTTGCACCGTTTCAACAAACGGCGCGGTTGTATCGGTCGGCGCAAGAAACAACTCCGGCGAATACTGAGTGATGGTGTCACAGGTGCGGAGTTTCAGGGCGGTCGCAATCGGCTTTAAATTTCGGCCAGAGAGACGGATCACGGCGGAGCTGGTCATCACCGACAGAAAATCTGCCTCCGGCGCATTCACCACCAGCTGCAAGAGATTCTGGTAAAAAAATGAATATTCAAGGCGCGGCGACTGGCTCACGATGGTAAAGGCATAGACCTTGTCTTTGTTGGTGAAGGCCGCATAGGGCGGCTTGCCGGTGGGTTGCTCCTTCTTCGGCGGCTTCAGTTCGTGAATCGTGGCCGAGGGCTTCGCCTCCGCTTCCCCTATTCCCCATAGCTTGGCTATCTCGTCAATATCATCACTCATCGCTCTAGCTCCGGCTCGCGTGCTTTCTCGTCGGTGCGCTGCGGTTCGGCTGTCCGTGTCACAAACTCCGACCAGGATTCCTGCGGCTGTTTGTTCGGCGGCTCGGCTTCCATTTCCGGCGGGTGGTGCTGCGGATCAGGAATCGCCGCGTGTTGTTCTTCGAGCGAGTCATGGCTGCGCTGTAACCAGTCGTCAAAAGAATGCGTACCAAGATAGGGAAGCTGCCAGCCGTGTCTGGCGAGAACCGCTTCTTGCTGGTCGGTAAATTCCTGCGCCGTGGCATGCTGGAGTTCACGCTGGTGAATCGCGTATTTTTCTAAGACGGCCAGCTTGGGATTGTGGACGATGGTCGGTGTCGCCTCCCCTTGCTGCTCGGCTGCCAGTTGCTGTTCCTGTGGTAAGACCCGCGCGGCACTGCTGCCGCTCGTCTCCGCCTCCCCTTCCTTCGCCTGCATCCAGGCGCTGGCTTCCTTGGCGCTCATGAGGCTGTCGCGGTCGAGATCAGTCATCTTGGCGCGGATGTCGGCGGCCTTCGCGCCGTCGATCCTCCGTGCCAAAGAATGTATATCGCCCTCAGGGTCGATCAGCACAAAATCGCGGCGGTCGGCTTTGGCGAGGAGATACCCCTTCTCTTCGATGGCGGCTTGGAAGGCTCTACCTCCATCCGACTGCTGCCAGAGTTCGGTGATTTCGGCTTTCATCTCAGCGGGACTAATACCGCTTTCCTGCGCCCGAAATGTCTCCCATTCCTTGAAGCGGTCGCGCTCCGGTGGCGGGGGCATCACCACAGGGGCAAGGTCAAACCTCTGCTCCAATTCGCGGGCGGTCTCAGTGTGAATGGGATAGGTGAAACTATCCGAGGTCGCCGTCATGGTGTCGGGATCGATCCGACTCCAGATAATATGGCGATGGGTGCGTCCGTCCTTTTCATGCTCCACTTGAAAGCGGGCGTGGTCGGTCAGTCCTAACTTCGCCTCCAGCGTCTCCACGGCAATATCCCATTGTTCAGGGGTCAGATGTTCATCTTCCCTCGGGTTGATGTTCACATGGTAGAACGGGTTTTGTACCCGTCCGCCTGCCGCCAGTAAGCGCATTTCGCGGAACGCTTCCGGCAAGGTCTCACCATACAAGCCTTTCATCTCGACAATAGAAACGCGCTCGTTGTCCTCCGTCTTCATGAGATGTTTGGCAAAGAATGCGCCGTTGCGTCGGCTGCCGCCATTGATAATCATGTCCTGCCGTCCATCTGGTCGCAAATGAGTTTGGCGGCCTGGCGAATCGCTGCCAATGTTTCTTGGAGGTCTGCCACAAGGGGGATGTCACCGCGATTCATCCCTTTTGTCAGTTGGTTGAGGTTGCCACCGATTTTCCCGACCTGTCCGAGGAGTCGTTTCAGAACGTCCACCGCTGCCGTCGGGCGGCGGATCGCGCGCATGGTCGGGGTCTCTAAGGCGCGGCTGCGGAGATACGACCCCAGCGTTAATCCGGCGCGGTCGGCCAGGGCTTCTAACTGCTCCCGCTCGGCAGGGGTAAACCGCACCGTGAGCCGGTCCTGTTTCTGGCGGCTCTCGCTCCGTTTTTGTACTCCCTGCGCCGCTCCGGTCACCTGAGTATCTCGAACTCCTTTCTACCGTGAGGGATGCAAGCGGAGAGTGGAACGTCTCCCTTGCCAAGACGGGTTGGGACTGGCCGCTCGGCGGGCAGACAACCCACGGCTTGCCACATCAATATAATGCTGCTTATAGAGCATTATGGCGGCGAAGGCAACCATAAAATTCTGCAAGGTCAAGAGGTTAAGAGAGGTAAGAAATCGGAGGCGGAATGATTAACAATAGCAACGAAGTGATGAGGGAAAATTAACCGCGATTCGGAGTAAGTCGAGTAACTGAGGCGGGATTTTTTCGTAGCTTGACGGTCAGTGAGTTGAGGATTAAAAGCAGAAGTCTCTGGTGACGGGTCGTGCCGACATCCAGAGCTCAGGGTGACGGAAGTCACGCGGGGTGGCGCTGCCTCCCCGCACCCCGCCGCGTGGTTTGTGATTCTAGGGTGATGGATTATCTCTCGCACGGTCACGCAACCCGTGACGGTGCCGACCGATGGACACGGTGCGCCGCGCACGGTGTTACCCCTGCCCTACCCCAGATCCGCACGGTCGAGGAGCGGCCACTTTAAGCGACGGTGCGTCTTTCTCCCTGGCACCGTGTTTCCGGTGCCACCTCTCCGAAATGGCGGATTCGGTGGAAATCGATTTTAAGGCGGTTTAAAGGCTCATACAGGGGCGAAATTTTTTTTGATGCCTTTTCCCCTATCCCAATCCATTTCGTTGCTCTGCTGCCTTCCTATTGCGGTTGTATTGGTGTTTGAGGGTATCCCCTAGCCTATCCCTCGCTCTAACACCCTTCTGCATGCAATTTCTTCCTTCCTCTTGTTCTGGCTTGAGTGGGTAAAGAGAACAAAGCCTTCTTCCAATGCCGTGCTTACGGCTTGCTGGAAGAAGGCACTTGGGGCAAGAGCCTCTCAGATTTTCCGAATCCGCGACGTTATGTTGATAAAAAATCCCCTCTTTCTAAAAATAATTTCTATAAAGATTCTAGGCTTGTGGATAGTTTTTTTTAAGGCACTGAACTCTCAAAAGAAAAAGGCATTTTTGAAATTCTCTCGGTCGCTCCAATGCCGTATGGCGGTCGCTCCAATGCCGTGTTCTGGGTCGCTCCAATGCCGTGTCGGTCGCTCCAATGCCGTGGGTTGGTCGCTCCAATGCCGTGCTTCAATTACGCCTCTAGCGCTTAAAAATACTCTCCCTGTTGATAACTTTCTCCATTACGTCAAAAAGCGGCTCGTATTCCGGTCGCTCCAATGCCGTGTTTTTCAGAATCGGGGTTAAATAAAAACAAGAGGTTCGGGATTCGGAATTAGGAAGCAGCTTTAGTGATGTGTACCTTATCTTCGTGGTCAATATGCCATTCACTGATGGCACCAGTGGCTTGAATCGCCTGTAGCGCATTTCTGAGGTTGGCGCGGAAGTGTTTTAGGTTTTTGGTGTCACTACCGCTGAGCTGGCGGAGGTAATCGACGGTCACAGGGAAAGGTTTGCTGTGGCTGCATATCCATGAGTGGAGATGTTGGGCAAGGGGCTTTCTTCCGAGTGCTAGGCGTTGTTCCCACTGGATTGTAGTAAAGCCGCGCTCAAAAAGTTTAATGAGCTGGCGGTTGATGGTAACGACAAATGCGCCATTATCGAGTTTGGCCGCGCCCTCCGGCAGTAGCGAACCCCAATAAACATTCTGCCCTTCCCGCTCAATCGCAACAGAGGTTGCGGTAAGTTCCTGTAAGACAGTGAGCAGCCATTGATACTGGCTTTTTCCTGTCGATCTCCCAATGTGTTTTAACAACTGCCGAGCCTTGAAGCGGAGCTGGTTATTCTCCTGCATCCCACGCGCAAGGTGGACGATACCTTCAAACACATCCAAGTCGGCTTGAGTTAGCCGCTTGCCCGTGTAAGTAATCTTGAATCCTTTCTGGCTGAAAATCGGGTCACGCCGTAGATACTGCACCTTGTTTGCTGGTACAGCGGCAAACAACGCACTGCGGGAAAATTCATTGGGAATTCCGCGCTGAGGGTCAGGAATAAACGGAAGCTGGTATTGCTTGTTGCGTTCGCGTGCCTCAAGGTTCTTGCGAATTCTGTCCAACGTGCCAGTTACATCCGAGTCGGAAGCCATGCGCTTACTTTTCCAAAATGCGGTCGGCGAGTTGCACGGCTGCGGACAAGATGAAGGGGGCGCGTTTCAATCCGCGCTTTTTTGCAGCCTGGTCTATCCGCTGCAACACTTCAGAATTAGGGCGCAACATTACCGGAACACTCTTAGCTTTTAGGGCTGGTACCTGTTCTTTCGATCCGCTAATAAATGCTTTCTGTTCGTTAGTTATTTGATTACCATTAGATAGCAATTGATTACTGTCAGGCTTCTTGGCAATAGTCATATTCTGGTACTCCTTGTTTCGTAAAACCAGCATGTAAAAATGCTAGCAGAGTAGTTAATTCATGAGTGGCTTTTGGATCTTTATATTCCACAACTCCTAACCCTTTCGCGCTAGCATCGGGAAAGGCTTTACGCCTGATAATGCGAATCGGGGCAAGTTCAAAGCCTTCCTTGGTTTGTAGATCCTGCGCGGCAGCAGCGTTGTCGGCTTCCTGCAGGTGGTCGGCTTCATTCAGCACCATAACCGCACGGAGTGAAGTATTGCCGCGTGCGCGGGCTTCACGAACCACAGCAGCAGTATCATCTGCACCCCACAGGTCATAGCTGCGTGGTTTCACTGGTACAAGCAGGGTGGCATCAGAAAGTAAAAGCGCGGAACGTAAACTCGGGTTATCTCTGCCGCCGACATCAATGATGATGTCCTGGTATTTTTTGGCGAGCTGCGGCACTTGCACAATAACCGCTTCACCATAGAGTGAAACAGCGGCAAAACCTACTTCTCCTAACTCCTGTTGACGGAGCTGGGTGTTGAGGGTCGCGGTTGCCTGTGTGTCTGCATCCACCAGCAACACATCGCGCCCCACTTTCGACAACGCCACAGCGAAATTAAAGGCCAGTGTGGTTTTGCCAACGCCGCCCTTGGTGCTTCCAACGATAAGAATCATAATTTGCCCTGTTAGTTATGGAAATAAAACGCATAGTACAGGATATAAAATATAAAGCAATAGATAACTAATAGTAATCATTTGATTACTTAAAAAGCATATCAAGCCCCGCTCAAGAAAAGGGTGGAAACGCCAGTGGGCGAAAGATGGGACGGCGGACGAGTGCAAGCGTGCCACTTTCTGAAGTGGCGCGGTTGCTTCGAAAGTGTCTCACACGCGAGGGCTTTTAAACCCCGCAAGGCAGGAAAGCGCAGCGGCTAGAGTGCTGGTTACCTGCCGCTAGTGAGCGCAGTTCAGGGATATAAAAACGTAGTGATTAGTAACATGATGATAAGCAATAGTTAACTTGTAGTTATCATTTGATTACTTATAGTAAGAGATTGCCTTTATATACAAGTCGCTTGACGTGTAGTCCTTTTGTGACTACACTTGTATGACATTGTCAGCTAACGTATGACAATTGGATTTCTAGGAGCTTCACATGACGACTGTTGATTCATATGTCCGCGCCCGCATTGATACCCGCACCAAGAAACGCGCTGCTGCTGCATTGGCTGCAATGGGGCTGTCTACGTCCGATGCGATTCGCCTTCTCATGATGCGTGTTGCCGATGAGCGGCGGCTGCCTTTTGAAGTGAAAGCACCCAATGCAACTACCCGCAAGGCAATTGCCGAACTAGAGGCAGGGGAGGGGAAACGTTTTAGCAGTGTCGATGCACTCATGGCCGATTTGAATGCGGACGATTGAACGGCCTGCCGCATTCAAGCGCGACTTCAAGCGAGTCAAGGCTACTCCTCGCCACAGCAAAGACATCGATCAACTCTTATCTGCCGTCGTAGAAAAACTGCTGGTTGACCAAGCATTGCCACCACGGAACCGTGATCATGAGTTAAGCGGTAACTGGAAAGGCTACCGTGAATGCCATCTCAAGCCTAACCTCTTGTTGATTTACCGCAAGCCCGATGCCGACACGCTGCGACTGGCGCGGCTTGGCTCACATAGCGAGCTGTTTGAGTAATGTCTTAGAAATAATAAGCGCATTAAAAAACCCGCAAGGCCGAAGCCTTGCGGGTGTGGCGAGTTAATACTCGCCCGGAAGCATAATCACATCGTTGCAGAAATACAGTTTTACTTCCGGCAGCGGGAAATCGGTAAACGGTATCAACTGGTCGTACACCACATGACCGTTGCCGTCGTCACAGGTGAGCAGGGCAGAGGAATCGGGATTCACTTTCAGCGTCCAGACCTGGAACTCTTCCGCCGCTACCGCTCTGACCTGTGTTTGTGGAATCGCGATCGCATCGAGTAGCCAATACGCCCCGCCTTGTTCTGCCAGATATTGCACCCCTTCGGTGTAGAGCACGTTCCGGTTCAGCGAGTGCCGGTACCAAGTTTCGCTGCCAGAGAATTGCCGAAGCGCTTCGGCGGTGAGGGTTTTTGTGTTGCTCATAAAAGCCTCCTTATAAATGGTTACCCCCACGGCGGGGGCGAAGAGGCAAAGAGCCGCCGCACAAGCCGAAGCTGTCATAGCTTGTTGGGGGCGACCTTCAGGGGGAACCGAAAAGCGTCATTGACAGCAAGGCGCGGTGGCTAGACTGCCGATACCCCGCCCGTTGGGGGTATGTGAGGAGGCCAGCAACACGAAAACCCGTAAGCATGAAGAAGCGGCCATGCTCATGTGGCGGAATTGGGAAGGGCAGCGAGTCACCGGATTTTCGCAACAGAAAACCCGCAAGGCCGGAAACCCTGCGGGTCTGGCGCGTTATGACGTACTGTCCGCAATCAGAACAGGGACAGTTGCCGGTACTGACTCAGGTATTGGTCGAGCAGGGTAATCATCCGGGCCGCGTTGGTTTGCTGCGTGTCCGGCGCCCAGCGATGCGAGGCGAAAAGGCGCTGATAGCTCCGCTTGAGTTCGCGGATTCCCGCCTCAAGCGCCTCCTGGCGAGAGGTGTAAGCAGTATCGTTCCACACGGAAATAGGCGAGCCAGCACCGCCAATGCCGTAAGCGTAGCGTACAGCGAAGGCGAACCATCCGTTCGGCGCGTGAGTGATTTTCACGGAAGCCGTCCAATGCGGTTCAAGCTCAATCGTGATGTCCTCATCGGCAGGCAGGACACCGCACTCGTTGCAGGGGGCGTTGCCCCAGAGGGCTTGCAATTCCCGCAGCGCCTCTTCAGAACGCCAGTAGTCGGGATATTTCATACGGATTGCCGCAAGCTGCGGTGACAGGTCGATCGATGTCATGGCGGCCTCCTTACCAGCTTGTGCGCTGAGTGGCGTTCAGGCGGCCACAGGCAATGGCGTGATATTTCGCGTCCAGCTCGATGCCGAGATACTGGCGATCCAGAGAATGTGCGGCCAGTAAGGTGGAACCGGAACCGGCGAAGGGATCGAGCACCAGCCCGCTTGTGGGCGTAAACGCGGCAATCAGGGAGGTAAGTACCGACAGCGGTTTTTCAGTCGGGTGATACTTGTTCCCGCTATACGTCCAGTCGATGACATCGCCGATGATAGCCTGCGGCTTGGGATTGCCCTTGGCGAGCAGATAGGCGGCTTCATGCTGGTAGCGGAGGAACTGAGTTTTTGAGGTGTAGCGTTTGGGGAAAACCAAATGCCCGACGACGCGGAAGCCTGCGGCGCGGAAGGCGGTGAGGAAGCGATCGGCTTTCGGCCAGCCATAGAAGCTCACGGCGAAGCTATCGGGCTTCAGGACGCGGTACATCTCGGCGAAGGAAGGTTTGAGCCACGCATCGTGATGGTCGTTTGGCACGCTGCGCCCGTCACGGGAGCGGTAGCGGGTGATGTAGGGTGGATCGGTGAGAATGAAATCGACGCTGTTACCTGCCATCTTCGGCAGCAGCTTCAGGCAATCGCCTTCCCATAGCTGATTCGTCAGATCATTGTTTGCGAGAACACCATTCATAAAACATCTCCTTGTCGTTGTGGAGGACACCCGATGCGTCCTTCCTGGTGACCACGACAAGAGCCAACGGATGAAACGAGCCGCGCCAAGCTGAATTTTGCGCTTCCCGCGAGGAAGCCTTTAGGCGGGGAACATTCTGCTTGCGCGGCGACGTGCCGGTGGCAGAGTGGGCACCAGGCTGGAAGGATGTATTGGGGTTTGTCGTTCACTCATCAAGGCGCGGATGTGCAGGCAGTGGGCGGGAATGATGACGGAAGCAGATAGCAGGGAAGGGGATGCGCTGCACTCACTGATGAGTTTGCAGCAGGGGCAGAGAAAAGAACTCAGTAGCGCACGTTGAACACCGGGCTTTGTGCCGGTCAAGCAGCGTAAAAATGAAAGACGTTTAGGGGTTATTATTCACCCACCGGATAACGCAATTGGTGTGACATTTCAGGATGCCTATGCTGCAATAGCGTCACCCCGAAAGCGACAGTCGGTCTGGTGCCTTGCTGCAAGCAGGGAATAGCGCCCTATGCAACGAGTGTGAAATGATCACCTATCTCATCTCGTACGAGCTGCACCAACCATCTCACAACAATGGCCAACTTATAGGGGCCCTCCGCATGAAGGGCGCGAGGCGGATACTCACCTCATCATGGAGCCTGACCACACCCGCCTCGGCGGAGCAGGTGCGAAGTTGGGTCATGCAGTTTCTCAGTGAAAAAGATCGCGTGATTATTTGTGCGGTCGGCGAATATGCCAGCTATAACCCGATGGTGGAGATTCGTGCAGCGGGAGAAAGGAACGGGTGATGGACAACATCGTTCAGGTGAACCCCGGGCTCTATATCAATATCGCGGAGGCCGTGAAGATCGAGGCCCACGGCAAGAGCTTCCGCATTTCCGTCCGTAACGGTCCTGGGGCGTTGACCGAGTATTATTGCCATCCCGAAGCCCCCGGCTATACCAAGCTGAAGGAACTGCTCACGAAAGCCAAACTCGCGACTGCCTGCTAATTCCAGAACGGAGCAACGAATGCCATATTACAAGGGACACAAGATTGTCTTACGCACCGGCGTGCAACATGATGGGCGATGGATCTGCGACTATGACATTGTAGAGGTCGCTCAGGGAGGGAGAGGAAAGAACAACGGAATGGCGCACGGCACCTATCCAACCCGTGAAGAGGCACAAGCCGCCGGCTTCAAGATGGCGCAATGCATCATCGATTCACGCGAAGCCGCTGCCTAGGATCAGGACTCATTCTTTGAGATAGAAGATGACGGTTGCGGCGATGCAGATGGCCGAGAAGAACGTGTGAGCGCAGCGGTCGTACCGCATGGCAATACGGCGCCAATCCTTGATGCGACCGAACATGATCTCGATCTTGTGGCGTTGTTTGTAGAGTTGTGTGCTGTAGCGGCGCTGCTTCCTGCGGTTGTTGCGCGGCGGGATGCACGGTGTGATACCGTTCTTTTTCAAGGCGGCGACCAACCAATCGGCGTCATACCCACGGTCGGCGATGAGATGGTGTGTTCGTGGGAGACTGGGGAGCAGATGTCTCGCGCCGGTGTAATCGCTCGTCTGCCCGGCGGTCAGCAGCAGACGAACCGGCTTGCCAGTGCCGTCGCACACGGCGTGCAGCTTCGAATTCAGACCGCCTTTCGTGCGGCCAATACAGCGGGGTAGCGCCCCTTTTTGAGCAGGCTGGCCGCCGTTCTGTGGGCCTTCAAATGCGTGGCGTCGATCATCAGGCAATCTCTCGCCCCATGCTGTCGCGACAACTCATGGAAGATCTTGTTGAAGATTCCCGCCCGGCTCCAGCGCACAAACCGGTTGTAGAGCGTCTTGTGCGGCCCATAGGCCTTCGGTGCATCCTTCCATTGCAGGCCGTACCGGATGACATACATGATCCCGCTGATCACCCGCAGATCATCCACTCGCGGAATGCCGTGCGAGACCGGGAAATACGGTGTGATCCTGTTCAACTATTGCTTGGTCAACATGAATACGTCACTCATGGCCACCTCGCAGCCAGAGTGAATCACATCGCGGTTCCCCAAGGAATGCTAAAACTTAATGAGTCCTGAGCCTAGTGTCTTTCTAGTCTCTTCCAGTTGAACCAACCGCCTTGGCAAGACTCCCATGGAACAGTGTGCTTTAAAAAGCATCCGGAAGAGCTGTGCCTTTCTTGAAGGAAAGCGTTGAGCTGGATGCCGACTCAACCATACCAGGGAGTATGGCTGGCAGCGAAGGTTTGCTCTTCTACCGCGAGGATGGGTGCTGGCTCTGCGAGGACATGGCGCACGAGGGAGATGAGGTGAGTACGCTCAAACGGTTTGGCTAAAAACGGCAGTGTTCCTCGGTTGATTCCATGGTCGAGCAGTTCTTTATCAGGGTTTCCCGACATCAGGATGATGCGGAGCCCCTTCCGAATCACGGTGGCGCGGACGGCCAATTGATGACCGTTCACATGCGGGAATGGGTTAGACGTAGGAGCCAACTGAAACCCTGGTGGAGGTAAGACTAGGTCGGCCAGCAAGAGGTCAATCCGCCCGTGATGCTGCGTGCAGATTTTCAGGGCTTCGGAGCTGCCATCGGCTTCGAGTACCGTGAATCCCGCCTCTTCCAGAAGCGCTTTGCACAGTCTGAGAATCGGCAGTTCATCATCGACGACTAAAATAGTCGGCGAAGCCTTTGACCCGTGACCATTCCGTTGATCCGGCATGCGTGAGTCTTCCCGCACTCATCATAGGGGTGAACCTATGACCTGGCGAGGAAAACCCACCTTTCAACAGGTTAATTGTCGTCAAGACAACATTGTTGTCCCAATAACATTCTTCTGCAGGGCAGGCGAATTTGTCCTGCGGAATGAACTGCCTGGCATGGTCACTCTGAGCAGAGAAATATTCGGAGAGGAAGCGAGGCTAAAGCTTATTGTGCCGTGCCGTTCATACTCAGATTGAAAAGGCGGTCTAATGCCCGCTGTCTCGCGCATTGCATGACTGAGGCCGCTATATCGAAGAGGACTTGTTCATCGTCACCATCCATGAGCAAGCACATCCTGGACTGTAGCGCGTCGATGGTTCGCTCCAATACCTCCACGTGGCGCACAAAGTGCTCTTCGGTCTTACAATCATCGGGGAATGCCGCCATATGTTCTTCAAATAGTGTGTCGGAGCGGTCTTTGGAAGCCAGCAGGCGCAGAAGCCAATTCTGCCACAATGCCAGCCGGACAGTTTCAACGGCCTCGGTTGGGTGAATGGGTGTGACAATCACATCGAAGGCATCGGTCTCAATCACTTCCTGTGCCGTGCATAGCCGCTCGGTACCGGCAATCATCAGAAGAGGGGTCAGCAATTGAACGGGGTTCTTTTGCCTGATGAGGTGATAGTCAGAGATGAGCAGGGGACTCATCGCAATGGTATCGTACGACTTTGTCCGTAACGTATCAGGAAAGCTGGCTGGTGAATCGCATAGATCGATGCGCACGTGAGGAAGGGAGTCCGCTAAAACCTGAGGAAGCGTGTCCAAGATATACGGATTGGTCTCCGCAATAAGAATTGATTCGAGAGACATACACGACCTCAATGCACGCGGCAGGATTATACTGCAAACCGCTTCGCATAAGTAATATTCGTTATCTAACCTAATCTAAATACAGGGGATCGGAGTGGCTGGCCGCTTTGTGGTGTTTACGTAAGGAGGGAAGCTTTGCCTCCTCGCGCCTCCAAACATGTTTTCAGTTCAAGGTAGGGGAGTGAAAAAGGTTAAGAAACATGAACGGTCACATCAAGTTCGGCTTTACTTATGAATAACACGTGTATTTATAAGTAGAATAGGTGTCAACATTATTAGCCTCCATTATAAAATACTTATAGGGAATGGCCTAGGTGCGTAGATGCACCAATTTCCCTCACATTGGCTCTCGTGTACAGTGCCTTCATCATTCCCACAGGAGTTCTGTCATGGAGGGGAACTATCTTACGGTGCTCTTTTTCTCTGGGCTGCTGGGATTTGCCACACTGATGCCGCTTGGCCAAGGTAAGGCGAACGTAGAGAAGCCAGAGGTGGTGCAGAACACCAATACCGGCAACCACAATAGCTGGCAGAATAGTCAGCCGGATCAGACTCCCGTCTCCGTTCACGAACTAAGCTCGTGGATGTTACTCGGCCTAGGTCTGGCCGGAATCGCTTTTGTGAAGAAGATACGCTCGAAGAGCTAGCTCATCAAAAGACTTCAGCGAAGGTGTTGCATGAAGACGAAATCGTCCCTCCACCATGCATCACCAGAGGAGGTGAAAGAATGAAGACCGAGAAAGAAGTGTATGTCCATCCAGTCCTGACGAAACATGAGCTATTGCGTGACATCACGGCGGCCTTTTCTGGAGGACATGGTGGTGGAGCTATAAAAGACCGTATTGGGGATATTGTCTGCCGGGTTGCCCCGCGTAACCCGCACTGCGACTAAAACTGTCTCGTGGCTGGTCATTCCATGCTGGAGTGGCCAGCTTCTTTATCATCCCGGGCATTGCGGGAATCTTTACTGCCCTGAGATTTTGGCTGATGGGATGTGTCCTTTAAGCCGGACGTATCCCGTGACGGTTTGGTATTTTGATCCTGGGCTGTAGGCTCTTTGTCATCCCTCGCATCACGTGGCGGCTCTTTGCCCTGCTGGTGTGAGCTTCCCGGCTTTCCCCGCTGCTCCGCCGCCTGCGCCGGAACCGAGGGCAAGCCCCATGCAAGCAACACCACCGAAACTATCAATGCACTGAAGATGATTCTCATATCTACCGCTCCTTTGCTGTTTGGTTGACGTATACCATAGCTCTTAGAGAAATACTTATTCAGTGAGTTGGCTTGATGTGTCCTTTCACAAACATGTGTTTGTGAAAGACCCCACCTCCTGCCATCAATAAAACGGCAAATCCAGCAAAAACCTCTTGCACAATCTCATTGCAGAATCTATCTTGCAAAACTCCTTTTGACTGATGAGTTTTGAAAGATGCTGCTGGGATATGCCAGAGTCTCCACCGATGAACAGGATACGCGCCTGCAATGTGACGTGCTGACGCGGGTGGGCTGTGAACGGATCTATGAAGAGAAAGCTTCAGGCGCGAAAGAGAACCGCCCGGAACTCACCAAGCTGCTCGACCATGCCCGCATGGGCGATGTGGTCATTGTCTGGAAGCTGGATAGGCTGGCGCGGTCGTTAACGCAGCTCATCACCACGGCCACGCTGCTGGCCGAGCGTGGAGTGGAGCTGCGCTCGGTTACTGAACAAATCGACACCACGTCACCAAGCGGTAAGCTCACTTTTCACCTGTTCGCCGCACTCGCTGAATTTGAACGGGATTTAATCCGGCAACGGGTAAATGCCGGACTGAAAGCCGCGCGGGCGAGGGGCAGGCTCGGAGGGAGAAAACCAAAACTGACAGAGAGGGACATCGAAAAAGCGCGGGTGCTGCTCGCATCCGGCCAATACAGCATGGGGAAGGTCGCCGCAGAATTACAGGTCAGCTATACGACGCTCTGGCGGGCAGTCGGAAAGGTGGCAGTTGGATGAGTCGTTCCGAAGAGGTACCCTCACACTCCACACGTGCAATCCGCTGAGTTTTGCCTCTTTACACGCAGCTCGGCCATTAGTGCTCTTCCTAGTAGTTGGTGCTCTCGCATCCTGGAAGGATGCAATGTGTACGCTGAGAGCCCGTGAGTGCGTTCGCACCCAGCCACGAAACTCCCGATACTCTGTCTAATGTCTGCCGAACCGCAACACCGAAGGCGTCTCACGGCGTTGCCTGGAGAAAATGAAAGAAGAAAAGACGATACCGATCTTAATCGTAGACGATCATGCCCTCGTCCGGCAGGAAATGCGAGCGATGTTGGAAGGCCACCCAGACATCCACGTCGTGGGAGAAGCACGGAATGGCCTTGAGGCGATCTTCTTGGTGGAAAATTCCGCCCACGCGTCGTCCTCATGGACATCAACATGCCAAAAATGAATGGCATTGAGGCCACGGCTCAGATCACCAACGGTTATCCGGGCACAATTATCATTGGGTTCTCCGTGAACGCGGGCACGGCGAACCAAGAGGCGATGAAACGAGCCGGTGCCGTTCAGCTTCTACTGAAGGACGCGGCGGTCGAAAAGCTGTATGAAACCATTCGCGAGGCGGTGATAAACCGTGAAACGTCTCGGTCATCCTCGCCTCATCAGCAACAATAACCCGCCGGATCATACTGACAAGCCTTGGACATGATGACTTTCTGATTGAAGAAAACACGCTGGGACTCAAAAAGAATGCCTACTGTTCGCTACCGTACAGACGAGAGGTGTTCGTGCTTGCTAGCCTGCCTCCCCTTCGTGAGGAGGTGCCATATGGATCCACTCAGACATTTATCATTCGATGTCCGGCAGTTGATTTCTATTAACGAAAAACTTCAAAGCGCCGCACTTCGAGGTACAGCACTCAACAACGAGGAGCTGGAGATTGTTCGTGAGTGTGCGAAGGAGCTTTTGAAGCTCACTGATCTTCCCCCGATTTTGTGGACACCGGGTTACGCGACAGCCGCCTTTGCTTCGAACTCGGCGGGGGACTGATAGCCAAGGGTCGAGTGGCGTCGCTGCCGATTATAAAATACTTCGA
>Ga0134126_10003954_pt1 | contig 18552 bp, 16 predicted proteins | sample KB31752_FD_96881 | JGI IMG/M metagenome (GOLD analysis project Ga0134126, IMG submission 96881) | Terrestrial soil microbial communities with excess Nitrogen fertilizer from Kellogg Biological Station, Michigan, USA - KB3-175-2 | ecosystem: Environmental > Terrestrial > Soil > Unclassified ...
CCAAATTTCTTGGCTAGAATAGTAGTAATTGCTGCAGTTAGCGTTGTTTTTCCGTGATCCACATGGCCGATTGTACCGACGTTCACATGCGGTTTATTACGTTCAAATTTTCCTTTTGACATAGTTCTATTCCTTTATTATTAGATTCCCGCCTGCGCGGGAATGACATTCCTACAGGAATGACATGGGTTTATTTTTTATTATTTACAATAGCATCAGCAACATGTTTTGGTGCTTCTGCATAATGCTTAAATTCCATTGAATACGTAGCACGACCTTGAGTCATAGAGCGTAGCGTAGTTGAGTAACCAAACATTTCTGCTAATGGTACCTCAGCTCTTACTACTTTACCACCTGAGCTGTCATCGTCCATACCCTGAATTATACCCCGACGTGAGGATAAATCACCCATCACATCGCCCATATAGTCTTCAGGCGTTTCAACCTCAACTGACATCATTGGCTCTAAAAGCACAGGATTTGCTCTACGCATACCCTCTTTAAATGCCATTGATCCAGCCAATTCAAAAGCTAATTGTGATGAATCGACATCATGGTATGATCCATCGAATAATGTAGCTTTTACATCAACTACCGGATAACCAGCAATTACACCAGATTTCATCGCACCTGAAATACCATAATCAACCGATGGAATAAATTCACGTGGAACTGAACCACCTTTAATTGCATCGACAAACTCATAACCACCACCTTCAACTTGTGGGGATAATTTAATCCATACATGACCGTACTGACCTTTACCACCAGATTGCTTAATATGTTTACCTTCAACTTCCACTTCTTTGCGGATAGTTTCACGGAAAGCAACCTGAGGTGCACCAACGTTGGCTTCAACACCAAATTCGCGTCTCATCCGATCAACAATAATTTCTAAATGCAATTCACCCATACCAGAAATAATTGTTTGACCAGTTTCCTCATTAGTTCTTACTCTAAAAGATGGATCTTCTTTGGCCAAACGATTTAGGGCAATACCCATTTTTTCCTGATCTGGCTTAGTTTTTGGTTCAATTGCAATATGAATAACTGGCTCTGGAAATACCATACGCTCTAATGTAATTTCTTTGTTTACATCGCATAACGTATCACCTGTTGTCACTTCTTTAAGACCAACAGCAGCAGCTATATCACCCGCAAAAACTTCTTCAACCTCTTCACGTTGGTTAGCATGCATTTGAACAATACGACCAATACGTTCTTTTTTACCCTTAACTGGATTGTATATTGTATCGCCAGATTTGACAACGCCGGAATAAACACGGAAGAATGTCAACTGACCAACATACGGATCACTCATAAGTTTAAAAGCTAAACCAGAAAATGATTCAGTGTCAGATGCTTTGCGTGATCCGATAGTACCATCAGGCAACTCACCAGTAATAGCCTCAACCTCAACCGGAGATGGCAAATAATCAATAACAGCATCAAGCATCGCTTGCACACCCTTGTTTTTAAAGGCAGATCCACAGAACATTGGAATAATCTCACAGGCAATAGTCCGCGCGCGGATTGCACTTTTAATTTCATCCTCAGTTAGAGTTTCACCTTCAAGATACTTATTCATTAATTCTTCATTTGCTTCAGCAGCAGCTTCAACTAAATCATTACGCCATTTAGTACATGTATCAAGCAATTCAGCCGGAATGTCTACGTAAGCAAAAGTCATACCCTGAGTTGCATCATCCCACGCAATAGCCTTCATCTTTAATAAATCTATCACTCCGGTGAAATGCTCTTCCGCACCAATTGGTACCTGCATAACTACTGGATTACCTTTTAGGCGGGTTTTAATTTGCTCAACCGCTCTAAAGAAGTTGGCACCCTGACGATCCATTTTATTTACAAAAGCAATTCTTGGAACTTTATATTTGTTAGCCTGACGCCAAACTGTTTCAGATTGTGGTTGTACACCACCTACCGCACAGTAAACCATACATGCACCATCAAGTACACGCATAGAACGCTCTACTTCAATTGTGAAATCTACGTGTCCTGGTGTATCAATAATATTGATACGATGTTCAGGATATTGCCCGTTCATACCCTTCCAAAATGTAGTAGTTGCAGCAGAGGTAATTGTAATACCACGTTCTTGCTCTTGCTCCATCCAGTCCATAGTTGCAGCACCATCGTGCACTTCACCAATTTTGTGATTAACGCCGGTATAAAACAAAACACGCTCTGTAGTTGTTGTCTTACCTGCATCAATATGTGCCGAAATACCTATATTACGGTATCTTTCTATCGGTGTTTTCCTAGCCATAATGCTTTACCCTTTAATTAATAACGAAAATGTGCGAATGCTTTATTTGCTTCAGCCATCTTGTGTACTTCTTCACGACGTTTCATTGCCGCACCACGACCTTCAGTTGCCTCTAATAATTCATTAGCCAGGCGGATATCCATTGACTTCTCACCACGTTTACGTGCAGCATCGCGCATCCAGCGCATTGCCAAAGCAGTTTGGCGACTTGGCGCAACTTCAATTGGAATCTGGTAGTTTGCACCACCAACACGGCGTGATTTTAATTCTACCATAGGTTTGACCGCATCCATAGCTTGCTTGAATACTTCAATACCATCTTTTTTACTCTTATTTTTAATCAGCTCCAAAGCATTGTACACGATTTTTTCGGCAACAGCTTTTTTACCACTCTCCATGAGAATGTTAATAAATTTTGATAATTCAACACTACCAAATTTAGGATCTGGAAGAATACTTCTCTTCTCAACTTCTCTACGTCTAGGCATAATACTATCCTTAATACCATAACTAGTTTAATAACTAGTTTTTATTGTTTATATTTATATTATTCTATTAGCTAAAGCACTAACTATAGAACAACAATTATTTAGGGCGCTTAGCACCGTACTTGGAACGAGATTGCTTACGGTTCTTAACCCCAGCCAAATCTAATGAACCACGTACACAGTGATAACGCACACCAGGTAAATCTTTTACCCGTCCACCGCGAATTAGAACAACCGAATGTTCCTGTAAGTTATGGCCTTCACCACCAATGTAGCTAGTTACTTCAAATCCATTTGTCAAACGTACACGGCATACTTTACGTAATGCTGAGTTAGGTTTCTTCGGCGTCGTAGTATATACGCGCGTACAAACACCTCTACGTTGTGGACATTCGACTAAAGCAGGAGATTTACTCTTGTAGCGCACTGATACGCGTGGCTTTCTTACCAATTGATTAATCGTAGGCATTTATTTCCTTCTCTTTTAAAAAATGTCTAATATTTTCAGTCGTAACCCGGGATTATAACATAAGCAGCCATTAGATAACAACTATTTTTGAACCATAAACAGGGCTATTTTCTATAAAGCCATGTCATCCTCGCGAATGCGTGGATCTCATTTTTTTCCATAAGATTCCCGTCTGCGCGAGAATGGCGAATCGCTATTTAAGGGGCCGCAATCGGTGCAAAGCCAAATATAACATATATTTTTAGAAAGTGAGCACCCAAATTTTTAAAATTAAAAAGCCCTCTGGTAGAGGGCTTTTTTGTGAGATATTGATTAGGAGTTGTTGTTAGCGGCCAGAATAATAATCATATTTCCCTGGTTTAACTAAGTTCACTACTTTTTTTACTCCGCCTATTGTATATATGCCTCTTATGGCACGGTTTAAGTGTGTCAGGTCGCCAATATTGCTGCCCATCAAATAGATCACACTATCAACATAAACAACTTTCATATTTGTCGAATCAATATCCTGCTCCTCATTTAGCCTGTCGATGGCATCCGATTCTGTAGATGAGCTACCATTATATGATGGCTTATCTGTAATTGTGGTATAGTCATAAACATCACGTATATATTTTTGTTTTTTAATAACCGCAACCACGGCATCTTTAGTTTTCTGTGATTCAACCTGGCCAGCAATTAAAACATTGAAATGATCAGATACAATTTTTAAATCAGCATCAGGAAATTTTTTGTCCACCATTTTTTGTAGCTTTTTGGAAAAAGTCTTATTATCTATCGCCTGAGTTTCAGCATTACTTGTAAATGGTTCTGGAACCTGGCTATAAAAATAACTGGCACAACCAGTAAACAATACAGCGGCAAGGCAAGTTACAATTAGGGTGCGAATTTTATAATACATAATTAGACTTCTTCCAACATATTTTCCGAAATTGTACCATAGATGCAATCATTTTTGGTTATATTTAATAATTTAGATTCCCTCTCACACGGGAATGATATACTTTAGTTCTTTTTCTTAGTCTCAGCTTGAATAAGATTCACAACTTTTTTAACACCACTGATACTTTCAATGCCTTTGATAGCTCCAGCAATTTGCGCTGAATCTCCAACAGTATTACTGTCCCCTAATAAATATACCACATCACTGCATGTTACAACTTTAATATTATTTGCATTCACCCCTTTTTGCCCAATTATACGACTTTTAGCCAAAGAGGTTAGGTATGTGTCATGGCTTATGTCACCAACTGTTTCATTTATCGACAAAGTCAGGTAATTCCATACTTTTTTTACACCATCTGTATTGGTAACTGCCACCGCGGCTTTGTCTTTCTCTTCCTGAGTTGAAACCTGCCCCGCTAACAGTACACGCCCATCATGGCTGGCAACAGTAAAGCTTCCATTTGGCACTTGAGCATCCAAGACATTATTTATACTATGCTCCAAAGTCTGGTCATCAACAACCGTACCCGCACCTCGCGAATCGGTACCAACTGCCACACCAGTGCCAACACCCGCAACTACTGTAGCGGCACAACCACTAACTCCAATAGATAAGGTAATAAAAATTAGTTGTCCTACCATATTAAGTTTATTTCTATTTTTTGACATTTTTAAGTTTTATTCCTGTAAAATACTAATTTTGATATGTCGCAGAGGCACTTATTATAACATAAAATATAAAAGCCACATTATGTGGCTTCTCTAGAACCTATTTTAATCTCAAACAGGTTATTAAAAAATTTATTGAAGACATATCAACCAATGTTCTTTATGTCTTCTTTAAATTTTTGTGCTTCATGCCTGGATAACGTTCTTACTTTTTCACGATAATGAGTAATGTTATTAGCTAATTCGTCTTTTAGTAAATCAATTGCTACATAAATACTTTCTGCTTCTATCTTACCACCATAATTTTTCTCTGGCGTATGAATGCTTACCTCTGCATAATATATCTTGCCATTATTATGGCTATTTGAAGTTTTACCCAGTCTAAAATTAAATTTAACCTGATCTTCGTCCTGATTAAGATACCTATGCAATGAGCCCATCTTCTCTTCAGAATACTCTTTTATAGAATCAGTTAACTCAAAATCTTTGCAATAAATTGTAAAATTTTTCATTTTAATTTACCCCTCTTAAATATTATTTCTTAAATTAAATCCTCACAGGTATATTATACACCCCCGCACTAAATATTGCAGATAATATACCTAAATTAAATTTATTAGTCTGCCTTCAGTATAGGCGATCATATTGTCTTGCATAATGTTTATCCAACGTTGTAACGACTTGTCACTAAGCCAGGCATTATGTGGCGTTATCACACAATTGTCCAACTCAAATAGTGGATTATCTGGGTTTGCTGGTTCAATTTCCAACACATCTAAGCCTGCTCCGGCAATTTGCCCCTTTGATAATGCATCATATAACGCAGATTCGTTGATTAAACCACCACGAGCGGTGTTAATTAGGTAAGCAGTAGGCCTCATACTGGCTAAAGTATCATGATTAATAATATACTTTGTTTCATCAGTGCATGGACAATGTAGCGAAATTACATCACTTCCCCGGAATAATTCATCTTTATCGACGAATTTTACAGGCAAATCAGTTACATAGTTCGTTTTTCTACTATAAACTAAAACATTCATTCCCAACGCTGCCCCGATTACAATAACTTTTTTGGCAATATCACCAAAGCCAACCACGCCAAAGGTCAAACCTGACAATTGGGTAAGTTTTCGTCCAACACCCTGCCACTTATGCTCTTTCATCACTAAAGAGCTTGTTTTACCTACGTGATTTGTTAGTTCCAGAAGTAGTGCAATCGTATGCTGCGCCACTATTTCAGAGCTATATCCAGGAATATTACTAACCGGTATATTTAAACTGGCTGCAGCTTTAACATCAATACTATCATAACCAGTCGCTATAACAATAACATATTTTAAATTGGGTAATAATTTAAACTGATCTGCACCTAATTCGACCTTATTTACTAAAATAACTTCTGCCTGATATGCACGCTCCACAATGTTATCTGAAGTGGAAGTCTCATAACTTCGATATTCACCAAACTGTGAGAAACGTTCTGCAATCATTGCTATCATGTGTTTAGATAGCCTGTTTGTATCCAACAAAACAATATGCATAATATAAATCCTCTTCTGAGAAACAAATTGTTTCTCTATATATAGATTCCCGCCTGCGCGGGAATGACGCGCGCTTAATGTTGATAATTAACTAATTTATCCTTGCCGACAGTCATTATTGCAATAAGTGCAAATAGCGCAAACACAAATAAATAAAGCCCTGGTATCCATAGCAAATGTGTAATTTTAATCAGCCAGGTAAGAAACATCTGCGTACTACCCGCAATTATACCAAAACTAACATTATAGACAAAAGCTACGCCTGTATAGCGTACCTGGACCGGAAAAAATGTAGCACAAAGTACTGGTAAACGCCCACATACTATACCAATACTCAATAAAGTAATTATGTGAATTGCGAATATCTGTTTTAAGCTAAGTAATGCGTAGAAATTGAATAAACTAATTACAAAAAGAGCAAAAATTGGAATAAAAATCAGGAAAAATATTTTTCCAAAATATTGATCAAATCTACCTGCAATCAAAGAACCGAGAATAAAAATTATTATAGTGAAAGAGTTAAATTCCATAAGTTTAGTCATGGGGAAGTGATAAAAAGTTGACAAATAAACTGGCATATAAAAAGTGAATACAGCTAAAGTTGAAGCTAAAAATCCACCTATAGCAATTAATTGCCAAATGGATTTTTTATGCCGCTTAAATAAAACCCGCAGTGGAACCTCTTCGTGTGCAATTGATTCTTTATATTGAATAAATGCATTTGTTTCAGTTAAATTTTTACGTAAAAAATAACTGCCCACGCCAAATAAACCGCCTAAAACAAACGCCAGGCGCCATGAACCAAAACCTAAATGTAAATTAGCCAAAAACATACATACAATAGATGCAAGAAAAAAACCAATATTTGTTCCCATAACTACAATTGATGAATTTAGCGCTTTGTATTGCATTGGAGCGGTTTCATAGCCGAATACAATTGAACCAGGTACTTCGCCGCCAATAGCCATGCCTTGTAAAATTCGAAAAGTGATTAACAAGATCGTAGCTACAATACCAATTTGACTAATCCCCGGGATAAAAGCAATCGCTCCAGTTGGAATCGCCATAAATAAAATTGTGTAGATAAATACCGAACTGCGGCCTCTGGTATCGCCAAAGTGAGAAAAAACCAAGCCACCAAATGGTCGAAAAAAAGCCCCGATGGCAAATATCGCATAGCTTAAAATTAAATTAATTAGTTGGTTGTGTACCGGAATGAGTTCTTGTCCGATTACTGGTGCCAGATAGATAAAAATTGCGTAATCGTAGTATTCAAGGACTGAGCCTAAAGAGATTAGAAATAAGAGGCGTTTATTATTCGTCATACAGGTTTAGTTTCCAACATTAATTTTAGGTTTTATTGCCATTTAAATACTGGCAGTATTTTAACAAGAATATCTCTTATGCATTTAATTTTAATAATGTGGGTTTGCCACCCACGGGGCCTCCCTTTTTTGCTTGATCAAAAAAGGAAGCAAAAAAATCAAGGCCTGACGGATTTTTTAACGCCAAAAATTTACTTATTTGCCTAAAACCAGTTAACTCGCTGCGCTCAAACAAAACTGGTTTTTTTACGGCAAATAAGAAAATTTTAGGCTAAAATCCTAATGGCCACCGTAGTGCAGCCTTGGCAAGATTTAGTAATTGAAATTGTTATGTTGGCCTGGATTCTAATATTGACTGAACGAGTTCATATTGGGCGGCAGAAGATTCAATTTGATTAATTGCAACTAAATCTTCATTGGGTAGAAGTAATTTTTGCCAATACCATTTTATGTGCTTACGTGCAATGCGGTGGCCCATGGTTTCACCATAATGCTGATATATATATCTTAAATGTTCTAAAATTGTAGTGTATTTATTGTGTGAGCTTATCTCGCTATAACTACCCGTTGCCAGATACTCTTTAATTTGTTTGAATATCCATGGCTGCCCCAAGGTAGCTCTGCCAATATATACGCCATCTGCACCTGTATAATCCAGAACTTGCTTAACTTTTTCTGGCGTGGTTAAATCCCCATTGGCAAATACAGGGATGGATAATTGTTGTTTAGCCTTGGCAATTAATTCATAACGCGCTTCGCCATTATACAAATCACATCGGTTTCGTCCATGAATCGTCAGTGATGTAATTCCGCAATCTTCGGCAATTTTGGCAATAGTTAATATGTTTTGCTGGTTATCATCCCAGCCAAGACGTGTCTTTAGCATTACGGGTATTTGGGCGGTAGTAACAGCTGATTTTAGAATATTTGCAACTAGCTTCTCATCTTTTAATAATGCGGATCCAGCTAATACATTACACACTTTTTTTGCTGGACAGCCCATATTAATCTCAATGGCGCTGGCACCCATACTCTGGCAATGCATTACTGCATCAGCGATAACATCAACACTCGCACCAGCTATTTGAATAATTTTGTGTTTGTCATCATGGGCAAAAGCATCATGGAGTCGCTGCTGACTTTTGGCACTACCCCACAAATTAGTTTGAGCAGTTAGCATTTCTGAAATAGTAAGATCAGCGCCATATTTACGGGATATATGCCGGAAAGGAGCATCTGTGATACCAGCCATTGGGGATAGGACTATTTTATGCATGAAGCCTTATTAAAAAGAAAGCCCCGGAAAGGGGCTAAATAGATTGGCTATAAAACTACTTTATTGTAAATCCACAAGCAGTTCGGTTTGCTATACAAGGATACGTTTTAATAACATTATTGGCGTCCTTAGGTTCTTCCCCAGGTAGAGCATATTGTTCATACGTATAGCTTACGCTGCCTTCGCCTCTACGAGTAAATTTAACATAATTTGGTTGAGAAACTTTTTTAAGGTCTTTATAAAAGCAATCAACGGCGTAGCTACCATTTTTTGAGTTATTTTGAAGTTTAACTTCAGTGAACTTGTATCCACTTTTATTAATATCAAAGCTTACATCCCCTTCAAATGTCGCCGTTCTCCAAATATTTCTATCCACCTCGGAAATTTTAGGGCATTCTTCTGCAAGGGCTACCGTCGATAATAATGCCCCAATTAGTACAAATGTTTTTTTATTCATCGCATTTACCTTAAAAAATTAATTTCATACTTTATGTAATTTAAACATTCTAATTGTAACATTGTAAATGATATTTGTCAAGAGTTGATTTGAAAATTGTCAAACCGCAATAGAAATGTCACCTTAAATTTAAATAGAAATATTACTTTAATTACCCGGCATATCCATGTAACTATCATACCTAAATATTCTTACCTCCTTATCCGGTATGGTGTAAAATAAGTTCCTTGTCTTTCCTTATGACGATTAAAGATATTACTAAATCTCAAATTTTAACCATATGAAGATTGCCACGCCTTGCATAGCACACAAGCGCGTGTCGGCTCGCAATGACAGTGTTGTATTTTATGAATACTAATTTTTGGACTGAAAAACGTACAATCGTCGCCCTGGCTGTTAGTATATTAGCTTTGGCTGAGATCGTTGATTTGACTATCGTTTCAGTAGCACTGCCGCATATCATGGGTGCGCTTAATGCTAACATTAATGAAGTATCACTCACCATGACCAGCTATATCGTAGCTGCTGCCGTATTCATTCCATTAACTGGTATAGTATCTAAAAAATTTGGTGTGAAAACTGTTATTTTAGCTTCAACCATAGTATTTGGAGTTTCATCCATTTTATGCGGAATGTCAACTAATTTACCGGAAATGGTAGTATTTCGCCTAATCCAGGGAGTTGGCGGCGCATTCTTACCCTCTTTGGCACAAGCATATATAGTAGATAATTTTAATCAGCAAGAACAACCAAAGATTATGACAGTATACAGTATGTGCCTGGTTATGGGACCAGTAATCGGCCCGGTTTTTGGCGGATATATGGTCGAACATCTAAGCTGGCGCTGGATATTTTATGTGAATGTTCCTGTATGTATAATAGGATTTATTTTAGTCTTAATTCTTATGGATGAAAGTCGTATCGAAGAGGTGCGCACAGATTTTATCAGTTTTTTATTTATGGTAATTGGTGTATCCTGTTTGGAATTCTTCCTTGACGAAGGAAACCAAAATAACTGGTTTGAATCCCGGGAGATGATTATGGTTCTAGCCACTGGCATCCTTGGTGCCATATTTTTTATATGGCGCGGACTACTCGGTAAATCAGTTGTTAACTTTAAACTATTTAAAGACCTAAATTTTAACCTATCCTGCCTTCTGGTCTTTGGCTTTATGGTTACTGCAGTTATGGCACTCGCCTATTTTCCAACATTATTACAACAAGGATATAACTACCCAGTCGATTTGGCCGGCTATATTACAGCCCCACGTGGCTTATGCGCATTTATAGCCGCACCAATATTTATTGTTCTTAGCAAAAAAATTGACCCACGCAAATTAATTTTTGTAGGATTAATTATATTTACATTTTCTAATTATTTATTAACCACATTTAGCAATAATTCTTCACAAGGTCTAATTTTATTGACAGTAACGCTCCAAGGAGTAGGTCTGACCGGTACTTTTGTGATGTTAATGCAATGTGCTTTTAGTACACTACCGAATAACCTGTCTAGTGATGCAACCGGGATATTTAACTTCTTTAGAAATATTGGCAATTCAGTTGGTACATCAATTGCTGCAACACTAATTTCGCATCAGCAGCAAGCCTCATGGCATGATCAAATAGGCCATATCAGTCTTACAGATAACGGATTTAAACAGTTTTTTCAGGGACTCGCTGCGGCACACCCAACACTCGCAATTAAAACACAAATAGCGGGTAATCTACTTCAAAATCAGACATTTTTAGTTGCCAATATTGATACAATTTGGGCTGGACTTTTAGGTACCGGATTAATTTTATGGATCCCATTTGCGTTGAAGAAACCTAAGCCTGGGGCGCATGTTGAAATGATGCATTAATGTAAAGTGCACTTGAATATAAGAGAGTCTCCACTCCGTCAGGCTGCGCCTGACACCCCTCAAGAGGGGAATATTATAGGATGTTGCTCGCGGATAACACGTGCGTAGAAATGACACAAGAATGAAAAGAAAATAATACAAGGAAAACGAACTATGTCAGTTGCAAAAAAATCAAATGGTAATAAGCATACCATTATCGGGTTAATACTCATTGCCGGTACAATATGCAGCATATACTTCTATTTTCGTTACGAAAGATTACACCCCAATACCGATAATGCATATGTAAATGCTAACATAGTTAATGTTGCGCCTAAAGTTACTGGTTACCTGCAAACTTTAACTGTTAAAAATAATCAATTTGTCCACAAAGGTGACATACTATTTACCATAAATCCAATTGATTATAAACTATCAGCCACTCAAGCGGAAAAAGCCTATAACAGCCAGATAGAACAAGTCAATGCGGTGAAATCACAGATTAATATTCAACGCGGTCAAAATGTCAAAGATAAAGTAGGATATGATTTCGCTTTAGAAACTGCTAACCGTTATAAAAAACTACATGAAGCTAATACCATCTCCACTCAAAATTATCAAAATGCTATGACTAATCTGGATACAGCAAAAACACAGTTAGATATTGATAATCGTAAATTACAACAATTAGATGATGTTTATCGTCTGACAATTGCCAAGCGCGATCAATCAAAGGCTTCATTAGATAGTGCTATATCCAATCTTGATTATACAAAATATATTGCACCTATGGATGGATATATTACCAATCTGAATACGCTAATGCCCGGTGAATACTTAAATGCCGGACAACAAATGTTTGGGATTGTAAATAATGATAGCTGGTGGATTGATGCTAACTTTAAAGAAACCCAATTGGAACGAATTAAACCAGGGCAAAGCGTAAAAGTTATACTGGATATGTATGAGGACCATACTTATACAGGTACCGTCCAAAGCGTAAGCTATGCCAGCGGCACAACATTTTCTTTACTTCCAGCACAAAATGCAACAGGTAACTGGGTAAAAGTCACACAACGATTTACCGTGCGGATAAAAATAGAAAATGATGATAAATATCCACTACGTGTTGGTGGAAGTGCAAAAGTAGAAATTAAGACAATCTAATATGGATAATAAAATGAAATTGATTGTACAAAAATTAAGGAAGTGTTCAAAAATAACATATCCGTTTTTGATGAGAAGATTGCCACGCTCCCACACGCGTGTGTCCTCTCGCAATGACGGTTTATGCTTCGTTCGCAATGACATTTTTGGCGGGGCCTTTATTACTGGCTTGGCAATTCTTAGCGCCGGATGTTCTTTACTTGGGCCAGATTATCAGCAACCTGACGTAAAGACCCCAAGCACATGGGCACATAATAACAATTTGAATAATCCACAGTTAAAGCTATCGGACACCAGCTGGTGGGAAGAATTTAATGATCCGGTCTTAAATAATCTGATTAATCAGGCATTGGACAATAACAGTAATATTCAGATGGCAATTGGTAATATAAATGCCGCCAGCGCACAATTGAAACAAGTTAATATGGCATGGGTTCCAGTAATAGATCTAAGCGCTTCTGCCACCACTGGTCAAGGACTAAACATCGGCGGTATCCCGCCAATTAACGGAGTTCCGATTGCCAGCACCTCTGATTTTACTTTTTATCAGGGTGGTTTAGTTCCTATTTATTCATTGAATATAATGAAACAAATCAAACAAGCGGATATGGCAAAATTCAATCTATCAGCTAATAAATATGCAAAAAATGCAGTTCGTTTAACTGTAATCAGTCAAGTTGCAGGCAGCTACTTTTCATTACTGGCGCTTAATGAGCAGCTGGAAGAACAAAAGCAGTTAATTGCTGATCTGAGTGTTGGCTTACGCCTGGCTAATAGTCAATATGAAAATGGAATCGCAACACTTAATGATGTGCAACAATATGAAATGCAATTACAAAGCGCTACGATGAATATACCTGGCATTGAAGATAATATTGTGCATACTGAAAATGCCCTGCAAGTTTTGATGAATAAAAACCCTGGAATTATTGCTACGAATAATAAATTTGAAAACATTAAAACTGAAGGTAAAATCCCTGGTAATCTACCATCTACCGTTCTACTTAATCGCCCGGATATAATGCAGGCTGAAGAACAATTAAAATCAGCTAATGTCAATATTGGAGTTGCGTATAGTAATTACTTTCCAACCATTACTCTGACTTCCCCTGTCGGTGCATTTAGCTCACAATTAACCAGCCTATTCAATCCAAGTGGTGATTACTGGGCAGCTACTGCAGCCGTTACCATGCCTATACTTAATTTGGGAATTGATCAAATTGTTAAGAAGTCTAAAGCACAATATTATGTTGCATACTATAATTATGTCCAAACAGTGAAGAGTGCATTTGCTGAAGTTGACAACAATCTATCCAGTGTCTCTAAAATGCAAAATAAACGTGACTCCGCGGATAAAATGTATGCTGCAGCAAAATCAAATGCCAAACTTAATCAAACTAATTATGAGCTTGGATACTCTAGTTACCCGGATACAATATCAAGTAAAATAAACGCCGATAATAGTAAAATGCTAATTACCGGGGCTAAGCTGCAACAGTTACAGGCGATAGTGTCAGTATATCAGGCAATGGCCGGTGGTTATAATTATAAAAACACCGATGTAGCTAAAAAATTTGGTGACGATCATGATATCTAGTTATAACTTATATAGATTCCCGCCTGCCACACGCGATGTTTAAAGCAATAACATTTAGTACTAAAATTAATAAAATATTATAAATCATCACCCCCTCAATACTTATTTAAAAAAGAATAAAAAATTGTAAAATACATATTGCATGTATTCTGCATTCTGTGTTACACTTTCCTCAAGTGTTACTTTATTTTATTTAATTAATATTTTAGAAAATAATTAACATGGGTTTGCATAGCACCAAGTTATTCTATTAAAGCTAATACTTTAGATGAGTTTTAGATTTAGTGGATTGATAATTTGGTGGCACATTCCAGGTACATAAATATTTTATTAAAGAGAGCTAAAATGTAAAATCAATTTATCCTAAGGGGAACATCATGAAAACCACTAAATATAAAATCATTCTGTCCGGCAGCCTTCTTTGCTACTCTTCATTATCATTTGCATTTAATATTACTTATGTCAATAAATGTAATTATCCAGTTTGGATAAAAGATCTGGCAAAAGGACAGATATCAAGTAATAATATAATGTTAAATCCTCAGTCTGCAAGCGTAAAAGATTATTCAAAAGACTATGGTTCTTCACTTGGAAATTACATGATGTGGTTTGCTGCCGGATGTGATTCAAATGGTTCAAACTGCATGATTGGTAATATAAACAATAACGAAACATTATTTGAAATTACAGTTCCAGGAATTTATGATGTTTCAGCAGTAAATGGCTATACTTTCCCGGTATCAGTAAATGTTGATAAACCCCAAGGCAAATGCCAGAATATAGATGGAAGCAAATTAAACCTGGATAAATGTCCTGTCTCCGAAGATCTTGGTTCAATTGGACCAAGTGTCGCCCCATACGCAGCAAGTAATAATGTAGCAGGTTTTTTATCTACGATTTCCTATGGTCCAGAAACATATTATAATGGATCTAAATTAATTGACATGGTACATCTACACCATATATCTGTACCACCGTTAAACCCCAGGATAACTGATAGCAGCCAACATATAATTGGTTGTAAAAGCCCGCGCACTTTAGCATTTGCACAAACAAATCAAGATGTAATAGACTGGTATGCCTGTGCCGGTATACTTGGCCCTCAGGATCAGGTTTGTGGTGATGGCCCAAATTATACAACAAATTATTTTAAGGAAATAAAAGTAGACACTACTAATGTTTATACATTTCCTTATGATGATGCATTAGATGGAGTTGGTAGTAATCAATGTTCTGATCCAACTACAAATTATACAGTTGTAATTGGAAACCCGGACAATCCAGATGCCTGTCCAAATACAGGATCATCTGTAACACCACCACCTCCACCTCCTGCAACATGCCAGGCTCCAGAGTTGGCAACATTCACAACCACAAAAAATATTCCTAATGGTTCATCTATAACAATAAACTGGGATACTCCTAGTAGCAGCACTGTAACTGGATATAGAGTATTCAATTTTAATGACCAGCCAATAGGAGGAGATGGAAATCATATTATTTATACATCATCATACACAGATAATACAACACCCATCCTAGCAGTTGGCCAACAAAGTGTACCGTATGTGTATAAAGTTCAAAGTGTATGTGTTAATGGCGATTCACAAGCAATTACCGTATACTCCACTCCAAAACTAATTGGAGAGGCAGATGTCATTTGCCCTGCTCCAGATGTAGCTACATTTACGATCAAAAAAAATAAAGCCGATGGTTCATCTATAACAATAGATTGGCCTGATGTTGGAAGTAACGTAACTGGCTATAATGTATTCAACTGGAATGGTGCATTAATCGGTACAACTGGTACTTCATCGTATACAGATAACACAACGCCCGTATTAGCTGTTGGACAACAAAGTATACCATATAAGTACCAGATTCAAAGTATATGCGGTAAGGACACTTCAAAACTATCTGCTGTATATCCTGCAATAGTTACTGGTGAAGCAGATAAATGTGAAGCTCCGGATATAAGTACATTTGGTGTCGTTACAAATAGACTTGATGCGTCACTTATTACAATAAATTGGACAACTCCTGGTGGAAAAAGTGTGACTGGCTACCAAGTTTTCAATTGGCTTATGAAGCCAGTTGGTAATACTACTGTAGCATCATATCAGGATACTCCGCCTCATTTGGCTAAAAACCAATCGGCCAGTTATTGGTATTATGTACAAAGTAAATGTTCTGATGGTTCATTATCTGATGTGTCCACAAAATATATAGCAACTGTAACCGGTGGCTAGAGGAATGGATTAGAAATATAACTTCTGTGGGGCACTATTGTTAGTGCCCCATTTTCATAGTAGATATGTTACAATTCCCATTATTGTAAATCATAAAGGAATGACCATGAAAAAAATAGTTATTGTTTATCATAGTGGGTATGGCCACACTGCCAAACAGGCACAGGCAGTTTATGACGGTGCGGCAAGTGTAGCTGGAGTAGAAGCAAAAATATTTTCGGTTGAAGAAGTGAATGAACATTGGGGTGATTTAAACGAAGCTGATGCAATTATCTTTGGCGCACCAACCTATATGGGTAGTATATCAGCAAAGTTTAAACAATTTATGGAAGATAGTTCAAAACTCTGGTTTGTTCAGGCCTGGAAAAATAAACTAGCCGCCGGATTTACAAACTCTGGTAGTTTAAGTGGAGATAAATTTAATTCATTGGTGCAATTAACCGCTTTTGCCGCTCAACACTCAATGATCTGGGTAAATCTGGGATTGATGCCAGCTAACTCAAGTAAAGCTGTACGTAATGATTTAAATCATTTAGGAAGCTTTATGGGCGCTATGGCACAATCTGATACTGATGTTGGACCTGATGCAGTACCACCTGCTGGTGATTTGGAAACGGCAAGGCATTTGGGCAAATATGTTGCTGAGATGACGCTTCGATTTACCTAGATCAGATCCCCGCATTCGCGAGGATGACAGGTGGCGCACTATTATGCAGCGCCAATTATATATGGTACTACTGATTTTAAACCAGTTACCAGCATTTGAAGAGCAATAACAGTTAGGAATAATCCTCCAACCCGGTTAACCGTTAATAAGCCAATTTGATTTAGGATGCGATTTATCCTGGCTGCCTGAAATAAAACCAAGCCCTGGATCAGGCAAATGCCAAAAACAGCCAATAGAGTAAGTGGTTGTGTAATTAAATTGATATCTGCCCCTTTGGCTAGCATTAACATTACCGAAACCGGATTAACCATTATTGGAAGAACTAATGGCGAAAAGCCTAAACTAATTCGCCTATCCTTAACGTAACTATCAAATACCATACCGGAATTTAGTCTGGCAGCATTAGTTTGATTTTGGCCGAAAGCAGTCATTTTATGCATAAAGGATCTTACTTCTACCATCTGCTCAGACATCAGCATCTGGCTAACTCCCACTATCAAAATCAATAATCCACCACCAAGCTGGATTACGTATAATGGAATTCCCAGCCATTTTAAAAGATCTCCGCTAAAGTAAGTGCAAGCAATAAAAATTAAGAACATAAAAAATATGCTTGAAAGTATTGTAGTAACCCTCTCAAACAAAGAAAAATCTTTGGATAAATTTATGTACACAATAGCCGCTAATATCGGGTTAATGGCAAAATATCCAAAAATAAGTAGTTGATGGTTATTAATCATTTGGGACCTCTTAAATTATTTATAGACTCGTTACTTTGTTAATTTTTCCAAAATTTCCTGTGGTAAACCAGAGACATTAGCAACGATATCTAATGAAATACCCTGTAAAAGCATAGCTTTTGCCATTTCCATTTTTTCTTCAGCTTTACCCTCAGCCTTACCTTCAGCCTTACCCTTAGCTTCACCTCTAGCTTCACCTTGCCGTTCGGCTAATTGTATGGCTAGTTTTTGAATAGAAATAAATTCTTTTTTCTTGTATTGGATTTCTAATTCTTCTGGACTTAAGCCAGCTGTATTACTAACATTAAATGCCGATTTTATATAAGGCGACATGTTTTCTGGAATATATTCCAGGCTACCTGCATTTTGAATAAAGTAAATCCATTGATCTTTTATATCTGCCAATTCATTTTCTGTTTTAGTAAACTTGGGTAATTCAATAAATATCATTTCAAGATCATCACTGTAGTTGATAAATTTTTCTTTTTCAACCAGTTTAAAATTTGAAATAACCTTATCAATATCTTCAAACATTATAAAATCAACAATGGTTAAGGCAATTATGGGGTTTAATAAATGGTATCGGTCACCCTCCACCAATTGAGATGAGTAATTTTTGGCTGCATTATACAAAATACGTTTTTCAAACCCATCATGATTTAGAATCTGCATTTCAATAATTACTTTTAAACCATTATTAAGTATAGCTTTAACATCAACATATGTATCCTTCATTCCTTTAAGCTGAGGAATATTATATGGATCAACAATTGTTAAATCCTTAATATGAGCATTATTTTCAAACTGAATTATCGCATTCAGAAATGA
>Ga0134126_10003955_pt1 | contig 18551 bp, 15 predicted proteins | sample KB31752_FD_96881 | JGI IMG/M metagenome (GOLD analysis project Ga0134126, IMG submission 96881) | Terrestrial soil microbial communities with excess Nitrogen fertilizer from Kellogg Biological Station, Michigan, USA - KB3-175-2 | ecosystem: Environmental > Terrestrial > Soil > Unclassified ...
GGGTTCGATCCCGCCTAGGGGGTATCGGGGCCGGAACCCAGGGGGCCACAACGCTAGCTAGCCAACAGAAGGAACCACCATGAAGACCATGCAGAAAGGCTTCACCCTGATCGAACTGATGATCGTGGTCGCGATCATCGCGATCCTGGCGGCCATCGCCATCCCGCAGTACCAGAACTACATCACCAAGTCGCAGTTCTCCGAGTCGCAGACTGTGGCCGACGGCCTGAAGACGCCGATCGTGGAGTACTTCAACCAGACGGGTGGCTGCCCCTCGATCACTGGCGGCACCGGCGGCCTTGCTGCCGCTACGACGAGTTACAGCGGTAAGTACGTTGCGTCGGCGGATGTTGCTGCAGTGGGTACCACTGGCTGCAAAATCACCGTGACCTTCAAAGGTACTCCTTCGGTCTCCCAGCCGCTCAACGCCGCAACCGTGACCTTTACCGGCACCAACAACGGCGGTACGTTCAGCTGGCTCTGCGCCAGCGGCGTTGCCTCTCAGTACAAGCCGCAGGCCTGCCAGTAATAGCGCGGCCCGACGATCTTCGCTTGTGCTCAAAGCCCCTCCCCGCGAGGGGCTTTCTTTTTTGCGGAGCATCGCACAGTCGGCAAGCGCGTCTGGCGTGCCAATTGCTTCTCTTGCTGGTCGAATCCAGGGGGAGTCAAACCAACATGAAGCACGCACGCGGGTTTACGCTGATCGAGTTGATGATCGTGGTGGCGATCATCGCCATCCTCGCCAGCATCGCGATCACGGTGTACTCCAATTCGGTTGCCAAATCGCAGTTGAGCGAGGCCTTCACCGTCACAGATGGCCTCAAGACCGACGTGTCGGACTACTACACCCAGACTGGGTCCTGTCCAACACTGGGCGCAGGCGGTTTTGCCGCAGGCACCAGCTACAGTGGCCAATACGTAGCTAGCGTCAGCATCGGTCCCAGCGCGTCCGGCTGTGCGATCACCGCGCTGCTGCGCAGCAACACGATTGCACCCAAGCTGCGCGGCAAGGAGGTCACTCTCACCATGGCCGGCAGCGGTAGCGCCGTCAACTGGCAATGCACCAGTGATGCAAGTCCGATGTACCTGCCCACAGCCTGCCAGTAACGGCTCAGTCCACCAACGGCGCCGTCTCGACTGTGCCAGCACATATCCGGCCCAATCGAGCCAAAGCCCATCATGCCTCTACGAACACGCGCCCTGCTTGCGCTGACAATAACGCTCGTTGTCTGCGCAGCCATGTACTGGCCCGCCATGCATGGCCCCTTCCTGTTCGACGATTTTCCCAATCTCGCGGCACTGGCCAGCATCGACCACGTCTCGAGCTGGCGCGACTTGGGCATCTACCTGTCGCAGCCGCGCCAGTTCCCCGGCCGACCGGTGGCGATGTTGAGCTTCCTGTTGCAGAAAGCCGCTTGGCCGGATCATCCGTTCCCGTTCCGGCTGGTCAACGTGGGCATCCACTTGCTCAACGGCATACTGGTGTTCGCACTGGTTCTGCGCGTTGCCGGCCACTGGCTATCCGATCGGATAGCGTCTGACACACGCGACCACCGTGCCTGGCTGGCCGCATGCCTGGCAGCCACGGCGTGGCTGCTCAACCCGATCCAACTTTCTGGCGTCGTGCTCGTCGTGCAACGTATGACCCTGCTGATGGGTCTTTATACGTTGCTGGGTCTGCTGGCCTACTTGCGCGGCCTGTTGGAAACCTCCCTGCCTACATGGCGCCGCGGCATCTGGATGGCGCTTGGGCTGGGACCGTGCATGGCGCTGGCCTTCCTGAGCAAGGAGAACGGCATCCTGCTGCCGTTGTTCGCGTTGGTGCTGGATGCCACCCTGCTTCGCACCGGCGTTCATCGCCTGCCGCCCCAGCTGGCTTGGTTGCGCCGCCTGCTGATCTGGCCGGCAGTGCTGTTCGTGGTCGGTTTCCTGCTGTGGATTTTGCCCAGCGAGTGGGGACACCAAGGCACCCGCGACTTCACCGTGGGGCAGCGCCTGCTGACCGAGCCTCGCATCCTGTTCGACTACCTCGACAAGATTTTCCTGCCGCACTTCGGCCGGTACGGCCTGTACCACGACGGCTACACCGTATCGCCCAACCTGCTTTCGCCGTGGACCACCTTGCCTGCACTGCTGGCGCTGCTTGGCGCACTGGTTGCCGCCATGACCGGGTTGCGACGATGGCCGCTGTTTGCACTGGCCGTGCTCTGGTACCTCGGCGGCCAGATGCTGGAAAGCTCCACGATCACGCTCGAACTGTATTTCGAGCACCGCAACTACATGCCGCTGATCGGCCCCGTGATGGCTCTAGCGCTGGCCGTGACGCGCATGCACCAAGGGCGGCTGCAACGCATGGCGCTCGCACTCGCGGGCGTGTGGCTGCTGGCCTGCGGCTTCACCACCTGGCTGAGCGCCCGCGTCTATGCCTCGGAGGACAGCCTGGCGCTGACGTGGGCCAACGATCAGCCAAACTCGGTGCGGGCCCAGACCTATCTGGCGGAGCGGCTCTACAAGCACGGCCAACTGGTTCCGGCACTGCAGGTGCTCGACCAAGCTGCGAGGCGTCATCCGGATGATGCCTCGCTGGCCATCAATCGCGCGTTCGTCCAATGCAAGCAGGGCAGCCTCACCGAGATCGATTTGAATGGTCTGGATGCGATGCTGCGAACGGCACCCTATGACCGTGGCGGTACGGAGGGCATGGAACCGCTGCGATTGTTCGCAGCCAATGGGCAATGTTCCGCGCTGACACCCGGGAGCTGGCTGAAACTGGCCGATACGATGCTGGCCAATCCCGCTTACCGCGACAACGGTATCGCCGCGGGATTCCTGCACTACCAGAAGCACTACTGGGCCGTCAGCCAGGGCAACCTCGACATGGCGATCCATGAACTCAAGGCTGCTTACCGGAACGATCCTGACGCCAACATTCCCCGCATGGAAGCCAAGTACCTCGTCAGCGCCGGTCTGTACGACCAAGCCATCGATGTCTTGCGCCAGACGGACTACAGCCGCCTGCCACTGCTGCGACGCATTTTGGTGGACGATCGCGCGATCAATGCAGCCGACATAACCGAAATCGAGAACCTGCGCAGAAAGGCAACCGGCGAACAAACAGGCAAAGCCGGATAGCCGCAACGGGGTTGCCATGCGGCAAAATGGCGGCCCGCATCCCCTGGCTTGGGTGACATGACCACTTTCCGGAAATCGCGCCTGTTGCCTTGGCTGTTGCCGATCGCACTGCTGGTGACCGTGGCGGTCTACTGGCCCGGCCTCTTCGGCAGTTGGTTGTTTGACGACTACCCAAACATCGTCGACAACCCCGGCGTGCAACCGCACGAAGTCAGCGTATCGGCCCTGGTGCGCGCTGCACTTTCCTCACCGGCCAGCGATTTCAAGCGACCACTTGCCTCACTGAGCTTCGCCGCGAACTACCTGGCCAGCGGGCTGAATCCCCTGGGCTGGAAGCTGTTCAATCTTGCCGTGCACCTGTTGAACGGTGTGCTTGTATTTTTGCTCGCAAGAATGTTGCTGCTGGCCGTACCCTATCTCAGCCCTCCCCTGCACGCAGGGGAGGGAGACAAGCAACGAGCAGGCATCCTCGCGATGCTGATCGCGGCGGGCTGGATGCTGCTGCCAATCAACCTCACCGCCGTGCTGTACGTGGTGCAGCGCGAGGAAAGCATGGCAAACCTGTTCGTGCTGCTGGGGCTGATTGGGTATGTCGCCGGACGGCGGCACATGATTCACTCCGCTGGAGGACGTGGGTGGAGCGGCTTCGGGCTCTGCGCCGCGAGCCTCGTCCTGTCCACCGCCATCGGCCTGCTCGCCAAGGAAACGGCGGCGATGCTGCCGCTGTATGCGTTCTTGGTCGAATGGATCCTGTTCCGCTTCAAGCGTGCACCGCTATCCACAGGAGCGTGCCCTGCACGCGACAACACATTGGATGAGGCAACGGTCGCGCACGAGCTGCGCTCCTACAGGGAGTGGGACTGGCTGATCGCGGGCTTGTTCGTGGTGGCACTCGTCTTGCCCCTGCTGGCAGGATTGATCTGGTTACTGCCCAACGTGCTGAACTCCGCCAATTGGGCCACGCGTGATTTCACCCTTGGTACGCGCTTGCTGAGTGAAGCACGCGTGGTCTGCGACTACATCGCATGGACGCTGCTACCCACGCCTCAGGCACTATCCTTCTACCACGACCAATTCCGCGTCTCGACCGCCTTGCTGTCGCCATGGACGACGCTGACCGGCTTGCTCGGAATCGCCACCCTGATCGCGCTGGTGTTCTTGCTGCGTCGCCGGTGGCCGCTGGTGGCGTTGGGGATTGCCCTGTACTTGGGCTGCCACGTGATGACCGGCACCGTCATCGCGCTGGAACTGGTTTACGAGCACCGCAACTACTTCGCCAGCTTCGGCGTGCTGCTGGCCGTGGTGCCTTGGCTAGCAGCGATCCCATCCCGGACTGTACAACCGTCCATGCATCGTCATCGCTGGCTGCTGCTCCGGCGCACGTTGCTGGCCTGCCTATTGCTGTGGTGGGCAGGACTGACGGCGGCTACCGCCTATGCCTGGGGTGACCCGCTGCGGCTGGCGCAGGAACTGGCTGCGCGCGCGCCCGATTCGCCACGCGCCCAATACGAACTGGGCCGTACATACATCATCTATTCCCATTACGACCCGGCTTCGCCGTATACGCGGCTCGCCTATGCACCGCTGGAAAAGGCCGCCAGCTTCCCCGAATCCTCGATCCTGCCGCAGCAGGCGCTGATCTTCATGAACTCGCGCATGGACCGGCCGCTCAAGCCGCAGTGGTGGGACAGCATGATCGCCAAGCTCAGGGCGCGAAAGCCTGGCGTGCAGGACGAAAGTTCGCTTGCCGCGCTTGCGCAGTGTGCCCGAGATCGCGCCTGCCCCCTGCCCACTGATCGCATGGTGCATGCCTTCGAGGCTGCGCTGGATCACCCCAAGCCCAGTGCGCGACTGCAGGCGACCTACGGTGACTACGCATGGAACGTATTGGGCGAACACGACTTGGGGCTTCGCATGATCGAAGGCGCCGTGAATGACGCACCAAGCGAACCGGCTTATCACATCACGTTGGTGCGCATGCTGCTTGCCGCGGGTCGCCACGATGCCGCAGCGCGTGAGATTCAGGCGCTAGAGCGGCTCAATATCGGAGGGCGGCTAGACAGCAGCATCCATCAACTCAGGGAGCAAATCGTGGCTGCGGCTAAATCCGGAGAATGACCTTACCGGACTTGGGTACAAGTAGCGAAGGTGCCGGTACGAACCTCCGCTCGCCCTATCGCCTTGCAGAACCACGTGCGCTTTCCACTCTCCAGATACCGGCGTCCCAATCTCAAATGAAAGGCCCCATCGCACGCAGCACCATCCACACAACCTTCATTTTGGGTTTGTACTCACTGGTGCAAGCAGGAACGCTGCTGCTAGTCGCCCGGATGCTGGGGCCGTACCAGTTCGGTGCCTTCGCAGGCATCGCATCCTTGGCGGTGTTGCTCGGAACTGTCTCAACGTTCGGCACGAACATAGTGCTGCTTGGCGAAGTTGCAAAGGCACCCTCGCGCCGTGAACAGATCCTGCCCTACGCAATCCCAACCACATTCTTATGTGGTGGCGTGCTGCTGGCTATTTACCTCGCCATTTGTACGCTGGCGCTGCGAATTGCCAGCGTACCGTGGCTGGTGTTGCTGGCCATCGGGTTTACCGAATTGTGGCTGCAACCACTGTTCAGTCTTGCGGTATATGAACATCACGGACTCGGTCGCATTGCACGCTCGCAACTGCTGAAGATTCTGCCATTGGCATTGCGCCTTGCTGCTGCGGCTGGCATCTTCCTGGCACACGCCAGCGATCCTCTGGCTGCGTATGCGTATGTGTATCCCGCACTGTCACTGCTGGCATTCATATTCGCAACGAAAACCCTTCCATCTGCCTGGCCAACCCTCCGCCAATGGCGCAAACCGAGCATCGCTGAACTCCGCGAGGCCGCCGGATACGCCACACTGGCAATAACCGCCAGCGGACCCGGTGAACTCGACAAAACTCTGGCCGCCAAGCTGCTGACATTGCCGGCAGCTGGCGTTTATTCGGCCGGCGCGCGGGTTATCGTCGTGACTACCTTGCCAGTCAACGCGATGCTGACCTCAGCCTTACCAAGGCTGTTCCGCGAGGGGCGCGATCAGCCAGAACGCACCAGCCATTTGCTGCTCTGGATCTTCGGAGCAACCTTTGTCTATATGCTTGTCATCACAGCCACCCTGTGGATGATCGCACCGATATTCGAATGGCTCTTCGGCGCGAAATACCATGGCCTGGGCCAAACCATCCGCTGGTTGTGCCTAGCCGTGCCAGGCTTGGCCTTAAGGATGGTTGCAGGAACCATCATGATGGCGCTCGGCAAGCCTTGGGTACGCGTAGGGTTCGAAATCACGGGCTTGGTGGTGCTGGTGGTCGCTGCCGTCGCATTTACCGCACGATTTGGTGTATTGGGCATGCCGCTGGCCTTGGCATGTTCTGAGTGGGCGATGGCAGCCATCGGCGTTGCGCTGATACTGAGCCATATGACACCACCTCTCACGCGATCAAAACCGAGGCCCGAGTAGCGACATCAACGCCCCGCCACCCCACGCATGATTTCAGCCAACCTCGGCGCCTGCACCCGGATGCACAACTCGGTCTCGACGCGAAGCCGACCAGCCATACCCAAACGCTGCCGAACTTCGACACTGCCCAGCAACAACGACAACGTATCGATCCAATCATCCGTACTCATCGGAAGAAATCCGTTCACACCACTCCTGACCAGATCCGAGTTCACACCGATAGGCGATGCAAGCACCGGCAATCCACAGGCCATGTACTGGATCAGCTTGTAGCCGCACTTACCGCGCTCCCAAGGTCCATCCAGCAGCGGCATGATCCCGACATCCACTCCGGACAACAGGGCCGCCTCGCTCTGCTCTGTCCACGGCACACACTCCAGCGGGACGCCGGGAAGATATTCGGCAATATCGGAACGCGCTCCAATCAGTCTCAGGAGCGCGTTATGTCGTGTGCATATTTCGCGCAACACCCCATGTAGAGCGTGCAGGTAGTGCTGGGTTACCGGCGACCCAATCCAGCCTATGACGAGTCGCTCACGTTCCCGATGCACTACGGGCGTGTACCGGGAGGCATCCACGACGGTGGGAATCATTTCCACCCGCGCAGCGCCTGCGCGTTGCGCGTGTTCGGCCAGATAACGATTTCCGGCAATCACGCACGCCGAATCACGCATCACGGCGTCGATCTTGGTGCCTAGCATTGAGCGCACGGAAGCGCTGGGCGAAAGATCGTAGCGGTGAAACAATGCATCGTCGTACTCGGCAACAAAAGGGCGCCGCCCGCGCATGAAAGCCTTTTCAAAGCCACGCGGCAGGAAAGGGAGCAGCTCCCCCTCCACCCAATCGAGATCGCTTGTGTTTTTGCGCGACAACTCGCGAATCCGCTTCACATAGTGACACCCGGCCAGCATCCGCGACGTATACGACCTGCCTTCATGCAAAGCTTTCACGTATGCGTCCGACAACAAGGGTTGATGATCAACCGCAATGCCGAGTCGATCGAGGCTCGGCAGATATTGCAACATGCGCAAGCGTGAGCTCGCACCCAGGCGCGGGAACTTCGACAGCAACCTTACGCTAACCGGCATTCTCACCCCAGCTTCCACCTGACAAAAATCCGTCGACCGACACCATCGCCTCGAGCCGCCGCCCTACCGCATCTCTGACGACAAGCGGCGTAGACGAAAGCGCAATTGATAGCATGGCAGGACATAACACAAATTTTCTTCGTGGAACTCCTGCAACCAGCGCGTGAGATTGAACAGCCTTCCGATCACTCGCTTGATCGCCCCACGCAGGAGAAATGGCGAGTCGAAATCCAGATGCGCGTCGACCAATTCAAAAAGCGGCGTGCGGTCGTACTGCGGCACACGGCGACGGAATAATCCGTCCTTGGCCAAGTAAGAAAATGTGTACAGGCCGAAAAATCTGTAGTGCGTCGGATCAGAATAAAAATATGGATTGGCAAAATGGGGAACCTCCACATCCAGCCAACCGTCCGACCTCAGTACTCGCGCAACTTCTTCCAGCAAAGCAGGCAGATCGGCCACATGCTCGAAAAAATGGTAAGCGTGAACAGATCGGACGCATGCAGCAGGCAAAGACCGCAAAATCTCGAACACATCGCCGACCAGATCGACGCCAGCATAATCGAGTCTATCGATGCCAATGGCATCAGGGTGACGCTTGCGCGGTCCGCAACCCAATTCCAGCGCAGCGCACTGGCCTTGATGCAAACGCTCGGCTGCCTGGGTTTTATCGATGAAAGTCATTCGGAAACACTACCGTCGCTGTTCTCTCTCATCGAAGTGTATGCGAGCGTGGCCATGGCGAACTCCTCTCGTACGCACCATCCAACAAAGCCAAGTAGCGTGATGTGATGACCTGCGGACTGTGTGCAGCGAGCACCGCATCGCCCGCAACTGACGGTCGCCCCAGCTCCGCATCCATCGCGCTCGCCAATGCGACCACATCGCCAACAGGCACGAGGCGGCCGTAGCGCCCTCCATCGAGTATCTCGCGCGGGCCATGCGGGCAATCGGTGGCTACCGCTGGAACGCCCAGCGCCAGAGCCTCCAACAGGACGTTCGGATAGCCTTCCCAGCGGGAAGACAGGACGTGCATCGCGGCGCCTGCCATCACTCCATGCGGATTGTCCATTGCACCGATGAGCAGGACGCGATCTGCCAAACCGAGAGTCCGCACCAGGTTTTCCAGGCTCTGGCGCTGCTCGCCCTCTCCGACAATGATAAGGTGATGGCTGCGGCGCAACGTACTGACTGCATACGCTTGCAATAAAGTGGGGAGATCTTTCGCCTCGGTCAGACGCCCTAGCGAGACAACATATGGAACCTTGTCCCGTACCTCAGGTGGCAAATCGACAGCCGCGAGTTGCTGCAACCGTTCAATATCGACAGGATTACGAATGATGTGAATGCGGCCACCCGGAAGACCCAGCCCACCCAAATCCTGCGCAACCCCCGCTGACACTGCGACCAGTTCATTGGCATGCCGGTAGAGCCAGCGCGTTGCCTGCCGCTTCAAGGCACTTTTCGTGTTGACGAGGCTGGATGCTTCCCGCAGGACAAGACGCGTATGGGCTCGCGTCGGCATGCATGCCAGTGCCACCAGCAAATTCGTGCCCGTCATCGTGCTCAACACGGCCTGCGGCTTGACCATACGCATGAGCGACACCAACCTGGGAAGTGCCTTCCATGCCAGTGCAAAGCCCTTGAGCGCGTCGCCGGTATCGATCAGCTCATGCAACGTCACCGCATCTGGAACCAGCGAACGCAGCGGACCACCGCCAAGCAGGGCAACCACGTGCACTTCCCGCCCGGCTGCCACGAACAATCCAGCCAGTTGCAGCATTACACGCTCACCACCACCTCGTTCGAGGCTCGGCAAGACCAGCAAGATGCGATCGGCGCGTACGGTCATGCAATCAGCCAGCGCGCCAGCGCAGGTAGGCATAAGTCAGCCACAGAGGCTGGGAATGATCGGCGCGCCCGGCGCGGTGCTCGCGCAACAGGACATGCAATCCTGCAGCATCCACGACACCCGTGTCTTCCGAATCCGTCATGGCCAGCAAGTCGTCGCCCAACCAATCGCGCAGCCAGTGACTGACCGGCGAGGCGAACCCTTGCCTGCGGCGATCCCAGATGAAGTCAGGCACGCGACCGCGCATGGCCGCCCGCAGCAAACGCTTGCCGCGCAGGCCCGAGAAGTGCCATTGCCAAGGCAGCCGTATCACGAATTCAAAAAGCGCCTTGTCCAGAAAGGGACTGCGAGCTTCGAGCGAATGCATCATCGTTGCGCGATCGACTTTCTGCAGGATGTCCTGGGGCAGATAGACCAGGCAATCCATCAGCAGCATGTGCCTCAGCTCATCCGGGTCATTGGGCCATGGCCTATCCGGCATCGGGTTCCCTGCACCCAGCCCGGGCACCAGTTGCGCGAGCGTCTCCTTGCGGATGGCCGGCGGCCCTATGTAGGCATCCCTGTCCTCGCGTGCCAGCCGCACGAAAAGATGTGCACGTTTCAAAAGGCTGCCGCTGTGATGCGCATAAGGCTCGGGCGTCGCCAGCACGCCACGCTCGACGATCGAACGCAACGACGCCGGCAGCCGGTGATAGCGCTGGCGCAGCAAGCGGCCTGCGTATCTGGCGTAACCACCAAAGATCTCGTCGCTGCCATCCCCCGTCAGCACCACCTTGACGTGCCGGGCCGCCACCGAGGCGACCAAGGTGCTGGGCACCAGCGAGGAATCACCGAACGGCTGGCCCATGCGACGGGGAAGCTCCGTTGCAAGAGCTGCCGCGATATCCGGCTTGATCTCTTCCGCCGTGTGCAGCGTACCCAGCTCGGCTGCCGCCCGCGCCGCTGGCGCGCGCTCGTCATAGGTTGGTTCGGCGAAGCCCGCCGTGAACGTTCGCAGCCTTCCGAAGCCCGATGCCTGCGCGAGCGCGCACACGGTCGTTGAATCGACGCCGCCGGAAAGGAATGCCCCGACTTCAACATCGGACGCCAACTGGCGTCGACGCACGCCCTGCGTCAACAGTTCGCGGACCTGCTCGGCAGCTTCCTCGAAGCTGCCTGTCCAGGGTTTGACCGATGGCGCCCAATAGCGCTCCTGGACTATGGAACCATCCGAGCGCAGTCGCAGTGTGTGTGCCGGCAAAACCTCGCTGACGCCCGACACACAAGTGGTTCCGGGCAGCGCATAACCGTAGCGGAAGTAGTCCGCGATGCCCGAAGCGTCTTCTGCGATAGCTACGTCCGGAGTCAGTGCTGCCAGCGCCGGCAATTCGGATGCGCACGCAAACACCGCACCATGGCGGCGGTAATACAAGGGCTTTTTGCCGAAGCGGTCCCTTGAAAGCAACACATCGCCGGAAGCGGCATCATGCAACACGAATGCCCACATGCCATCCAGACGCTCGACAAACCTTGCACCTTCTGTGACCAGCCCGGCCAACAACACCTCGGTGTCGCTGTCATCCCGGAAACCCCACCGTCCCGCAAGTTGTGCCCGAAGTTCCCGGTAGTTGTAGATCTCACCGTTGAACACCAGGGCCCAGCGTTCGCTGGGGTCACGCATTGGCTGATGGCCGCCCTTTAGATCAATGATCGCCAGCCTCGTGTGCCCTGCCACGAAATCGTCACCGGCAAAACGTCCGGATTCATCCGGGCCGCGATGCCTGAGTCGCTGCAAGGCTGCATCCATGCGTTCGCGGCGCTCTCCGGGCGAGATCGCCGGTGCCCGGAGAAAGGCTATTCCGCACATGAAGGGCGCTGCCTCTCGTCCGGCGTCAGGACTGTCTGGAACAGTGACTGGTAACAACGCGCAGTATCCGCCCACGTCCCAATCCGGGTGCGCGCAACCACACGTGCACGTTCGCCGCGGCGGTGAAGTTCTGCGCGATCGGTAACCGCCTGATCCAGCGCATCCGCCAACGCATTTGCGTCATCGACGGCGACCAGCCAGCCGGTGTCCCCGTCTTCGACCATTCCCTGCACGCCCTCCAGATCAGTGGAGATCACCGGCAAACCGCCAGCCAGCGCTTCCACGACAACATTGAGCCGACCCTCCGAGCGGCTGGAAAGTACGAACACATCCGCCTCTGAAAAGTACTTTGGCATGTCCGCCGCAGGCACGGCTCCGACAAATGTGAAACAGGAAGACACGCCGTGGGACGCCGCTTGGGCCAACAACGGTCCGCGCTCAGGTCCGGCGCCAACGATACTCACGTGCATCCGCTCGCGATGACACGCACGTGCGACCGCTTCGATCAACACATCGAAACCTTTCAGGTGGATCAGGTTACCTACTGCCAGCATCCGCAGGCCGGTATCGTCGGAGACCGCCCTGTCAATCTGGAAAAACGCCTCATCGGCACCATTGAGGCATGCATGGATATCGACAGTACGATGCGGAAATTGCGCACGCAGCCGCGCGGCCATCGCTTCCGAAACGCAGATCACGATTCGACTGTTGCGCACGGCCAAGCCAAGGATCATTCGGTCCAGCCAAGAACGGGTCGCGTGCGCTACATCGCTGCCGCGCAGCGTCGTGACCACGGGCTTCCTGCGCAAGCGCCCGACGATGCCCGCCATGGCCCCGCAGATGGACCAGTTGGCATGGATCAGATCCACCTCACCCGCGTGCCGCAGACAGCGCCAGAACAGTCCGAGCAGCAACCCAGGCAGCAGCAATACGTACCATGGCACGCGCCGCAGGCCCACAGCGACTCCACCCGACTCCTGGGCCAACCTGCGCCACGCCTTGGGCGCGTAACGCACCGCATGAATGCGAATGCCCGTTGCCACGCCATCGACGAACGTCGCCTGCACGAGCTTCGAATCAGCGGGACAGACCACGTCTATCGCACATTCGACTGACAAGCAGCGATAAAGGCTTTGGACGAAAACGCCGGCGGAACTCCCCGGATGCAGCGGATAGGACGTCGTCAATGCGAGCAGGCGCATTTTCTTCATGGCCACACCACGCAAACCGGCTTACGCATCGCGCCGATAGATCAACGACGTGATCTGCTCCGAAATCAATCCAATCAGGAACACGATCACCGCGGCACTCCACATGAGGGTGCTGCCGTTGGTGAGGCGGCCATCCTGCGCAAATGTCCAAGCGTAATTTGCGCAACCGAGCAGGAAGAATGCCGCCGCTGTCGGCACGAACAGCTTGAACGGCGAATACAGCGTGGCGATCTTGAAGATGATCAGCAGGAAGCGCACGCCGTCCTTGATCGGTTTGATATGACTCTTGCCCACGCGCTGCGCCGCCTTGATCGGCAGGTAGGCCACCGGGTAGGCGCTGCGGAAGAACGCCATGGTGCTGGTGGTGGGGTAGCTGAAGCCGTTTGGCAGCAGGTGCAGGAATTCGCGGAACTTGTCCGCTCGTACGGCGCGGAAGCCGGAGGTGAGGTCGGCCACCGGATGGCCGGTCATGCGAGTGGCCAGCCAGTTGTACAAGGTGTTGGCGAGGCCACGCCCCACGCCTGCCTGGCTGCTCCAGTCGCGGGCACCGACCACCATGTCGTAGCCCTCGTCGAGCTTCGCCAGCAGTCGTGGCACGTCGGCCGGATCGTGCTGGCCATCGCCGTCCATGAAGACGAGGATATCGCCGCTGGCGGCGCGGGCGCCGCGCTTGATCGCCGCGCCGTTGCCCATCGAATAGGGCGAAGACAGGCAGGCAACACCGGCTTCGTCACAGACTCGGCGCGTGTCATCGGTGGAACCATCGTCCACCACGATGACCTCGGCCTCGGGATGGGCGGTGCGCAACCGCGGCAACAGGTCGGCCAGCGCAGGGGCCTCGTTCTTGGCGGGCAGGATGATGCTTAGGTGGTTCAACGGCGGGTTCCCCTAGTCTCCGAGAATCATAACGTGAAGCTGGCATCACGACCGTAGCTCACGCACATGTTCGAAGCCTCCCGATGGCACTCTTAGGGATTTGCGCGCAGCCCGTGCAACAGCCAAAGGCACCCCACCCCAGCCCTCCCCTGCATGCAGGGGAGGGAGTCCCGCCAGAGCCACGTGCCCCCTTTTTGCCGGAAAGGGAGGCAAGCGTCTTGCTTTGGAGACTCGGGCGGCCTGCAAGCCGCTTTTCGCGGATGACCCGCGGCCCCGACTGGGGTAGATTCGGTGCCAATAGGGTTCGGGGGTCGCCACTCATGTCATCTGCAATGCAAACGCCGCTCGCGGGGCTAACCGGGCTTGCGCGCCGCTTGGTAGCCGAGGGCCTGTTGCCGGAGGCGGACGCGCGTCGAGCCGTGCAGGAAAGCAACCAGCAACGCGTCACCCTGACCTCGTGGCTGCTGGACCAGAACCTGGTGGACGGCCTGCGCCTGCTGCGCCTGTCGTCGGCCGAATTCGGCATGCCGGTACTGGATGTGACCGCGCTGAACCCCGCGCAGCTCCCGATCAACCTGGTCAGCGAGGCCTTGCTGACGAAGCACCGCGCGCTGCCGTTGTTCCGGCGCGGCAAGCGCCTGTTCGTGGGCATCGCCGACCCGATGCAGCTGGATGCGCTGGAGGAGATCAAGTTCCACTCCAATTGCATGGTGGAGCCGATCCTGGTCGAGCGCAGCCAGCTGAATCGCACCATCGACATTGCGCTCAGCAGCATGCACGACGTGATGCCCGACATGGGCGGCGACGACCTGGGCGAACTGGACACTGAAGGCGGCGACGGCGACGAGGCACCGGGGGGCATCGACGCCACCGCCAACGACGACGCACCGGTGGTGAAGTTCGTCAACAAGATCCTGGTGGACGCGATCAGGCGCGGCGCCTCGGACATCCACTTCGAACCGTTCGAAAACCAATACCGCGTACGCCTGCGCATGGACGGCATGTTGCGCGCGGTGGCCAGCCCGCCGCTGAAGCTGGCCAGCCGCATCAGCTCGCGCCTGAAGGTGATGGCGCAGCTGGACATCGCCGAGAAGCGGGTGCCGCAGGACGGTCGCATCAAGCTCAACCTCAGCAAGACCCGCGCAGTGGATTTCCGCGTCAGCAGCCTGCCCACGCTGTTCGGCGAGAAGATCGTGCTGCGCATCCTGGACGGCTCGGCCGCGAAGATCGGCATCGAGAAGCTGGGTTACGAGCCGAACCAGCAGAAGCTCTACGTCGACGCCATCCACAAGCCCTACGGCATGGTGCTGGTCACGGGCCCCACCGGCTCGGGCAAGACGGTGTCGCTGTACACCGGCCTCAACATGCTGAACACCGCCGAGCGCAACATCTCGACGGTGGAAGACCCGGTGGAAATCCGCGTCGAGGGCATCAACCAGGTGCAGCAGAACGTCAAGCGCGGCATGACCTTCGCCGCCGCGTTGCGTTCGTTCCTCCGCCAGGACCCGGACGTGATCATGGTGGGCGAGATCCGCGACCTGGAAACCGCCGAGATCGCGATCAAGGCCGCGCAGACCGGCCACATGGTGCTGTCCACCCTGCATACCAACGACGCGGCGCAGACCGTGGCGCGCCTGATGAACATGGGCATCGCGCCGTACAACATCACCTCCTCGGTCACCCTGATCATCGCCCAGCGCCTAGCGCGTCGCCTGCACAGCTGCAAGAAGCCGCAGAGCCTGCCGCCGCAGGTGCTGCTGGCCGCCGGCTTCAGCCAGAAAGACATCGATGACGGCCTGACTCTTTACGAAGCAGGAGGCTGCGACGAGTGCAACGAGGGTTACAAGGGTCGCGTGGGTATCTACCAGGTGATGCCGATGCTGGAGGAGATTCTGAAGATCATCCTGCAGGGCGGCAATGCGCTGCAGATCGCCGAGGTGGCCAAGGCGGCCGGCATCAACGACTTGCGCGCCTCGGCCCTGCTCAAGGTGAAGCAGGGGATGACCAGCCTCACCGAGATCGACCGGGTGACCAAGGATTGACGTCGCGGTCCGGGAGCGGTTGTAGGAGCGGCTTCAGCCGCGATCGCCGCAATGCCAGTCGCGGCTGAAGCCGCTCCTACGCTGCTCCGGTGACTCGCCTGCGCCAGCTGTGGCCGCCGCCACGGTTTCACGGCAGGAAAATGACGTAAGCTTCGGTATCAGAACGGTTCCGCGGCTCGAACGGCCCGCCGGAACGCACCATCAGGGGGACAGCGCATGGCCACGGCTTCTGCAACTGCCAAGAAGGACACGCGCGCGCTCGGCGCCGAGCGCGCGACGGTCAGCAAGCTCACCGTCTACGAATGGGTGGCGCTGGACAAGCGCGGCAAGCGCATGAAGGGCGACATGCCGGCGAAGAACGCCTCGCTGGTGAAGGCCGAACTGCGCCGCCAGGGCATGAACCCCCAGACCGTGCGCGAGCGCGCCAAGCCGCTGTTCGGCGCTGCCGGCAGCTCGGTGAAGCCGCGCGACGTGGCGGTGTTCAGCCGCCAGATCGCCACCATGATGAAGTCCGGCGTACCTCTGGTGCAGTCCTTCGACATCATCGCCGACGGCCAGAAGAACGTCCGCTTCAAGAACATATTGCTGGACGTGAAGCAGGGGTTGGAAGGCGGCCAGGCACTGCACGAGGCGCTGGGCCGCTACCCGGTGCAGTTCGACGAGCTGTACCGCAACCTGGTGCAGGCTGGCGAGGCCTCCGGCGTGCTGGACACCGTGCTTGACACCGTGGCCACCTACAAGGAACGCACCGAAGCGCTGAAGAAGAAGATCAAGAAGGCCCTGTTCTACCCGATCATGGTGGTGGCAGTGGCCTTCCTGGTCAGCATGATTATGCTGCTGTTCGTGGTGCCGGTATTCGCGCAGACCTTCCATGACGCCGGCGCCGCCCTGCCCGCACCCACCCAGATGGTGATCAGCGCCTCGAATTTCATGAAGAGCTGGTGGTGGCTGGTGATGCTGATCATCATCGGCAGCGTGGTGGGCCTGGTCGCAGGCAAGCGGCGTTCGGTGAAGTTCGCCCATTTCCTCGACCGCGTGACGCTGAAACTGCCGGTGTTCGGCAAGATCATGCGCGAGTCGGCGATCGCCCGCTTCGCGCGCACCTTGGGCGTGACCTTCCACGCCGGCGTGCCGCTGGTGGAGGCACTGGATTCGGTATCCGGCGCCACCGGCAGCGTGGTTTACGGCGATGCCGTGAAACAGATCCGCGATGACGTCTCGGTGGGCCACCAGCTGCAATTGGCGATGCGCCAGACCAACCTGTTCCCGAACATGGTGGTGCAGATGACCGCGATCGGTGAAGAATCCGGCGCACTGGACAGCATGCTGTTCAAGGTGGCCGAGTTCTACGAGGAGGAAGTCGAAAACGCGGTCGACACGCTATCCACCCTGCTCGAACCGCTGATCATGGTAATTCTCGGAGTGGTGGTGGGCGGCATGGTGATCTCGCTGTACCTGCCGATCTTCAAGCTCGCCGGCACCGTGGGCTGAGCGCCTGCCCGTAAGCTTGGCTGCTCCGTAACCGCTCCCGACCCGCATGCCCGATCTGCCCCTGACCGCCTGGACCGCCCTCGCCGCCATGCTCGGCCTGCTGGTGGGCAGTTTCCTCAACGTGGTGATCCTGCGTTTGCCCGAGCGCATGGCTGCCGAATGGCGGCGCGAGGCACGCGATGTGCTGGAACTGGAGGCTGGCGACGAGGCCCTGCCGCCCGGCATCGTGCGCGAGTCTTCGCACTGCCCGCACTGCAAGCATCCCCTGTCGGCCGCGGACAACATCCCGCTGTTCGGCTGGCTGCTGCTGGGCGGACGTTGCCGCTACTGCAAGGCGCGGATCTCGATCCAGTACCCGCTGGTGGAGCTGCTGAGCGGCGTGCTGAGCGCCGCCGTGGTGTGGAAGCTGGGTCCGACCTGGCCCGCGCTGGCCGGGCTCGTGCTGACCTGGACGCTGGTCGCGTTGTCCGGCATCGACTTTCGCACCCAGCTGCTGCCTGACCAACTCACCCTGCCCCTGCTGTGGCTGGGCCTGCTGCTGGCGCTGAAGCCGCTGTTCGTGGAGCCCACCACCGCGATCCTCGGCGCGGCCATCGGCTACCTCAGCCTGTGGAGCGTGTACTGGCTGTTCAAGCTGCTGACCGGCAAGGAAGGCATGGGTCACGGCGACTTCAAGCTGCTGGCCGCGCTGGGCGCGTGGATGGGGCCGCTGGCGATCCTGCCGATCGTGCTGCTGTCCTCGCTGATCGGCGCCATCGTGGGCGGCAGCCTGATCGCGCTCTCCCGCCACGAGCGTGGCGTGCCGATGCCGTTCGGCCCGTTCATCGCGATGGCCGGCTGGGTGTGGTTCATCGCCGGCGACGCCCTGCTGCACGCCTACCTGCAGTTCACCGGGCTGCGATGAACAGCTACTTCGTCGCCCTCACCGGCGGCATTGCCGCCGGCAAGAGCGCAGTGACGCGCCGTTTCGCCGCGCTGGGCGTGCCGGTGCACGACGCCGACGTCGCTGCGCGTGAGGTGGTCGTGCCTGGCAGCGAAGGCCTGGCCGCCGTGGTCTCCGCCTTCGGGGACGAGGTGCTGGATGCCGAAGGCCGGCTGGATCGTCCGGCCATGCGCCATCGCGTGTTCGCCGATCCGGCGGCGCGACGCACGCTGGAAGGCATCATCCATCCCCGCGTGCGCCAGTGGCTGCACGAACGCGCGCTGGCCGGCACCGCGCCTTACTGCCTGCTGGCGATCCCCTTGCTGGCCGAGAACATCGTGCACTACCGCTGGGTCGACCGCGTGCTGCTGGTCGATGCGCCGGTGGAGCTGCAACTGGCCAGGCTGATCGCCCGCGATGGCATCGACGAGGCGCTGGCCCGGCGCATGCTTGCACAGCAGGCACGCCGCGAGCAGCGGCTGACGCTGGCCCACGACGTGATCGACAACAGCGGCGACGAGGCGGCGCTGGATGCGGCTGTCGCGAAGCTGCATCAACGTTACCTGACGCTGGCTGCGAACCGGTAAGACCGGCCAC
>Ga0134126_10003956_pt1 | contig 18551 bp, 12 predicted proteins | sample KB31752_FD_96881 | JGI IMG/M metagenome (GOLD analysis project Ga0134126, IMG submission 96881) | Terrestrial soil microbial communities with excess Nitrogen fertilizer from Kellogg Biological Station, Michigan, USA - KB3-175-2 | ecosystem: Environmental > Terrestrial > Soil > Unclassified ...
CCGCGTACCGGCAAGACGATGCTGCTGCAGGCGATTGCGAACTCAGTCACGACCAATCATCCGGAAGTTGTGCTGATCGTGCTCCTGATCGATGAGCGTCCGGAAGAAGTTACGGACATGCAGCGTTCGGTAAAAGGCGAAGTCATCTCTTCGACCTTCGATGAGCCGGCAGCGCGCCACGTGCAAGTTGCCGAAATGGTAATCGAAAAAGCGAAGCGTCTGGTCGAGCACAAGCGCGATGTCGTAATCCTCCTCGACTCGATCACGCGTCTGGCGCGCGCTTACAACACGATTGTGCCGCCATCAGGCAAAGTGCTCTCCGGCGGCGTGGATTCCAATGCGTTGCAGCGTCCGAAGCGTTTCTTTGGCGCCGCACGTAACATCGAAGAAGGCGGATCGCTCACGATCATCGCCACCGCGCTGGTTGAAACCGGTTCGCGCATGGACGACGTGATCTTTGAAGAATTCAAAGGCACGGGCAACATGGAAATCATCCTCGACCGCAAGCTGGTCGACAAGCGCGTCTTCCCGGCGATCGACATTCAACGCTCGGGCACGCGTAAGGAAGAACTGCTCATTCCGAAAGAGGACCTCGCGCGCATTTGGGTGCTGCGCAAGGTGTTGAATCCGCTTTCGCCCGTGGAAGCAATGGAACTACTCATTGACAAGCTCGGCAAGACGCGTGCGAACGGCGAGTTCCTGGCGAACATGAGCTCGATTTAAAGACTAACCAGCCAACAAAAGGCCTCCCGTTTTTTGGGAGGCCTTTTGTTTACGCTCAGGAGCTTAGCAGCTTAGAAACTCAGCAGCTATTTCGTCACCGCTGCAGTCTTGATTTCATCGGATGTAGCGGGTAGCGCCCCGAACTGTTTCAAAATCACCATCTTCGATTTGCCTTCTCGGCCGCCGGGAACGTAGATCAGCTTGCGCTCCGGATCGAATGCCAAGCTGTGGCCTTTGACATCTGTCTTGAGCTCGCTGTCATAGGTGAGCTGGCGTCCGTTAACTCTGATCGTGGTCACCGTGCCATCACTCGATGCGCCATAAAGAGCTCCGCCCGTTGCATCGAGCCACAAGCGATCAGTTCCCGCAGCCACAGGGACGCGGCTGAGTTCGGCACCGGAGTCGGCGTCGATCGAGAGCACGGCGTAACGGACTGCAACGAACAGCGTGCGTGAGGTTGGTTCCAAAATGATCCCGGTGGGCTGTGAGCCATTTAGCTTGATGGTCTTGATCGGCTTGGCATCGCGTTCGAGCGATACAGGATACGCAACGACTAGATTCTGATCTTCGAGGGTGACGAAGACAGCGTTCCGAATTGGGTCGTAGGCCATCAGGTCGGGATCCCCCGCAACATCGACGATCTGCATTTCGCGATTGATCTGGCGGCTGACCAGCGTAAGCGAACGCGCATAGGGATTGGTAGCAATGATATTCGTCGTGCCGGGCACGAGCAGCAGATTCTCAGGAGAGCGGCTGAGTTGAATACGATCTTCTACATGCCAGTTGCTGGTGTTTACTACGTCGATAGAGTTCGTTCCGGCATCGGCGATGTAGGCTCGACCAGCGGCATCATCGACGGCAACACCCCGCGCGCTCACGATTCCCGAAATCTGTGCCACGAACCTGCGCTTTGCCGGATCGAAGATATCGACGGTGCTCGCTCCGTTGTGCGCGATCACCAAATAGCCTTTTGCAAACGCTAAGGTCTCGAATCCCGGTCGCCCGGGGATGTCGAGCAGAGCAATTTCGCGCAGCTTGACCCCAAAACTGGGGATGGCGAACAGCAGTAGAACTAGGAAGGTTTTAAAAAGACGCATCACCCGTCCAAAATGCAGCTATTTACGTCAACAGCTTGGGATGCAGTCCAGAGCTGTTCTGCTGCCTTTAGGCCAGATTGCCATCCAGCAGCAGTTCTGCATCTTATTGGCTGTCGGCTTTCGGCAATCGGCATTCGGCTTGTGCGTGGTTTTGCAAGTAGTTCCGTGCAATAACAGTGGTAGCCTAATAAGAGCGGGAACTCTGAATAATTTCCATGCAGGCTGCTGGCCGACCGCTGACAGCCGATAGCCGATAGCCGACAGCCGCCTTATGCCCGATAAAATCCTCATCGTCGAAGACGAAGAAAACGCACGAACTGGTCTCGCCGAACTGATCTCCGCATGGGGATACCGGACGGAAACCGCCCGCGATGGTCTCGAAGCACTCGACAAGGTCATGACTTGGGCTCCGACCATTGTCGTGACCGATCTAAAGATGCCGCGCATGGACGGGATGGAATTGTTGCAGCGTCTTGGCGACCAACCTGAACCCATGGCCGTCGTCGTTCTTACCGCCCAAGGCACCATCGACAGCGCCGTAGATGCCATGAAGATGGGAGCTTACGACTACATTCAGAAGCCTGTCGATCCCACGCGGCTGAAAGCCATCTTGCAAAACGCCTCGCGGCAGCGCGACACGGAACGCGAACTCGAAGTCACACGGCGGCAACTACGTGATGCAGGAGTGCTCGGGCGCTTAGTCGGCAAGTCGCGCAAAATGCAGGAAATTTTCGCACTTCTCGAGCGCGTTGCGCCAAGTACTGCGTCGGTCTTAATCACAGGAGAGAGTGGCACGGGCAAAGAGATGGTCGCACGCACACTCCACGAGTTGAGTCCGCGGAAATCGAAACCATTCGTCGCCATCAATTGTTCGGCGATTCCCGAAACGCTGATCGAAAGCGAGATCTTCGGCCACGAAAAAGGCGCATTCACTGGGGCGCTTGAACGTCGCGCCGGCTGCTTCGAACTAGCCGAGGAAGGCACGCTGTTGCTCGACGAAATCGGCGAGATGCCGATTGCCACGCAAGCGAAACTGCTGCGCGTGCTGGAAGACCGCAAGTTGCGCCGCCTCGGCAGCAAGACGGAAACAGAAGTGAATGTCCGCGTCCTCGCTGCAACCAACAAGGTTCCAGAAGAGGCAGTTGCAAACGGACAGCTGCGCAATGACCTCTACTATCGTCTGAACGTCTTTAACGTCCACATGCCTCCGCTCCGCGAGCACAAAGAAGATTTGCCGGAGCTCACCGATGCGCTCATTAACGATCTCAACGAGAAGCACGGACGCGAGATCGCCGGTGTAGATGACGAGGTCATGCGCGCGTTCCAGGCATACAGTTGGCCGGGAAATGTTCGCGAGCTGCGCAACACACTGGAACGTGCGGTGATTCTCGCAACCGGCAAGCTAGTGGACGCGCGCCATTTGCCTCCTGGATTCGGTACTGCTCAAGTAAAGGCGGCGGAGTTCGATCCCAACGCCATTCATCTCGGAGTGGGCACGACAGTTGAAGAGGCAGAAAAGCAGTTGATCCTGCGCACACTCGCGAGCACAAATAACAACAAGACACGAGCGGCAGAGATTCTGGGAATCAGCCTGAAGACTCTGCACAACAAGTTAAAGGAGTACGGCTCGAACGGCAGCAACTTGGCCGATGCTGCCAACCAGTAAGTCGCTTCCGCCGCAGGCGGCGGATAGAAGCTGAGCATCCATGCGACTCAGAACCAAACTGGTAATTGCGATCACGCTGATGGTCGTGGCCATCGTGGTGACGCTCTCGACCATCTACGTTGCGCAGACTGTGCATCTGGTCGTCAACCAGGCGTGGAGTCAATCCGATCAGGCTGCACACCAGGTGATTCACCTTGCGCGCCTCGCGCTAGAAACCGATATCAACAGTACCCGCATCGATCCAAACAATCCGCAGGAAGTGAACGATTGGGTCGAAGAGAGTCTGCAGACGGATCCCGGCGTAAACGGAGAGATCGAGTCGCTGATCGGCTTCTCCCCAATCATCAGCGACGCCTCGGTCGTCGGCTCCGACGGACGCGCCATTGTGCACAGCAATCCGGAAATGGTCGGAAAATTGGTTCCGACTCGTCCGAATCTTCTCGACTTAGCCAATGCGAAGTTCTGGCACCAGATCAAAATGGTCTATGGGCCGATCCAGACCTACGTCGTGAAAATTTCGCTAGAACGTGATCAGCGCCCATTTGGATCGGTCCAAGTCGGGGTTTCCACCGTCTTTTTGAAGACAACCCTCCAGAAGCCTCTTTCGCGTGCTTTGGCTTTTTCGGCTATTTCCATTTTGGTTTCCTTGATGCTTGCCGCAGGACTCTCTGTTCGCGCCCTGCGACCATTGGAAGCGATCTCCCGTCGCCTCGATCAGATGACCGCTGGCGAGATGACCGCGCCAATTCCGCAAGAGTTGATCCGCAGAGATGAATACGGCAACGTCAGTTCCAAAATTGAACGCATCGGCCGGCAGATGCGCACCGTCAACGAAGTCTTCTCTGCCCTGCAGGAGAATGTGGACCAGATCATGGCCAACCTGCAGGACGGCCTGATGCTGTTCACACAGGACGGCCGCGCGGTATTGGTTAGCGCATCGATCGAGACCTTCTTAGGAAAACCTCGTTCAGAAATGCTGGGCAGCCACGCCGAAGAAATATTCTCGCGACACACGCAGCTTGGCCGCGCCGTCCTAAATGCCTTCGCAGCTCACGAGCCGATAGACATGGTCGAGATCAGCGGCGATCACGGCTGTAATGTGCAGGTATCGCTCGACTTCATCGAAGAGGGAGGACAGCGACTCGGCGCCCTGCTCACGATGCGCGACAGCGAATCGATGCGCAAGATCGAAGACGAAATTGAGGTATCACGGCGCTTGGCCAATGTCGGCAAGCTGACTTCGGGCGTTGCGCACGAGGTGAAGAACCCCATCAACTCGATCGTTGTCCATCTCGAGATTCTGCGCAACAAACTCAAAGATCCCGATGCCGACACACAGCGCCACATGGATGTTATCGGCAGCGAGATTCAGCGCCTCGATCGCGTGGTGCAAACGCTGGTCGATTTCACACGTCCGGTCGAGCTTAGTTTGTCAGAAGTCGATCTGCGCGACGTGGCAGGACAGGTCGCCTTCGTAGCCCGTCCAGATTGCGAACGTCACGGCGTGCAGCTCGTGACAGAGATCGCCGACGAACCTTTGCCGGCAAAGATCGATTCCGACCTGTTCAAGCAGGCGTTGCTTAATATCGTGATCAACGGAGCACAGGCGATGGCTGACGGCGGTACCTTAACCATCCGCGCCCATCGGCAGGACAGCGACGACGCGCAGATCGAAGTACAGGATACCGGTCCGGGCATTCCGCCAGCCATTAGGGACAAGATCTTCAATCTTTACTTCACGACGAAAAAAAGCGGCAGCGGTATCGGACTGGCAATGACGTACCGCATCATGCAATTGCATAATGGATCAATACACTTTGACACCCGGGTTGGGGAAGGAACAATTTTTTACCTCACGCTGCCATTGGCTCGCACCGAACCGCGACAGCAGCCGAGCAATCTGGTAGCTCATTCATAAGCATGCAATCGCTCTCATATTCACGACTACTCGGCCTGATGCTGGCGTTTGTGCTCTTGTTCTCTGCGGGCTGCAAAAAGAAAAAACCAGCCGTACCTCCGCCACAAGCGCAGGCTCCCACCGTCACAGCCCCAGTCCCTGAGCAGAAGCCAGAGCAAACGCAACCTACTCAGCCGACTACTCCTCCGCAGGAGCAGCCGCCTGCGCAACAACCTGAGGAGCAGCCGCAGCGGCCCGAAAAACCATCGCCTTCAAAGCCGAAGCGCACGGCTCGACGTCATCCTGCCACTTCGAACAGCACAGCAAAGAAGAACACGACTTCTCCGGCAGCCCCTTCCGCGCCAACAACGTCTACCGCATCGGCCAAGCCTCCCGACGCAGATGTTGGACAGATATCGCCCAACATGTCGCAAAGTGCTGCATCTCAGGAGCAACAAAGCACCACACAGTTGCTCGACTCAACCGAGCAGAACTTGCGCGCTCTCACACGCACGCTCAGCAATGATGAACAAAATACGGTGTCACAGATTCGGAGCTACATCGTCCAGTCGCGTTCCGCATTGAAGGACCAAGACTTCGAGCGCGCGAAAAACTTGGCCCTCAAGGCACATCAGCTCTCCGACGTGCTGCTGAGGCAGTAGTAGCAACCGAACCGCCGCCGCTACGCAGGTCAGGTAAGCGCGTATGTTGCGGATGCTGGCCTGCCAAGCGGGAGGGGAACCGCATCTCTGCTTGTCCAGACTGTCCATGAAGTCCACTTAGTCCACAGCCCTTTTTTTCCGCTGACGGTCGTTAACGAGGAGAAGCCGACGGAGGACACGCGCCTCGATTGTTAATCGTCTTTTCTCGGCACGTAGCCTCGCCGGTAATAAACTTGCAAGGGCAGGAAGCTGTTACTTCGACTCACGCGAACGCGAATCTTGCGGAATTTGTGGTTTTCGGTGGCCGGCGGAGGCCGATATCCGAGCACATATTGATTGCGAAGCTCGCGACTGGCGCGCGCTGCAGCGTCAGGAATACCGTCGGGATTGTCGAGCGCAATCGTGCGCCCGCCGGTGGATTCGGTGACCTGAGTCAGCCATTGCCGCCCGAATCGCTGTTCCAACTTTTCCGTGAGCAGGATGGTCGGAGCATCGCAGATATCGATGGCATAGATCTGGACGTCCGACTCGCGCGCGATCTTCTTGATTTGCCGCAGGCTGTGGCGGCTGTTGTTATCGCCGCCATCGGAGATCACTAGAAGCGCCTTGCGCGAGTAGCGTGCTTTTTTCAGCTTGGCCAACCCCATGTAAATTGCGTCGGCCAAAGCCGTATTTCCCTTTGGCTGCGCTGCACCAAGAGCCGCCTGGATCCTCTCAAACGACTGCGTAGTATCGGCGAGCACCTTCGGTTTATCGGCGAAGGTAATAACGAAGTAATCGTCGGACGGATTGGCGTTGTTGAAGAATTCAGTCGTCGCCTCCCGCACGCTGGCGATCTTGTTCGCCATGCTGCTGCTCAAATCCACCAAAATGCCCACGGAAAGGGGCTCGTCCTCGCTGCTGAAATATTGGATCTTCTTCTCTGTATCGCCCTCGAACAACTTGAAATTGCTCTCGGCGAGATCAACGACTGGATGGTTCTGAGTGTCGGTAACTGTGACCGGCACGAGCACCATTTCCACGTCAATCTTCAGTCGCTCGGCTGGAGTCATGCCCAATGCGGATTTGTGCGGTTCCGGTTTGGGAACGATGTGGACTTCGTCCATTGACTGCGCTAGGAGGCCTCCACACAGCGCCAGCACGGCAACAAAATTCAGCAGAGATGAAAAGAATCGAATAGGAACGAAACGGCACCACAAACGGAAGAAGACATAACGACACAAATACATGGCCGATACCCAGGGTCCTGCTTTGGAAATGTGTCGGGAATTATCCGCCGAAGTGGAGAAATTCGGAAGCAGTTTTTTCGCCTATCTCTGTTTAGGGCCGCCCCGCATTGACCTGCAGTTCTCACCACGGAGCCACGGAGAACACAGAGATCTTTGGGTATGTCATTCCGAACCGCCCGCTTTGGCGGTGAGGAATTCCTATGAACTTCCAGAGTGTCTCAGTCGAGCTATTTACGTTTAATCCGCTTGGCTACATTACACACGGAACGAATCGCCTGAAGATTTTCGCTGGTTATAGGGATTCCTCACCGCGATACTGCCGTGGTTCGGAATGACACAACCCAAAAGCCTCCGTGCCCTCCGTGGCTCCGTGGTGAATTGGGTTTAGCATCTCGATTGCGAGACAGCGTAAAATAGTAGGCAGATATGAGCGAACAAGAGCGCTACCAGGAATCCCTAAAGATGCAGAACAACCGCCGCCGGGTGGAAGAAGTGAACTTCGGCGAGGATGTCCCCGAAGGCGTGCTTCTCACGTCGCTGGACAAGGTTGTGAACTGGATGCGCAAGAGCTCCATCTGGCCCATGACCTTCGGCCTGGCTTGCTGCGCGATCGAAATGATGTCGATGGGCGCGTCCCGATTCGACATCGCGCGCTTCGGCGCTGAAGTCTTCCGTCCGTCGCCCCGTCAAGCCGATTTGATGATCATCGCCGGCCGCGTCTCGCAGAAGATGGCTCCTGTCATCCGTCGCCTGTACGAGCAGATGCCTGAACCGAAATGGGTCATCTCCATGGGTGCCTGCGCTACCTCGGGCGGCGTGTTCAACAACTATGCGCTTGTGCAAGGCGTGAATCAGGTGATTCCGGTGGACATCTACGTTCCCGGCTGCCCGCCACGTCCTGAGCAGTTGATCTACGCCATCACGCTGCTGCAGGAAAAGATCATGAACGAGCGCGGCTCGTTCAAACGCGCGCTCAACCTGGCATAGGAACAGAGACGCCGCGTTCTTACCGGGCGGTCCGTTCTTAATCGACGCACACCTTCTCTAAACAACGCACTCTCTTTCTAAACACTGTCATCCCTCGTGCCGCAGCGAAGCAGTTTAGATCTCAATACACCTTGTTTTGCGGCGCGGGGGACCTGCTGTTATAGCCCCTCAATGCTCATCCCCAGCTTAGAAACGCCCTCCTGAATCTGGCGCGGATTCGCCCCGCCATATCCAAGAATCAGGCCTCCCCTGCCCGGCGGTCTCAAGTAGCACGTAGACAACGGCATTGCCGAAACTCCTCTTTGTGCCGCTCTCTTCGAAACCACCACATCGCTGACACCGGACGGCAGCATCATTACCAGATGCATGCCGGCTTCATCCCCAACCACCTCAACCTTGTCTCCAATCTGAAGGCGAATCGCTCTTACCAATGCTTTTCTTCGCTCCATATAAAGCATGCGCATGCGACGTATATGGCGAGCGAAGTGTCCCTCTCGGATGAAATCGGCCAACACAGATTGGTACAGCGTTGCTGAAAACACATCCGCCGCATCTCGCGCCGCGCAAAATGCCGCCACGAGATCTTTGGGAATAACCAGGTAGCCGACACGCAGAGCGGGAAACACAACTTTGCTGAAAGTCCCAACATAGATGACTCGCGAATACGTATCGAGCCCTTGCAGCGAAGCGATAGGACGGCTGCCAAACCTGTACTCGCTGTCGTAGTCGTCCTCGATGATCCACGCGCCGAAGCGGGCTGCCCAATTGAGGAGAAGCATGCGACGCGTGGCCGTCATCGTCGCGCCTAATGGATATTGGTGCGAAGGAGTGATGTACACCGCTCGCGCCTTCAGACCGCGACGTATCATGCCCTCGACCTTCATGCCCTGCTCGTCGACGAGAACCGGAACGAGCTTTGCGCCGGCGGCAATGAAAGCCTGACGTGCGCTGGGATAACCGGGTTCTTCGATCCAGATGGAATTTTTCGAATCCAACAAAATCTGGGCGGCAAGCTGTAAGCCTTGCTGCGAGCCGGTTGTGATCATTACCTGCGATGCATCGCATCGCACTCCGCGAGCCGCGCCGAGGTACTCGGCGATTGCTTCCCGAAGCGGCAGATGGCCCATGGCGCCTCCGTAGGCCATCAGGCTCTTTGTCGACAATCGAGAATGCCGCGCCACCAGCTTCGACCAGATACTCATCGGGAAGTGATCCAGCGCCGGCAAGCTGACTCGAAACGCCCCCACGATGTTCAGCCATGATTGCGACGGCAACTGCGTCAGCGCCAGGCCACGATGGGAGATTCGACGCGGCGCCATCTTCCCAGCATTCTGTCGATCCCCTTTCCCCTCCCTGGTAGAGGCCGGCATCAAGGTTTCATCCGGAAGCGATCGAGATACACACGTTCCCGCTCCGGGAAACGTCTCTAAATAACCTTCCGCCAGCAACTGTTCGTATGCGTTGGAGACGGGAATCCGTGAAATCTTCAACTCAGTAGCAAGAGATCTGGTAGATGGAATGCGCTGGCCCGGTCGAATTTGACCGCTAGTGATCGCCAGCCGAAACCACTCGTACAACTGTCTGTACATCGAAGTCCCCGCGCGAGCGTCGAGCGCAATAGGCGGAAGGAAAGTGGTGGGAACGCGTCTCATATTGCCTGTCAGAAAGTGGCATATCGTAACACACGAAAGTGGCCATTGTGAGAGACCACTATCCGCATTAGCTTTTGCAGCATGAATGCGTCCCTCAGTATTCGAACCTGGCTCCTGATCTCGAGCCTGGCGATGGTTCAGCCTCTCGAGCCGCTTTGGCAGCAGAATGCGGCAGTATCGAGCACGACTGCCCAAGCCGCGCCTGCGGAGCATGATGGACAACACGATTTCGATTTCGAAATCGGCGATTGGAAGACTCACATATCTCGGCTCGAACATCCGTTAAGCGGATCTCACACCTGGGTTGAATATGTCGGTACTTCCGTTGTTCGGCCAGTCTGGAACGGTCGCGCCAACCTAGTGGAACTCGAAGTGGACGGTCCGGCAGGTCACATCGAAGGATTGTCGCTACGTCTCTACAATCCGCAATCTCATCAGTGGAGTCTCAACTACGCGAACAGCAAAGTTGGCAGCCTAGGCCAACCAGCGTTCGGCGAATTCAGGAATGGACGCGGTGAATTCCTCGATCAGGAATCATTCAATGGAAAAATGATTCTCGTTCGCGGCGTCTTTTCCGAGATCACGCCGAATTCGTGCCGCTTTGAGCAGTCGTTCTCCGCCGACGGCGGCAAGACCTGGGAAGTGAACTGGATCGCCACCGACACGCGGATCAAAGAGGAGCCATCGTCAGAGAACCCGAATACAGCCAAGCCGGATGTGCAGTCTAACTCGGCTGTCCCTGATGGAGCGCACGATTTTGATTTCGAGATCGGCAGTTGGAATATCAATCTGTCGCGTCTTCAGGATCGCCTGGCGGGCTCGACAACCTGGATCGAATTTGACGGAACTTCCGTTACGCGAAAAGTCTGGAGTGGGCGAGCCAATCTGGAAGAGTTTGAAACCGACAGTCCAACCGGCCACATCGAAGGACTGACTCTCCGCCTTTACAATCCCCAATCTCACCAGTGGAGCATCTACTGGGCCAATGGCAAGGATGCCATTTTGGGACAGCCGATGATCGGCGAATTCAAGAATGGAAGAGGCGAGTTCTTCGATCAGGAATTCTGGAAAGGCAGAGCGGTCTTTGTTCGATTCATCTGGTCGAACACCAACACCAACAAACCTCATTTCGAACAGTCATTCTCCGACGACGGTGGCAAGACATGGGAGGTCAACTGGATTACCAATCAGACGCGGGTAAGCGATGAATCCGACAAAACGAAGTGAACTCCGCCGCGTTCCGGCGAGGGGATCGCACGATTGGGAGACGATCAACCAAATCCTCGATGCCGGCTTTCTCGCTCACATTGGATTTTGCGTCGATGGTCAACCATTCGTGATTCCGACCTTGTATGGCCGGGATGGCAGAAAACTCTATTTGCACGGCTCTGCCACCAGTCGCATGATTCGCGAACTCGAGAGCGGTGTGCCGGCGTGCTTGACGGTCACGCTGGTCGATGGGCTGGTGCTGGCACGATCTGCGTTCGACCATTCGATGAACTACCGCTCTGTTGTCGCATTCGGAAAAGCGCGAACAATTTCCGATCAGGCGCAGAAGGTCGAGTCTCTGCGAGTCATCTCCGAACATCTCATTGCGGGCCGGTGGAATGACGTCCGAAGTCCCAGCGAGAAGGAGTTGAAGGCTACCGCGGTACTGGAATTCTTGATTGAAGAGGCATCCTCAAAAACCCGAACTGGGCCGCCGATTGACAATGAAAGTGACTATGGACGGGCGGTATGGGCAGGTGTATTGCCGCTCGGGATTCAATCCGGCTCGCCCATTCCAGACGAGAGATTGGTGGCAGGGATCACCGTTCCCGATTATGTTCAAAGCTACAACGCACGAGTTAATGGACGATGCGGACGACGCGAGGATTCGCATTCCAAATCAGCGCCACAAGAGAGGTTTTTCACGTGGCGCATGTTCATCGTGATTGCGGCATTGCTGCTCATGGGATTGGCGCTTCGCGGAACGAGTGCGCACGCGCAACAAACGACGCCTCCCTCTACTTCCGGCTTGCGCGAGTCACTCAATGATGCGTGGTGGACCGGCCCGATGCTAACGCCTTCAGCAGCGACGTTGCCGCGTGGACACTTTCTGATCGAGCCCTATCTTTACGACGTCACCAGCGCCCACTCGAACGGCTTCGGTTCACTCACGTACATAAACTATGGGCTCGCGGACAAATTGACTGTCGGCATGATTCCCATATTTGGCTTCAACAAAATAAGCAACGGCCCAAGTAGTTCCGCCGTCGGAGTGGGAGATCTCACGCTGCAGGCTCAGTACGGATTAACGAAATTTCACGACGGCAATTGGATTCCGACGACATCGGTCGCAGTCCAGGAAACATTGCCCACCGGGAAATATGACCGGCTAGGCGACCGGCCGAGTGACGGCCTCGGCAGCGGCGCATATACGATGAGCTTGGCACTGTATTCGCAAACCTACTTCTGGCTGCCGAACGCTCGCATTCTACGCATGCGCTTCAACCTGTCGGAGGCGCTCTCGAGCAGTGCGAACGTCAAAGACGTAAGTGTGTATGGAACTGAAGCAGGCTTCCGTGGACACGCCGAGCCAGGCGCTTCGTTCTTAGCCGATGCATCCTGGGAATACAGTGTGACCCGCCGATGGGTACTCGCATCCGACCTCACGTATCGGCACAACGGCAATACCGTGGTCATGGGAAACAATGTTCTGAATCGCGACGGCCTACAGAATTCATCCGTAGTCCGGTCCGATGCAGGCTCCAGCGAAGCATTCGCCATTGCGCCCGCCATCGAATACAGTTGGAGTCCCAACCTCGGCGTCCTCCTCGGCACCCGAGTGATTGCGGGTGGCCACCGCAGCGCAACGTCGATTACTCCGGCGGTTGCGATCAATTTTGTCTACTGAACAGCCAGCCACTGACACTCAGGTTGAAGTTCCCGATTTTCACGTGGAACCCCGCCTTTCGGGTGGAAGCCCTCGACTTTAGTCGAGGGCGCACGGCGAAGCCGTGCGTCTAGTCGACGCGAAGAAGAACTGCGCTTTAGCGCTGGCTCACGCGCGAAGCGCGCTTATAACGCGGCAACCAATTCATTCGTTTCCACACCGCGGATAGAGCTCGGAAGAAAATGTGTTGAGTACAACAGGAGCTTGCGACAAGAGTTGCGAATGAACGCGGAAATGTGGCTCTGCTGGGAAGTTCTTGGGAAGTACCATCGCAACCCGCCGATGAACCTGGAGCGCTCTACGGGCGTGGACCAACGCTAAAGCGCGGTTCTCTTCTCGTTTCCCTTAGACACACGGCTTACGCTGTGTGCCTCCGACTCAAGTCGGAGGCTTCCGCCATATCCGACGGCAATTCGTCCTTAATGGTTTTGAAATCGAGCAGCAACTCTCAGCAAATCCAGCCGCCGCCTACAACTACATCCCCGTCATAGAACACAACTGCCTGTCCCGGAGTAATCGCCCGCTGCGGCTCATCGAACGTAGCGACAGCCCGATCGCCGTCCATCCGAACTTCAGCATCCGCTGGCTCGTGCCGATGGCGAATCTTAGCCTTCACGCGAATTGGAGCATCGAGAGAAGCAAAAGCGATCCAGTTCAAACGATGTGCGTACAAGATTCGCGAGCGCAAATTCTCGTCGCCTCCAACAACCACCTGCCGCTTATCGCCGCGCAGCTCGATCACATACAGCGGCGATCCAGTAGCCACGCCGAGGCCCTTACGCTGGCCAACAGTGAAGTTGTGGATGCCGGCGTGATGCCCGACAACCTCGCCCGTGGTAGTCACCAACTCGCCAGAAGTATCCGGCAGCTCCTCACCTTGCTCGTCCAGATAAGCATCGATAAAGCGCTTGTAATCGCCGCCGGGGATGAAACAAATTTCCTGCGAGTCAGGCTTCTCAGCGAGCGCGAGTCCGTACTCATGCGCACGCGTGCGCACCTCGGGCTTCGACATGTTCCCTAATGGGAACAACGTCTTGCTGAGCTGCTCTTGGGTAAGCCCAAAAAGAAAATAGCTCTGGTCCTTGCTGTGATCGCGTCCGCGCAGCAGCAGCCAACGTCCACGCTCCTCGGAGTACTCGGTGCGCGCGTAGTGTCCGGTCGCCAACATATCCGCGCCGATCTGGCGAGCGGTAATCAAAAGCTGGTCAAACTTCAAGTGATTGTTGCAGAGACTGCACGGGATCGGCGTACGGCCCGAAAGATACTCGTCGACGAACGGACGCACCACGTCGCGCTCGAAGCGCTCCTGATGATTCACGACGTAATAAGGAATCCCAAGCTGCTCGGCGACGTGCCGCGCGTCGTAGACGTCCTCGATCGAGCAGCAGCGCCCCTGCACATGCTCCGGCATGCCCTCGCGTCCAGCAAGCCGCCGCTGGTTCCACAGCTGCATCGTGAGTCCCACAACCGGATGCCCCTCGGCGCGCAGCATAGCCGCCACCGTGGAGGAGTCCACTCCTCCAGACATAGCAACGGCAATGGTCGGTTTGGGCATGGCTAAAATCATTCAGATGCAGTCACAAAAAGAACCGGAATAGTTCGAAAAGGGACTGCGGCTCGATTCAATTATATAAGGCGTATAGAAGCGCACAACTTCCGCTTTTTCATTTCAGACAGAAACCCGCTGATCTGAATTCAGCTAACTTCCAAACGGCCGACGAAATCACTCGAAGCTCGTGACAGGAATCATCCAATCGAAATGACCCTGTGGCTCTCGTTCATTCGACTTTTAAGACGGCCAGGGGTTCGATTGTCACTGCACGGGTCACAGGCACAATCGATGCGATTGAACTGATAACAATCATTGCGAACAGGCTTCGCACAAGTACGGTGGGGTCGTTTGGTTTTACTTCGTAGAGCAGCGTGCTCACGTACCGGGCTGCGAGCAAGCCGAATCCAGCTCCGAACGCAGCGCCACACGCCACCATCGCAGAAGTTCTCGACATTACAGTTTTGGCGATGCGGCCTGCAGATGCGCCCACTGCAATCCGGATCGCAATCTCGCGTCTGCGTTGGAGTACTGAATAATCAAGTACTCCATACAATCCCATTCCAGCCAAGAGCAGCGCCACGCCCGCGAAGAACAGGGCCAAGTTTGCCAGCAGTCGTTCTCGAATCGATTGCGATTCGTTGATCTCCGCTTGAGTTCGAATGTTGCTTACGCGGAACTCCGTCCGCGCCCGCGGTACCTCTCTGCGTAGCATGTCTGCAAGGGACAACGGATTCTCACTGATTGTGCGCACCACCAACGTTGCGTTGTACACAGGTTCATTGCTGCCGGAACGGAACGGGATGTAAGCCGTGGGAGTGATCGGCTCCCTCATATTGCGGTATCGCGCGTTGTGAACCAGCCCTACTATTTGCAGTCGCATCTTGCCGCGCTCGAATTCTCGGCCTACGGGATTTGCGCCGTCGAAGTACTCCTTGGCGAAGGCCTCGTTCACGATAGCCCCACCGGGATATACATCATCTGGCCGGAAGTCCCTGCCGTCGACCAATGGAATCTTCATCGTCTCAAGCCAGCCCGGCGACACGTTCAGAAAATATGCGAGGCGATCACTGGCCGGAGATCCATTTACTGAAACGAATCCATTCGATCCGAACCCACTCAACAACGGCCACCCGGCGATTGCAACTCGCTCCACGCCTGGCGGTTCCCGTAAATGCTCCAACACCTGATTCCAAAAGATTGGCGGTTGACTCGGTCGCGCCTCTACGTCGAGCGCCAGCAAGCGCTCTGACGAGAATCCCGTTGGCTGGTTAGTCATACGATCGAACGACTTTGTCAGCAGTCCCGCCACAAACAGCACCACGCAGCAGAACCCGACTTGCGCGGCGATGAGCCCCTGCATGAGCCTCCGTCGGGCACTTGGATCGTCACCACCCTTCAGAGCGCTCACCGGTTGAGTTGCCGATGCTCGCAGCGCCGGAAATACACCAAAGAGAAAGGCCACCCCAATCGTCAGCGCCAAACTGAAGCCGACGATGCGCCAGTCTGCAGGAAGCGCCAGCCGCGCAGGATCGTCCGCGGGATTGATATGACCGACGACATATGGGGCCGACCACCATGCGAACAGCGCTCCTACAGAACTGGCCAGCGCAGCCAGAACTGTGCTCTCTACCAGGACCAATTGCGTCAGTCGTCCTCTTCCGGCGCCGATAGAAACTCGAAGCGCCATCTCGCGCGCCCGCGCCGCTCCTTGCCCTGTCAATAAACTTGCGACATTCACGCATGCGATCAACAGCACCAGTCCTACTAGGATGGCCAACACTTTAAGTGGCTGGCTGTACTCTTGCCGTATGTAAGAAAGGCCGCCGGAAGCGGGCAGCACAAGTATCCTTTGGCTCAGGAACTTTTCCAGCCGGGTCTTTGGAAATCCGACGAAGCCTTTGGCTCTCTCGCTCTGCACTGCATGGAATACGGCTTGCAACCGGTCGCGAACAGCGGTAACGGAACCGTCCGGCCTCATGTAAACGAATGTTCGAATCCAGCCCCAATCATCATGCGTCACGCCCGCATACATCATTGTCGGGAGAAAGATGTCGGTCATCGTTCCCGGTTCGGTCCCTGTGAAGCCCTGTGGAGCGACACCCACGATCTGATACAGATCGTTGTCCATGTGGAAACTACGTCCTAGAACTTTTGGATCTTGTCCAAAGCGGCGCGTCCAGTAATCGTAGGAAAGCACCGCATACGGGTGTGCGTGTGGCTTTTCGTCGTCACTCTCGGTGAACAAGCGGCCTAGTGCCGGCTTCAGTCCGAAAGATTCGAACATCCACCCTGAGACGAACTGCCTATGTGCCTTTTCGATCTCCTGATCGGAGCCGTAGGTTAGCTCGATACGCTCTCCCCATGAGGCGGCAATCAACTCCGCATCTTGCTTCACCGCCGCTCGCATCAGTTGGAATTGTGGATACTCGTTGCTTTCGCCGAGGCGGAAATGGCCGCCTGGATCGTAGCCAAGAGTGAACATCGCGTAGAGCCGCTCAGGATTGGCGACAGGCATCGGTCGCAACAACAGAGCATCGATGAGCCGAAATGTGGAAATGCTGGCGCCCATCGCGAGTCCCAGTGACAGAATCGCGGCCGCAGACGCGACTTTGTGCTTTCTCAGCTGCCGCCATCCAAAAATCGTGTCTGCGCGGAGAGAGTCGAGACGGGGCAACACACGCATGTCGAAGCTTTGTTCGGCAATGCGCAGCCTTGATCCAAAAGCGCGGCGAGCTTCCTCCGGATCGCGTCCTCGTTCCTCGGCCTCCGAAAGATGCGATTCCAATTCCTCACTAATTTCGCGACTGAGCCGCTCATTACGGAAGACGTTAAAGAGGCGAATCCAGAGCGACATTTTCAGGCCATCCTCAATACCCGATTTACTGCCGCTGTCACGGCGTGCCAGCGTTCTTCTTCACTTGCGAGCTGTTGTTCGCCCCTCGCCGTGAGTTCGTAGATGCGCGCCCGCCGGCCATTCTCCTTCGTAACCCACTTGGCACGAATGCAGCCAGCCTCTTCCATCCGATGCAGCGCCGGATATAGCGATCCCTCTTCGGCGCGCAACACGTCGCTAGAGATTTCTTGAATGGCGGTCATGATGGCATACCCATGCAGCCCAGGACGGCGGGAGAGGATCTTGAGCACCAACAGATCGAGTGAGCCTTGAAGGGAATCAGTTTTCGGCATACTGAGACGTCGTAGTACTAAGACGTCTAAGTAGAGAGAAGGTTAGGGAGCTGGAAGAAAATTTATCTTGCGACGATGCCACAAGCCTCGCACTCGACGTATCGCCGAACTTTGTCCGGGTGATGGGCTACTCGGAACCAATCAGCGGTTCAAGCTCTCGCGCGTTTCTTCGCCGTCTTTCGCGCCGGAGCTTCTCCCTCGCCCATTACATGCACGCGGCTCTCGTGCTGAGCTTCGGTCGCGCGCTGCGGACCCTTCTTCTTGCCTTCCATTTGCGCGAGGCTGGCTTTTAGAGCGTCCATCAAATCGACAACAGGAGCAGCCTTCTTCGGCTTCTCGACTGCGCTGACTTGCTTGCCTTCGAGGTGAGCTTTAATCAGTTCCTTCACGTTAGCTTCGAAGGTGTCGTAGTACTTCTCCGGCTCCCAGTCGGCGGCGAGGGCCTGCACGAGCTGATGCGCCACTTTCAGTTCGCCTTCCTTGATCTCAACATCGTGCTTGCCGAAGTCTTCTACTTTGCGAATTTCATCCTGGTAGTACATCGTGTGCAGCATGAGCCCACCGCTGTAAGGACGCAGGAATACGGTGTACTCGCGGTTGTGCATTGCCAGCTTCGCGACAGCGACGAAGCGGCTGTCATGCAAGGCTTTCTGTAACAGCGCGTACGGTCGCTTTCCGGCTTCTTCGGCGACAAGGTAATAAGAGGACTCAAAATAGATCGGGTCGATCTCATCGGCTTTCACGAATTCGAGGATCTCCATCGACTTCGCCGTCTTCGGCTCGATCTTCTTGATCTCTTCTGGCTCGATGATCACGTACTCGCCTTTGCGGAACTCGTAGCCCTTGACGATCTCATCGCGTGCGACAACCTTGTCCTCTTCCGGACAAATGAGCTGCTGCTTCACGCGGACGTGATCGTCGCGATGAAGCATGTGAAATGAAACGTGATTCGTACGCGCGCCGGA
>Ga0134126_10003957_pt1 | contig 18547 bp, 12 predicted proteins | sample KB31752_FD_96881 | JGI IMG/M metagenome (GOLD analysis project Ga0134126, IMG submission 96881) | Terrestrial soil microbial communities with excess Nitrogen fertilizer from Kellogg Biological Station, Michigan, USA - KB3-175-2 | ecosystem: Environmental > Terrestrial > Soil > Unclassified ...
CACAGTGGAATTGAGGAAAACATGAGCAAATTGAGTTTTGAGGCGAGGGACGGCATCGCCGTCCTGACACTCGCCAATCCGCCGGTCAACAGCCTGGGGCAGGAATTGCGCGAGGCACTGGTGAGCGCCATGGAGCGCGCGAATAGCGACGCCGGCATAGGCGCCATCGTGCTGATCGGTTCGGGCGCGGGCTTTTCCGGCGGCGCCGATATCCGCGAATTCGGCACACCCAAGGCCGCGGCCTACCCCAACCTGCTCACCGTGCTCAGCGAGGTGGAAAACAGCACCAAGCCGGTGATTGCGGCCGTCGGCGGCGTGTGCATGGGCGGGGGCCTCGAACTCGCGCTCGCCTGCCACTACCGGGTGGGGGCGCCGGGTGCGCGCATCGCGCTTCCGGAAGTGAAACTGGGTCTCTTGCCCGGTGCCGGCGGTACCCAGCGCCTGCCGCGCCTGCTCGGCGTCGAAGCGGCCCTGAACATGATCGTATCGGGCACCACGGTGCCCTCGGAGAAGCTGCGCGCAACCCCCCTGTTCGATGTCTTCGGCGAGGGCGAATTGCTCGACACTGCGCTGACATTCGCGCGCCGGGTGATTGCGGAAAAAATGCCGCCCAAGCGCGTGCGCGATCTGGCCATCGACATGCCGAACGCGGAGGCTTACTTGCAATTCGCCCGCAACACCATCAAGGCGGCGGCGGGTCCGTACCCCGCGCCGCTCGCCTGCCTGGAGGCGGTCGCGGCCGCGGTCGGACCCTTCGATGCCGGCATCAAGCGCGAGCGCGAGCTGTTCACCGCCTTGATGCTGTCGCCCGAGTCGGCGGCCCTGCGCCACGTGTTTCAAGCCGAGCGCGCCGCCGCGCGCATTCTCGATGTGCCGGAGGACACGCCGGCGCGGCCCATCCGCAAAGTCGGCGTCATCGGCGCCGGAACCATGGGCGGCGGCATTGCCATGAGCCTCATAAACTCCGGCCTGCCGGTGGTGTTGCTGGAGACGACGCAGGAAGCGCTCGATCGGGGGCTCGCCACGATCCGCCGCAACTATCAGGGGGCGCTGCGCAAGGGCACGCTCGACGAGACCAGCCTCGCGCAGCGTCTGGCATTGATCACCCCGACATTGGACCATGCCTCGTTGAGCGATGCCGATCTGGTGATCGAAGCCGTGTTCGAGAGCATGGACGTGAAGCGCCAAGTCTTCGAAACCCTGGACAAGGTGGCCCGCCCCGGAGCCATCCTCGCATCCAACACCTCGGCCCTCAATCTCAACGATATCGCGAATGTCACGAAGCGCCCGCAGGACGTGATCGGGCTGCACTTCTTCAGTCCGGCCAACGTGATGCGCCTGCTCGAAGTGGTGCGCGGCGCCAAGACCGCCAAGGACGTGCTCGCCACGGCCATGCGCTTGTCCAAGACCATGGGCAAGGTCGCCGTGGTATCCGGCGTCTGCGACGGATTCATCGGCAACCGCATGCTGGCTCGATACGCGGGCGCCGCCCACGATATGCTCATGGCCGGCGCGTTGCCGCAGCAGATCGATGCCGCGCTTCAGGACTTCGGCATGGCCATGGGGCCGTTCCGCGTCGGCGATCTCGCCGGTCTCGATATCAGCTGGGCGCTGCGCAAGCGCCGCGCGGCCGAGTTTCCCGGCCGCGACTTCTCGAACGCGGCGGACGTGCTGTGCGAAGCCGGCCGGTTCGGCCAGAAGACCGGCGCGGGCTGGTACCGCTACGAGGCCGGTTCGCGCAACCCCATTCCCGACCCCGCGGTCACGGCCATCATCGAGGGATACCGGCGCAAGAAGGGCATCGCGGCGCGCAGCGTGAGTTCGGCGGAGATCGTCGCGCGCTGCATCTATGCGCTGATCAATGAAGGTGCGCGCATCATCGAGGACGGCATCGCGCAGCGCGCCTCCGACATCGATGTGGTTTATCTCAACGGTTACGGCTTTCCCGCGTATCGCGGCGGCCCCATGTTCTTTGCCGATCAGACCGGTCTGCACGAAATCGCGCGCGCCCTGAAGGCCATCGCGGCGCAGCCCGGCAGCGATGCCGAGGTCTGGGCGCCCGCGCCCTTGCTCACCCGTTTGGCGCAGCAAGGCCAAACCTTCAATGGATTCAAAGGATCAATCTCGTGATAGAAGCGGTCATCGTCTCCACGGCCCGCACCGGCCTCGGCAAGAGCTGGAAGGGTGCCTTCAACATGACTTACGGCGCGACGCTGGGCGCGCATTCGGTGCAGCACGCGGTGGCCCGTGCCGGCATCGATCCGGCCGAGGTCGAGGATGTGATCATGGGCTCGACCTTCGGTGAAGGCACCACGGGAGGCAACATCGCGCGTGCGATCGCGTTGCGCGCCGGCCTGCCGGTCAGCACCGCGGGCATGAGCATCAACCGTTTCTGCAGCTCGGGATTGCAGTCCATCGCGCTCGCCGCGCAAAGGATCATGACCGAAGGGGCCAGCATCATCGCGGCGGGCGGCGTCGAGAGTATTTCCTGCGTGCAGAACGAAGCGAACACGCATATGCGGCGCGATCCATGGCTGACCCTGCACAAACCCACGCTGTACTGGAGCATGCTGCAAACGGCGGAGACGGTGGCCAAGCGTTATCACATTTCCAAAGAGGCGCAGGATGAATACGGCGTGCGCAGCCAGCTGCGGGCCGCCGCCGCGCAGGCCGCGGGCAAATTCAAGGATGAGATCGTGCCCATGACGACGCTCATGGGGGTTGCCGACAAGGCCAGCGGCACGCTGGGCATGCGCGAAGTCACGATATCGAGCGACGAGGGCATACGCGCGGACACCACGCTCGAGGCCGTCGCCAGGATTCGCCCCGCCATTGCGGGCGGCGTCATCACGGCCGGCAACGCCAGCCAGTTCTCCGACGGCAGCAGTGCGGTGGTCGTCATGGAGCGCAGGCTGGCGGAGCGGCGCGGCCTCGCGCCGCTTGGGGTTTTCCGCGGCTTTGCCGTCGCCGGCTGCGAGCCCGACGAGATGGGCATCGGACCGGTTTATGCCGTGCCTCGCCTGCTCGAGCGCACCGGCTACAAGGTCAGCGACATCGATCTGTGGGAACTGAACGAGGCCTTCGCCTGCCAGGTGCTTTACTGCCGCGATAAATTGGGCATTCCCGACGAACGCCTGAACGTCAATGGCGGCGCCATCGCGGTGGGCCACCCCTATGGAGTCAGCGGCGCGCGTCTGACCGGCCACGCGCTCATCGAGGGCAAACGCCGCGGCGCCAAGCTCGTGGTGGTCACCATGTGCATCGGCGGCGGCCAGGGGGCCGCGGGACTGTTCGAGGTGGCCTGATGGGGGTGCGCGAGCTGTTCGAGCTCGAGGGCAGGACCGCTCTGATCACGGGCGGCTCCCGCGGGCTCGGACTGCAAATCGCGCAGGGTCTGGGCGAAATGGGCGCGCGCATTGCGATCAGCGCGCGCAAACCCGACGAACTCGAGCAAGCCCGGCAGCACCTCGCGAAACAGGGCATCGACGCTCTGACGGTGACCCATGATTTGGCGCAGCCGGAACGGGTGCCGGCACTGCTGGATGCGGTCGTCGGACATTTCGGCGCGATCCACATCCTGGTCAACAACGCCGGCACGAGCTGGGGTGCGCCGGCCGAAGATCATCCTCTGGCCGCCTGGAGCAAGGTCATGAACTTGAATGCGACCGGCGTTTTCGCTCTCAGCCAGGCGGTCGCGAAACGCTGTTTCATTCCGCAGCACTCGGGAAACATCATCGTGGTCGCGTCGGTCGCCGCGCTGCGAATCGGCGAGCAAATGAAGGCCGCGGCCTACTACGCCTCGAAGGCGGCCGCCTTGCACCTGACCCGCGCGCTCGCGGTGGAGTGGGGCCCTTACGGCATTCGGGTCAATGCCATCTGCCCGGGTTTTTTTCCGTCCAAGATGACCGGCGTCTTGCTCGAAGCGATCGAAGCCCAGGTGATCGAACGAACTCCGCTCGGCCGCCTCGGCGGCGACACCGACTTGATGGGCGCCGCGGTGTACCTGGCGTCGGATGCCTCCCGCCACGTCACGGGCCAGTACATCGCCGTGGATGGCGGCGCCTCGGCCCTATGAGCGGCCCGGCCGCGGCCTACGCTGTCGCGCGCGCGCAGCCTTCCTGAGGCTGCTCTTGTCGGACAGGCACTTCAAGTTCTGGCCGGCGCACGCGGCGCGCAGCCTGGCCGCGCCGGCCACCAATGTGTTCTACAACGCGGAAGTGTCCGCGCGCCGCTATCCGCACAAGCCCTTCTTGATGTTCTACGACACGGCGGTGACCTTCGCCGATCTCGAGGACGAAGCGCAGCGCATCGCCGGCTTTCTCGAGCGCCGATGCGGGGTGCGCAAGGGCGACCGGGTGCTGCTGTTCATGCAGAACAGCCCGCAGTTCGTCATCGGCTACTACGGCATTCTGCGCGCCAATGCGGTGGTCGTGCCCGTCAACCCGATGAACTTGACCCAGGAAATCCTGCGCTATGCCGAGGACGCGGGAGCGAGTGTGGGTCTCGTGTCGCAGGAGCTGTATGCGCGCATCGAGCCGCTGCTCGGCAAGTCGGTTCTCGAGTCCGTCATCGTTGCGGCGTACTCGGACTATTTGCGCCGGCCGACCACTCTGGCGGTGCCGGAATTCGTTGCCGCGCCGCGTCTCGAACTCAGCGCGCCGGGAGTGACCCTGTGGCGCGATGCGCTGGCCAGCGGCTTGCGGCCCGGACCTCTCACGGCGGGTCCGGATGATCTATGCGTTATGCCCTATACCTCCGGCACCACGGGGCAACCCAAGGGCTGCATGCACACCCATCGCAGCACCATGCATACGCTGGTGGCGGGGATGCGCTGGTTCTCGATGCTGCCCGAGACCAACTTGATGTCGGTGGCCCCCTTGTTCCACGTGAGCGGCATGCAGGGCGGCATGAACGGTCCTTTGTATGTGGGCAACACCGTGGTGATGCTGCCTCGCTGGGACCGCAACGTCGCCGCCGAGTGCGTGCAGCGCTACCGGATCGCGACCTGGACCGCCATCCCGACCATGGTGCAGGATTTTTTCGCGAACCCGGATATCGCGAAATACGACTTGAGCTCGATTCGGCGCCTGACCGGCGGCGGCGCCGCGATGCCGGGGGCGGTGGCGCAGCGGCTGCTCGACATGGGCGTCACTTATTACGAAGGATATGGTCTCTCGGAAACCATGGGGGCCACCCACCTCAATCCCAGCGATGGCCCGAAAAAGCAGTGCTTGGGCATTCCGATATACGGCGTCGATTCGCGCGTCGTCGATCCTTTGACATTGCAGGAGCTGCCGCCCGGCGAAGTCGGAGAAATCATCACCCATGGCCCGCAGGTGTTCTTGGGCTACTGGAACAGGCCCGAGGATAGCGCGCAGGCCCTGGTTGAAATCGATGGCAAGCGTTTCCTGCGCACCGGCGATCTCGGCAGGATGGATGAGGACGGATACTTCTTCATGGTCGACAGGCTGAAGCGCATGATCAATGCATCCGGGTACAAGATCTGGCCCACCGAAGTCGAGTCCCTCATGTATCAGCACCCTGCGATTCTCGAAGCCTGCGTCATCGGCGCCAGGGACGCGCACCGCGGCGAGACCGTCAAGGCGGTGATCGTGCTCAGACCGGAGTGGCGGGACCGCGTCGATGCACGGCAGATCATCGACTGGTGTCACGAGAACATGGCGGCGTATAAATGTCCGCGAATCGTCGAATTCGTCGAGGCGCTGCCGAAATCCGGCGCCGGCAAGATCATGTGGCGCGAGTTGCAGGATCGCGAAGCCGCCGCCGGCGGTGGACCCGGTGTTTCATCATGAAAGCATTGCTCAGCTGAGCTTCAACCAAGCTTGCAGTTGCTCCCGGGTGATTCCGAGGCCGCTCATGCGCGAGTCATCCAAATGATCGAGCTCCGCCAGCACGTCTTGCTTGAATTTGTCACGGTGCTGAGGTTGGACTTGATTGGTGATACGAGCCTCCATAAAACCCATGACTTCCGCAGGCGGCACGAGCGAGCGCACTAATTCGGCCACGAGCGCACGACGCTGAGGCCGGTAAAGCGCGGCGATTTCATCGAACCCGACGACCTGAACACTCGTGTCGAAGTGCAAACAAGAGCGCCGGTAAGCCCAGCAATATAGTTCCGCCAATGGTCGGACGTCGTTTAACTCGTAGAAAACGATGGTTGCCTTTAGATAGTCGTCCTTGCGGACGTCGACAAAGGACTGTGGCACGTAGTCCTGGGCGATGAGTGGAATGATTGACGCCAGCCTCGCTGTGCGTTTGTTCACGTCCACAAATGCCTGAAGATAAGAGACATGGCCGAGGAGATAAAGACTCTGCTCAAAAGGATCGTCGATGAGCCGCGCAGTGTTGAGTACCCGATTCAAGAACTGCGTCAGGCGTTCCTTTCCCTCGAGAGGCGCGTAGGTCGTACCGGTCACGCCGATGCTGTCGCTACGGATCTGCCCGGCCATTCCCGGTGCCACGAGACTATCCGACAGCAAATAGTGCAGTGTCCGAATCGTTTCTTCGTTGGGCGTCAGGGAGCGAACGTTCTGCGCCAGGTACCGGATTGCCTCTTTGTGGTTCAGGATCATAATGCGCTCCGCGTCGAGCTTTCCTTGGGCGGATTCACCTTGAATCACGAGATGTTCGGTGTCGGCGAGCGAGTAGGTGTTGCCCTCCAGCCGAGCAGAGTTGTAGCTCAAATCGATGAGCAGGCGGTTGTAGATTTTTTGGATGTAAGTGCCCGCCTGTCCATAGAGCGGAGAGCGCTTGCCTTGAGCATGCAACTGCGCGCGTTGCTCGGCGGTCAGGTAGGTGGTTTCATTCGGGACATAGCTTGCTACCCATTCCTCTGAATACGTGACGGGGGACCGCGTATATATGGGTGCGTCAATGCGTTTTAGCAGTTGCTCACTCTCGGGCGAAAAGACAGGTTGGATCTGCGTCGTGGAGCGGTCAGCATCGGCATCGACCGCTACGACCATCTGTCGCTGCTCATCCTTGGCGGCCGGGTTCCAACGATAGCGCGTCCCCTTGCGGCTTCCAGAGCGCTGGATGACTCCCTCGTTCACTAGCTCGCCCAACCATCGGCGCAGGGTGCGATCGGGCACATCAGCGATCTCGGCTTTGATTTCCGCGGGTGAGTTCCATCGTTCCGCGTGCTGTTTCAGGAGCTCGGCAATTGAGGGTTTATCGGCCATATATCGGCCAATATATCGGCCAAAATTGCCTGTGTCTAGGTATATCGGCCATATATCGGCCACTGAAGGCTCAAATGCCGATGTGTGAGGTACATATCGGCCATCAACTGAACCATGCGTCGGCTCTGTTTTGTTCGGATTCGTTCTTGCGCATGTACCAAGGGAGCGCGCCCGGCGACTACCGCCTGTCGCTTACAGGAGTGGCGACGCCTCCGCTGCCGATCGGATGACGCGGCGCGGTCGCCCGGCAGTTGGTCCGACCCTTATGGGTTTTGGAATCATGTTCTGATAGATGCGGTCGTTATTGTTGCGGCGATTCGCCCTACTTGAGGCGTCGCACACTGCCGCAGTCGCGCACCGCCTTCGAGATTGAGAAGTGAATCGGCTTGTCCGTTCTCGGGATCAAGGCATGAGCGTGGAGATCGGGATTCACCGTTGCCATAGATACGCAATCTTTGCCCGGCGTCACTTCCAGTACATCCACGAAAATTTCGTTTGCCCGATCTCGCACTCCTGTAAATACCAGGAAAGGCTCGACATTGGCACGCCCACCCTCGTCGGCGACAAGAAGCGTGTAATGATCGAAGTCAAAAACTGACTGCCCTTCTTTTCCCAGCGGGTCTGTCGGGCCATCTGGCTTTGCTTTGAGCGCTCCGGTCGATTGAGGATTTGAAGAGTTGCAGTAATCAACCCACTCTTTCCAGGAGCGAATGGCAAGGTATTGCGGACCCGGTGGGCGGTGGCGGCAAGACGAATAAACAGGCGCACGCGAAAGACTGATGTTTTTGAACTCGACGTCTTGGCCGAATGTTGCGATTGGCCCAAACAACAAGGCGCTCAGGGCAAGTCCAGTCACTACAACCCTGGTCTTATCCTTGCCCCGTTGAGTTCCATCTTTCATTTGCACGAGGCTCCTTCGCACGATTGTATCTTTCGGCTTCGCGTCAGCAAAGCCGCCACTGGCCACCGGCAACACAGGGTCGATGTGACACACGACGAATACCGGCAATCTGTTTCCTAGAAGAAGCCTGGCTATTTTCATGTCAGGGCTGTAGCCGATCACGTACGCGCTACCGGTGCAAATCATCACCAGCGCAGCGCGCCGGAGTATCCACGTCGGCATCGGCGGGGTAGAGGGCCATGAGTCTTCGCATCACTCCATTGGTCCAGCCGAAACCGTCTTGCAGGGGATATTCGCCGCCGCCGCCGCTGCGACCGGTGTTGATGACGTCGTACTTCTCGACCAGTTTGCCGCTTTGCCGGTAGACGCCGTTGACCACGGCCATCCAGCGACAGGCGATGGCCGCGGCGAGCGGTGCGTGGCCATAGTCGCGCAGTCCCGAGATGGCGATCCATTGCAGGGGCGCCCAGCCGTTCGGCGCATCCCATTGCTGCCCGGTCTCGAGCGTGGTTGAGACGATGCCGCCGGCTTCGAGCAATTCTCGAGCGGTGATGTTCGCCACGCCGGCAGCCTGGGGATTCGAGGACAGGGACACGAACAGCGGATAGAGAGTCGCCGCCGATACCCGCGGCGTGCGGATTTTCCGGGTCCAGCGATAATCGAGATAAGCCCCCATGGGGGCATCCCAGAGATAGCGGTCGACGGCCCTGCGCCGCGCGGCGGCGCGGCGTGCGAACTCGCGCGCACAAACCTGCTCGCCGCGTCGTCGGCAACCCGCCTGGATGGCGTTCTCCAGGCCGAACAGCAGGCTGTTGAGATCCACGGGCACGACCTCCGTGGTATCGATGGTTGTGCGCGAGTGTCCGTCGGCGAACCAGCGCGAGCCGAAGTCCCAGCCGCTTTCCGCCGCGGCGCGAATGTCGCGAAACAATTGCGGCGCAGGGCGTCCGCTGCTGCGCGCGAGTTCGCTGTCCTCGCGGTAGGCCTCATCGCGCGGGGTGTCCCTGTCGTCCCAGAAACGATTGAGTATGGAACCGTCCGGCATGGCCACCACGTGCCGGTGCGGCGCGCCCGGCCGCAGCCCGCGCTCGCCTTGCATCCAGAAGGCGTGCTCGCGGCGCAGCTGCGGCAGATATTGCGCGTATGCCGCGGCCGGGTCCACGGGCGACATCAAGGCGACCATGGCGAAAAAGAAGGGCGGTTGCGAGCGGCTGAGATAGTAGCTGCGCGTGCCGTTCGGCACATGGCCGTAGGTGTCGATCAGATAGGCGAAATCCCGCACCATGTCCGTCACCAGATCTTGGCGGCCGCTCGTCGCAAGGCCCAGCATGGTGAAGTACGAGTCCCAGTAGTACATTTCACGGAAGCGGCCGCCCGGCACCACATAGGGAGCCGGCAGAGTCAGCAGCGAGGAATATGGCGGCGCGGCGGTAGTGGTGCGCGTCAGCGTATCCCACAGACCATCGATGTGCGCAACCATGGAAACTCGTGCGGGTGGGGAAGTTACTCCGGTGAACTCTGCGGGCAACGCGAAATGCGCCGCGACGAAATGTTCCAGCGCCGCCGGCGATTCGGGGCGCTCGGCATGGTACTGCCTCAAGATCTCAGCCGGCGCCTCGTTGGGGACGGCATCGGGAAACGCCTTGCCGTCGGCATAAATTTGCGCGGTCTGCACCGCGCTGAACAGATCCTTGAACAGCACCTGGGGTGGGTCCGGCACAACGGACGCGGTCCGTGTAATGGCCGACGCGATGGGCAGCATCGCCAGCCAGAGCGTCCAGCCTGCGATGCGAGCACAGCCCGCCATGCGCGTGCAGCGTGGGACACGGCGCCGTGCAGGCCCCAGGATCGTCGCAGTGAAGCTGTCCGCCCTGATACCGCGCGCCGTCATTGCATCACCTCTGCTTCTCGAATGCCGCCGTCGAGGGCGTTACGCGCCGAACGACGCGTCCCGACCGCAGCCGGGAAATCGTCACATCGAGCGCCCTGCCGCGAAACTGCATATTCACCAGCCTAAGATACGACAAGGTCCTGGGCAGCGTCGGCGCGAATTTCCCGGCCAGGCCGCTTTGCTCGATGCGCAGGCCGGTAAGCCCGTAGACGAATGCCTGGATGAAACCGCCGGAGCTGGCCAGCAAGTACGTGGAGTCGTTCTGCGGCGTCTCGCTGCGCACATTGAAGGGAGGTTTCAGAAACGGATCCTGGGCGCTGCCGCTCCCCCCGATCAAATCACTGAAATAATCCGGTTTGCCGACGTCGGCGGCCTGGATGGCGAGCATCAGCAGCACCATTTGGTTCGCGCGCCCACGCATGCCGCCCAAGGCGCCCACGGAGTGTCGGAACAGTCCTTCGAGCGTGTCGGCGCCGGCCTCGAAGTCCAATGCAGGAATGCTCAGCATGGGCACCGACGTGCCCATCCACGAGTTCGCTTTGTCATGCGGCTTGCTGGGATCGAAATCGAAGAAGCGCCCGCCGGCGCCTCTGCTGGGCAGGTACAGAGCGTCGGCTACCTCGTGCCATTTCGGGTCGGGCGCCGCCCCGAGTTCGCGGGCTGCCGCGATGGCGATCTCGAGACTCTTATGCGCGACTTGATTGGTGTAGATCTCATTGTCGACTCCGGTGTAGTCCTCTTCCGGCGAGGTCACGCCGAGTATGTCGAAGCGGCGCTCGAGGCGGTTGAAGCTCGCGCGGCTGACCCAAAAATCGGCCACGGCGCGGATGACCGGAAAGGCATGATGCTCGAGCCAGACACGATCCTGCGACGCCAGATAGTACTGCCACTGCGCCAGGGCCACCGCGCCGTTCACGTGAATTTCGCCGTCGGCATTCTGTACGGCGAAGGCGGGGGTGACGTCCGCGCCGCTCGAGGGGTCCGCTTCCCAGGGGTACATCGCTCCTTTGAATCCATGCGCCGCCGCTCGGGCAAGGGCCTGCGGCAGGCTGCGTTCACGAAATTGAATCAGGGATTTCGCGCGCTGCGGATGCAATAACAGCAGCGACGGAAACACCCACAGGTCGTTGTCCCAGAAGACATGACCGAAATAATGGCTGCTGAAGCCGCAGGCCGCAGCCGCCCACGCCGTATCGACGGTGGAATTCTCGAGCAGATAAAAGAGATCGGAGTGAATGGTCCGCTGCAGATCGCTGCCCCCGCCCACCCGGATGTCGCTGCGCCACAGCGCATGCCAGGCATGCGCATGCTCGCGCAGCAGCGCAGCGAAGCCCCGCTGCCGGGCGCCGCGGGCGGCTGCGAGATCCTCCGCGGCCCCGCCGCCCCAGCCTGCGTTCGACGCGGCCACGAACTTGGTGAATCGATAGCGATGGCTGCGTTGTACGCGGGCCTCAATATCGAGATAGACGCCGTTGGCCGTGCGCCCAACCGTCTTGCGCAGGCCTTGCAAGTCCCGGGGCAGCGCAACGGCGGCAGCCAGCGCAACGGCTTTGCCGCGCACGGCCGCGCCCGTCATGAACAGGGTGTCCGCGGGGTCGGCGCTTGATTGCGCCACAATCACCTGTCCGGGGTACCAGAGGGCGCTGCGGTTGCCTCCGGCCGCGAGTTCGTCCTGGTGAGCGGCCGTGGCGGAGGCGCTGAACTGCTCGGCATTCATGCGCGCGAGCGCCAGGCGCTGCGGCGCGGGCGGCGATTGCAGGGCGAATCGCAGCCGAACCCGGCCGCTGAAATGCGGCATCAACTCCAGGCTCACGGCGGCGAGATGCGGCGAGCTCTCGCTGACGAAGCAGGTCACGGATATCTCGGTGGCGCGCGGCCCGTCGATCCATCGATACTGCGTCCGCAGCACGCCGTCATGCATGTCGAGCGTCTGACGGTAGCCGGCCTGAGTTTGCGCGTTCAGGGCGCCGCCGTGTGACGCGTCGCCGTTCAGGGATGCGCCGCTGTGGTTCGATGCGCCGCCGTTCAGCCACGCGCCGCCGTCAAAATAATCGATCTCATTCCAACTGGGGAGCGCGGCCGGCCTGGATACATCGTCATCGGTGTAATCCATGACTCCGGCCATGAAGCTCAACGCCGGCGAGGTCCCGAGCAGGGTGCTGGCGAGCGACCAGTAGCCATTGGCCAAATAGGTCGGATAGTACGAGTCGAAGTTGCCTCCCGTCGCCGACAGGATGAAGCTGCTGTCCGGCGCCCGCGCTGCCAAGACCGGGACCATGGCTTGCGAGAACATCAGCGGCAGTAAAATATATTTTGGCCCGAGCCTCGGCATGTATGTTGTGGCCGGCCGGAAGGCGCCCTACACCAAGGGCGCCATTCACCAATGGCCGGCGAGTGCGTGACCGCTTGCAAGCGGCCGCGCATTCTCAGGCGTGCCGGAGTTCAGAATTTATAACGCAACTGAATATTGACCTCGCGCCCGAAAATAGGCCGTGCCATCTCGAAGTTGTTGGCGATGCCTGAGCCCGAACCCACTGCGATGCGGGCATTGCCCTCGGTCAATCCGATCTGGTTGGTGAGATTGGAGCCCTGCACGCGCACCTCGAAGTTCTGGCCGATCTCCGCGACCACGCCCGCATCGATGGTGTAATAGGAGGGCAGTATTTGCTGATTGGCAATGTCCTCGTAGCGCAGGCCGGCGTGGGTATATGTCATGAAGACGCGCAAGCCGCCGAAGTTCATCGGCACGTCGTAGCCCGGCGTGAAGCGGAATTGCAGCCGCGGCTGGCGCTGCAGGACATTCCCGGTGTAGTCGGCGCCGCCGGCGGTGGCCGAGGCATAACCGGAGTACACCGCGTGCTGCCAATCGCCGCTCAGGTCGAGGCTGAGGTGCGGAATGGGTCTCCAAACCGCTTCGAAATCGGTACCCGAGGAGGTCGCGCCATAGGTCGCGGTGATATTGGCGCCGGCTGCGGTGAATTGCTGAAACGGCACGCCGGTGAAGGTGCGGTGCCAGCCGCTGATGACGCCATAGAAGGTGCTGGTTTCGATCCGATAGCCGACTTCATAGTTCTTGATGCTTTGGTGCTGCGGCTGGCCGCTGCGCAGGTCATCGAAGCCGGGGAAGTGGTTGCCCTGGTTGATGCGCCCGTACACCGACATGTGCGGGGTGATTTCATAGTTCGCGCCCACGCTCCATGAGCCGAAGGTGTGGTTGTATTCGGTGCACTCGTTGCTGCCCGACGTGTCGCAGTTGACCCCTTGATTGAACGTGCCGTTGGGGACGCTCACGCCCTTGTTGTACAGGTTGCGCACGTCGGCATCGAGATTCACGGCCGAGTCGTTCTCGATCGATCCGTGGTCCACCTGTTGCTCCACGCGGTAACCGGCGTCGAACAGCCACGGGCCGAACTTCCATTGGTCTGAGGCGAACAGCGCCGTGTTCCGGCCGTTCCAATTCTCATTCAACGTAAAGAAGGAGGCGCCGAGCTGTCCGGCCGGGTTGGTGACGTTCACGCCGTTGTTGAGGGTGAGGTCGATCAATTGCGCATTCGGGCTGCCGGTGATGAGTTCGTTGTTGCCCAGCCACCAGTGATCGTTGGAGGAATAGGTTGCCAGGTAGCCGCCCACCGTCAGCTTGTTGCCTTCGAACAAATCGAACGTGAAGCGCAGGTCGTCGGTAAAGGATTGGATTTGTTTTTGCACGATCCAGAAGCCCATCGAGGCCACGTAGGAGTTCGGGTTGACGGCGGCGCCCGTGCCGACCAGGGTCGCGGTGCCGGAGGTTGCGAGTCCGTAGGGTCCGGTGATCGCGGTATTCGCGTTGACCGCCGCCATTTGACCGCTGATGAAGGAACTCAAGGTCTGGGGCGGCAGGTTGTTGAACAGGCAGTAGCAATCCACCTCGCCGGCCGAGTACATGAGTTTGTTCGACAGCGAGATGCCGTCGCTGAGATTGAGGTCGAGATCGCTGCCGAACATGTGCAGGCTGGCGCCGCGGCCCTTCGACAAGTCGGCGGTCAGCGGTGGCCCGGTCGGAGTCTCCTGCACGGAAATGCCGCGCAGTCCGCTGCCGGCGAAAGTCCCGGTGTTGGGATTGAATCCCGGAAAGGCGGAGACGCTCTGGCTGCTGCCCGTGCCCGTCACCGTTACCGGAATGTCCGTGATGAACAAATTCTTGTCATTGAGGTCCCGCGCGAAAAACATGATGGAACCGTTGTCCAAGGTATGCGTGATGGTGGCCGTGAGCTGGCCGCCGTCATCCGCGGGATACTGCGAGTTCCGTATGCCGTTGGAATTGCGGTAGAAGCCGCCGATGCTGGCGTACCAGCCTTCCGCCAGAGGTCCGCTGTAGAAGCCGTCGACGCGGTACATGCCCTCGAAGCCGTAGGTGATGCCGAGATCGCCATGAGGTGTGGCGGTGCCCTGGCGCAGGATGAAGTTCGCGGTGGCGCCGAGCTGGCCGTTGGACAGCACCACGCCCGGGCCGCCTTGCAGCACTTCGGCCCGCTCGACGCTTTCGTCGAGCCGAAACTGCGAGGAGTTGTCCATGAAGGACAGAGTCGGCACCGGAAAGATCGGCGAACCATTCAGCTGGTAGGTGATGTAGGGCGCATCGCCGCCGCCCGGAAAGCCGGCCAGCTCGATATTCGCGCCGGCCGCGCCGGCGCTCGACTCGGCCCAGATCCCCGGCACGATCTTGAGCAGATCAGCCGAGCTCGACGGATTGACGTCGCGAATCTCCTCGAGGCTTGCGGTGGTGATCGAGAAACTCGCGTCGAGCTTTTTGAGGCCCTTGGCCTCGGCCGTGCCGGTGACCACGATCTCATCGAGGGTGCTGGTGTTGGCTGCGCTGGCGTCGCCGGAGGCAGCCGGCGCCGTGTCCTGACCGTAGGCGTGACCGCCCGCGAGCACCGCGCCGCTCAGCGCGAACAGCCCGGCGATGCGTGTGAATAATCCGCGGTGTTTCATGGTGTCGTTCCCCTTGGTGGTATTTCCATTACTCGCAGGGTCGGGCGCCGTGCCCGGCCCGTCCGCAGTGGGATGCGGCGGCTGCTCCGCCTGGGCATCCGCGCTGATGGCAATGGTCGTTGCACCGATCTGGGTGAACGACAGTCCCGTGCCGTCGAGCAATCGCCTCAATCCGTCGAGAATCGTGAAATCGCCCTGGATGCCGGCCGTCTGGTACCTGGCGACCAGCGCAGAGGAGAAAACCAACGTGATGTCGGCCTGCCGGGCGAATTCATTGAGCGCGGAAGCAGCGGCCTGGGTGCGGATGTCGAAGTGGCGCAAGGTCGGTTCCGCGAGTGCTTGTGCCCCGAGCATGGTCAGAGCCACACATCGCACCACTACCCCGAGCCGTCGCCGCATTGCACTCCCCCTCGCTCCGCACTGCGTTCGTAGGAACGACGGTTGGCGCAGGAAAAACCGCTACTGCGGCGGAGGCGGTCGAGGCTCGATGAACACCATGCCCGCGGTGCCATGCCGGATGGACACGGGCAGCGCGGCTTGCAGCGCGTCAAAAAATTCCTGGACATCGCCGGTGCGGAAGCGGCCGCCGACGCGCAATGCCGCGACCTGCGGGTCGCTGACCACGATGCGCAAATCGGTGTAGCGTTCGATTTCGGCGACCGCCTCCGACAGCGGCTCGCCGTCGAAAATGACGGCCCCTTCGCGCCAGGCAAGCTCGCTGGACAATTGTTGGGCGCTGATGGGGACCACCGCATAGTCGCGGCTGGCGGTGGAAAGGCGTTGCCCGGCGCTGAGCGCACGCACGGTGGCCGCGGCGGCGGGGCGGTTGCGCGGCACTGCCTGCACCTCGACGCGGCCCTCGTTCACCACCACATCCACATGCTGATCCCCCAGCACGCGCACTTCGAAGGCCGTACCCACGGCGCGCACCACGGCATCGCCGGCGTGCACCAGGAAGGGCCGCGAGCGGTCATGCGCCACTTGGAAATGTGCTTCGCCCTTGCGCAAATAAATTTCCCGCAGTTGCCGCCGCAGGTCGGTCTCGACGATGGTATTGGTGTTGAGGGTGACGATGGAGCCGTCCGCCAGTGTGACGTTGCGTTGCTGGCCGACGGCCGTCGCCAGGGTCTGCAGCTCGCGGCCCTGCCGCAGCCACAGGGCGCCGACGGCGATCGCGGCGAGAGTCGCGGCGGCGGCCAGCCACCAGCGCCGGGTGCCCCGCCGGAAGGCAGGCTTGGCGGCGTTGGCGAAGGTGGCGATTTTCTCATCGCGTTTGGCTTGCGCGAGCGCGTCGAGGCCGTTCCACACCGCGGATAATTCCGCGGCAGCGCGCCGATGGCGCACATCCTGGCGCAGCCACGCCTCGAACGCCTGCCGGTCGCCGGCGGCACCCACGGCGCAGTCCATGCGCCAGATCCATGCCGCCGCTTCTTCTTCGATGTCGGCCCGGGTCCGCAGCTTCACCACCTCGCTCATTCACCGTCCCCCGCGTCGCGCAGCCGGCGCGGAATCGCGGCGCGATCGCCGCCGCCGGTCGGCTCGAGCAACCCGGCGTCGCGTAGCGAGTCCCGGCACCGGATCAAGCCTTTCGCGACATGTTTTTCGATGGTGCTGTGGGAAACGCCCAGTACCTCCGCAATTTCATCATGGGAAAGCCGGTAAACCTTTCGCAGTACGAACACCCGCCGGCACAGCGGCGGCAGGCGATCCACCGCGGCGCAGAAGGACTCGAATCGCCGGCGCGCATCGATCTGCTCGTCCGCGGGCGCGTCAGATGAGTAGACGGTTAGACGCTCCAAATCCGCTACGCTGTCGGTGGCCTGGGACTTCTGACGCCGGGCACGCTCCACCGCCATGTTGTGGGCAATGCGAAATAGCAACGCCCGCGGTGAATCGACCGCTTGAAAATCGGGCATGGCATACACGCGCACGTAAGTCTCCTGCACCAGATCCTCGATGTCTTCCGCTCCGGAGGTGAATCTGCGCAAATAGCGGTATAGCGCCGCGCGGTGTCGGAAGACCTGATTCAGGAACCATTCATGGCGTGCGTCGGCCATCGTGTTGCTCCATGGACAAACTCCCTTCGAACGAGCCGCGCACTTCGAGCGAGCCGCGCACAAAGTGTACTTGTTTCGCCGCGGCAACAAAAAGCCGGCCGCCGAAAAAATAAAATGCGGCGCCGCCTCAGTAACGACGCAATCGCAATTGCTCCACTGTCACGCGCATGACACAGTTCGCACCGTGGCGCGTCACGAACTCGCGGGTCGGTAATTTGTAAATATATGATTTGAAAAGAATTATGACAGCACCGTATTTTCTTTTCGCATTTTCGACGGATGGCATAGGCATTGCTATTCCACCAGGGCGGCCCAAGGCGGTGGTGCCTATCGCTGACTTACCATCTCGTTGGGATCAGACTGGCCGCCTGAGAGCGACCAGTGGAGTACGGACAGGGTAAGCATCGAGAAGGAGGGAGTTTTGCCAGCAACGACCAACAATGACACGCAATTTCCGCACGGCACCCAGGATAAGCACTGTGTGCCCGCCGTCTGCGACAGCAGCGGCGCAAAGCAGAGACCCCACGCAGCAGGAGAATTGAGATGAAATGGCTTACGTCAAAACGGCAGGTCAGGATGCTCTATGCCGTCGCAGCACTCGTTACGACCTGTGGTGCCGCGATGGCTGCTTCGGATTCGGAGCAGTTTCAACGCTTTCAGGACCCCAATCAGTGGGGCGCCCCGGCGGGCAATTTGAATCTCACCCGGTACAGCTCGCTCAAAGAGATCAACACGGGCAATGTCAAAGACTTGCGCTACAGTTGGTCGCAGTCCAGCGGCACCTTGCGCGGTCACGAAGGACAACCGCTGGTGATCGAGAACGTCAACGGCAAGCCGATGATGTTCATCGAAAGCGGCTGGCCGAACATCGTGCAGGCGCTGGATCTGAGCGATCCTGATCACCCGGTGCAGCTGTGGCACTACAACAAGACCAGCGGCCGCGACGAGTCGGCGGTACCGCGTGCCTGTTGCGACACGGTGAATCGCGGTCTGTCGTATGCCGAAGGCAAGTTGGTGTTCGGCACCCTCGATGGCTATGTCATCGCTCTGGATGCCGCGACCGGCAAGGAGGATTGGATCGTCAAGCACGCCCATCCGGACAAGGGCGAGACCATCACGCCGGCGCCCATCATTGCCAACGACAAGGTCATCATCGGCTTCGGCGGCGATGAGTTTGCGGCGCGCGGCCGGGTCACGGCCTACAACCTGGCCGACGGCAAGAAGGTGTGGGAATGTTATTCGACGGGCAGCGACAAGGATGTGTGTCTGACCAAGGACACCAACAAGAAGCATCCTGAGTACGGCAGGGCCGGCAAGGACATAGGCATCACCAGTTATCCCGGCGATGAGTGGAAGCGGGGCGGCGGCACGGCGTGGGGCTGGTATGCCTACGACCCGGCGCTGCACCTGGTGTACTACGGAACGGGCAACCCGGGCTTGTGGTCTCCGTCCTACCGCTGTAATGAGCCGATAACGCAAGAAAACTGCAATAGCGGCAAGTCGGACAACAAGTGGTCGATGAGTA
>Ga0134126_10003958_pt1 | contig 18537 bp, 23 predicted proteins | sample KB31752_FD_96881 | JGI IMG/M metagenome (GOLD analysis project Ga0134126, IMG submission 96881) | Terrestrial soil microbial communities with excess Nitrogen fertilizer from Kellogg Biological Station, Michigan, USA - KB3-175-2 | ecosystem: Environmental > Terrestrial > Soil > Unclassified ...
CCGTTGGGTGCTCCGCTGGCCTTGCTGCGTGATGAGGTCCGGGTGGCGTTTTTGGGGCGCACGTCCACCGACGACCAACAAGACCCGCGCCAGTCGATCCTGCGGCAAGTGGGCAACAGCAGGGCGGCCATCCCGGAGTCCTGGGTCATCGTCGCGCATTTCTACGATGTGGAATCCGGGCGGCTGGACCTGGACGCGCGGTGACGACGCACCGATTACGACCGCTACGACATCCCGATCTCGCGTGACGGCGGCATCCCCGAGTTGCTCGATGAAGCCGGGCATCCCGGCCGCCGATTCGACGTGGTGATCTGCGAAAGCGTGTCCCGCGCAGCCCGCCGCACCTTCGAGGGCCTGTCCATCGAACGCGCCTTGGAACGCGCCGGAGTCCCGTTGTTCGCCGCCAACGAACCGATCACGCTCACCGGGATGCCGCAGGAGCTCCCGGAGCAACGGGCGAGGACACCTGGGTCGGGAGAAGGGTGGGGCGGTGCGTGGCACCGCCGAGGAAGTCGAGCGCGGCACCGGCACCGTTGCCCCGGCCGGCGCGCCGACGTACGTCGCCGCAGGGGAATGTGTAACACGCAGGCCCTGATAGGCCGGAGGCACCACGCCCGGTGCGCGGGACCGCCAAGCGGTTCCACTGATCTCGGGCCGGACGCTGCGAACCTCGTTCGCGGCCACGAGGCATGGTTTGGGCACTCTTCTAGAGTGCTTGGCCTCGTCGTGCCGTCAGCCAGGTCCTGACGACATCCTGTAGCGAGCCACCCGAGGACGAACCCTACCCCCAGCCGGGGCATTGGCCTGGATGCCCGATCGGCGACGGGAGTCGGTGGTGTTGTCCATCCCTAGCCTGACGTGGACCTCGGTCGGAGTCCTGGCGGCACTGCTCGGCGTGTACCTCCTGTATCTGCTGGGAATGGCGGGGTTCCTCGCCATCTGCGGCGTGCCGCGGCGGGACATCGCCAAGTGGGCCCTCCGACAGGCAGACCGCCAGCGCCTCGTCGAGCTGATCGGCGCCGCGACCGGACGGGGGTCGCCTTCGAACGGCCGTTCGTCCCATTAGCACGACGTCTTGGCGCACCGTGGGACGCGGTCCGGCGTGTCCTATCCCGGTTTTGTCTCACTCAATTGGGAGACTTCTCGGCAAGTTTGACTACAAGGAGTGATCAAATTGGAAGCAAACCTGGGTCCGCGGCAGCCCCGCTGGGCACCAGAGACCGAGGACGACATTCGCGTGGCAGTGGACTCCGGCCTGATCAAGGAGTCCCACTACATCGATGCCAAGCGCAAGACCGGCGGCACTCAGAGCGAGCGGAGGGAGACGGCGCGAGACCTCGCCAGCTACGCGATTGACGGGGGTGCGCTGCTGTTTGGCGTCGGCGAGGACAAGGAGTCGCACGCCATGTACCTCGACCCACAGCCGCTAAACGGACTGGTCGAGAAGATCGACAACATTGCGAGATGCTTGTCGATCCGCCGCTGACCGTCGTGTCGGAAGAGATCCCCAGCGAGAAAGACCCGGCCCTCGGCTACGTGCTGGCGCACATCCCGCCGTCCCCCGTCGCGCCCCATATGGTGGACGGGCGCTACTACGCCCGGGCCGAGCGGACGCGCCGCGTCCTTCAGGACGGCGAAGTCCTGCAGCTGCACGCCCGCCGGGAGTCAGTCGAGGAGCAGGTGGGACGTCTCCTCGACACCGAAATCGAGCGTGAGCCCGTGCCAGCTCTGGACCGGAGGCTCGGGCACCTCTACTTCGTTGCGCAGCCGATCGGCGCGCCGTCAGGGTTGGCGCGCTCCATCACCCGCGGAGACCGGCACACCGCGACCAGACTCATGTGGGACACGGAGCCGCAGTTCCAGAGCCAGGCCATCCGGGGCGGCCTGCGTCCTGATCCGAGGGATGCCGCCTCGCAGTCGAACCGGGCCAACGGCCTCGGCCTTAGCTCGCACGGTTTGTCTGGTCGAGGCCGGACGGTACTGCCAAACTCGAACGGCGGCGACAACGACGACGGCACCCTGCTCGACATCGAGCTGCGCGACGACGGCGGCATCCGGCTGTTCGTCGGCCGGGGAACGATGAGCCTCGGCCGGACCCCTGCGGAGACCGCCGAATTCATCCTTGACAGCCTGGCGGTGGCCTACACCCGGCGGCTGGTTGACTGGGCCGTGGCGGTCGGGGAACGTACAGGTTGGCGAGGTACTTGGATGCTGGGAATCCATTGTGACCGGCTGCGCGGCCGCAGCTCCTTCGCCCACGCGAACAACCTCGGGATGTTCAACGCCCCCGCTTACGACGAGAACACGTACCGCGAGGTCACCACGGCGTCGCACCTAGAGATGCAGCAGCGCCCCAACACCGTAGCGCGGCGTGTGATCGGGCGGTTGGCCGAAACGCTCGGGACCTTCGGTCACTATGCCCGGGACCTCACGGAGGCTTAGGGGCGCGGCAACTCCGGCGTCTCGCTCGGCGCGACTCCTTACCCCCGAGGACGGCGCCAAGCACCCATGGCGTGCAGCCGATCAGAGTGCCGGACATGATCGGGTTGTAATGGATAGCCCTCCCTCACTGAGAATTTCTTCCGTACCACCTGTGTGAGACTTCGCAGGTCAACGAAGTGCCACGCCGCTGATCAATGGGGTCAGGATCGGAAATGTCCGGTGGGGGTTCGGCCATCGAGACTCCTGAAGGGTTGTCCGCTGATGTGAGCTTCGGACTGTTAATCGGTCAGCGTGCGTCGGAGAGTTGTGGATCGGGCTGAGCCGCGCATGGTGGTGGAGTTGGCTTAGCCGGTGGCGGGTGGGCGCACTGAGATCACGGTTCCGGACAGCTCGCTGGCTGCGGAGCTGCACAGGAATGCAGTCAGGGGCACGATGTCTTGTGGTTGTCCGAGCCGTCGGCTGGGGTAGGTCTGGGAGATTCGCTCGATGTAGTCGTTGCCGACGCTGTCTCGCATTCCGGGTGTGTCGGTCAGCCCGGGGGCTAGGGCGACGGTCCTGATCCCGGAGCCGGCGAGTTCTTGGTGGGCGACGTTGGCCAGGATGTTCACCGCTGCTTTGGATGCGCCGTAGGGAGCTAGCCCGGGGTTGGCCTGTACACCCAGGGCACTGCTGAGGTAGATGATGCGGCCCCCGCCCTGGCGGATCATGATGGGTGCGACATGCTTGGTCATCAGGAAGCTGCCTACGACGTTGGAGCGCAGTACGCGCTCGAGCAGGGAGGCGTCGAGGTCGAGGATGTGCTGGCGCGGTGGTATCCAGGCGGCGTTGTTGATCAGCGCGTCGATCCGTTCCCAGGTGTTGTCGATCTGGGCGGTGGCCTGGATCACCGCTGGCTCGTCGGCGATGTCGGCCTCGACCGCGAGCGCCCGCGGGGCGCCCGGCAGTTCGTCGATTTCGGCCACGACGGCGTGTGCCTGCTCGCGTCGGCGGGTCAGCACGGCTATCCGGGCGCCTTGCTCGGCGAGCCCGAGCGCGAGCGCCCGACCCAGTCCCCGCGCGGCACCGGTCACCACGATGACTTTGTCCGTGAGATCAATGTCCATCTCGATCCCTCCCTGTCGGCCTCTTCTCGATTCGGGGTCAGTCCAGCGGTGTCTCGTCGCTTCCTTGGTTGTCGCCTTGTCGGTTTCTGATTGTTCCTTCGGTGGCCCTGCACAAAGCGTGACGAGCGCGGCAGCCGCAGCGGGCTGAGCCTGCCGGGCGAGGCTTAGCGTGTGTCGAGGACGACTTTGCCGGTGATGCCCCGTTCACTGGCCTCGTGGGCGGCGGCGATCTCCTCAAGCGCGAACACGGTCGTGGGCAGCGGGTGTAGCGCCCTATCGATGAGGGCCGAGGTGATTGCCTCGACCGCGGCACGCAGCGCATCTTGCGGGGTGGTGTAGATCAGCATGAAGCTCAGGCGGATCCCTGCGCGCATCAGCCGCGCCACCGGCAGCTGCGGATCAGCACGCTCGGGCGCATAAGTCATGATCGTCCCGCCGTGGCTGATGACCGCCAGGTCAAGCTCCAGATTGGTGGCCAACGCGAGCTCGAGGATCCGCTCGACACCGGTGGGCGCTGCCCTGCGAATGCGATCAGTAGCGCCGAGCTGTCGGTAGTTCACGACCAGATCGGCGCCGGCCTGCTCGGCGAGCGCGGCTTTCTCCGGCGTGCTGACGGTAGCGATCACCTCCGCGCCCCCGCGCTTGGCCAGCTGGATCGCGGCATGGCCCACCGCGCCGGCGCCGCCCGCGACGAGCACCCGACGGTCGTTGATCGGCCCGTCGGCGAACAGGCAGCGATGGGCGGTCATGAACGGGATACCCAAGGCTGCGGCCTGCTTCAGGCCGATGCCCCGCGGCACCGCGACCGCCTGTTCGGAGGGGACGACCACACTCTGAGCGGCTGTCCCAGTCGGCCGCTGCCAGGCGGCGTGGTAGACCCACACGGCCTCTCCGAGGCGCGCATCCTCGACGTTCGGCCCGACCGCGTCGATCACGCCCGCGCCGTCCTGGCCAGGGATCTGCATCGGGAACGGCAGAACATTTCCGAGGAACCCAGCCCGAGCCCGCCAATCCGTGGGATTGACCGCCGAAAACGCCAGCCGCACCCGCACCTCCCCACACCCCGGCTCGGGCTCGGGCAAATCGCGAAGCTCCAAGACCTCACGGGCAGGACCCACGCGGTGATAGACGGCTGCGCGCATCCGCAGACCTCCTCATTGGCTGGAACCCCTACAGCCCACGCCGTACTAGATCCGCCGGATTCAGACCCAACCCGTGTTGCCTTGATCACCCACGCTAGTCATGGCAGTCGCCGCCTTCGAGTACGCCGACCATGTTTTCGTGCCCCTACAAGGCTCGCCCCATGGCGCGTGCGCACCACATCACCAAAGGGCGAGATGGCAGCCTGGTGCGCCCGGTTGAACACCGAGGTTCCCCACCCGGCGGGTCACGTGGACGCCAAGACACGCCGACCTCGTCCGTTTTTTCATCGGACCTGCCATGGTGCAGCACTCGCTTCTGAACAGCGGTTACTGACAGACCGCTCAGCACGTCCTGTACCGGCAGCACGGGGACAGAGGCATGCGCACAAGCACCCAAGCGCATTTTTGATCTTGTGCCGCAAAAGGATCCCTCAGCGCGGGCGATCGACGCCGCATCGTGGCTGTACTAGTAGCTCCCCGCCGCGATCGCGCAGATCAGACAGGCCCTGTGATCCTGCGAGGTGACGAGACGTCGCGACGACGCGGAGCGATGTGCTGCCGCCTCACGGCTGATGGACGACGACCTGCGGCGTTTCATCGCCGAAGATGTGGCCTGCTGCGAGGCGGGGCGCCGTTGTGTAACGGAGATGCCAGTACCGCGGTAACGTCAACCCGGGATGCCTACGCGTTACGCAGCGTCGTCCGGTCGCTCAAGAGGCGATCGGCAGACGCCTGCAGTCCGCTGTCGTCCACAGTGCCCGCCGGTGGCCACGCAACATCGCCGTTGAACGGCCAAATGCGTGGAAGCACGCCCTGCGCATGGTCTGGTGTGAGAAGCCGTTCCTCCCCGGCTACTCCGTACGCCTGAACGATCATGTAGCCAATGACCATGGTCGCCAGGGCACCGTGGTCGCGAATCAAGTTCCCCGAATGCGGGACAGGCGCGGATCCCGGTTCCAATTCTCGAATGCTGATGTCGTGGTGCTGATACCAGAACGGCTCTCGACCGATGTACCGCCCCATCCACACGTACCAGCGAGGGAGCGGCGCATGGTGCTGGTACAGCCAGTCCGTCCACTCTCGTTCGATCGGCATGGGGTGCAAGGGGTGCGACCGTGCAGTCACCACGACCTTGCAGACCCAGCCCCCGACTGCGGCGGCCATCGCCGAGTCGAAATGCACCGGATGTCCACGAATCATTTCCGAGACGTGCGGAAAGGCAAGGTCGTCCATGTCATTCATCCACTCGCTATTGCAGCGCGAACAAACGCGAGTGGTGTATTCCAGGGTGTAGTGCTTGTTCTTGGTCCTCCGCCCACCAATGCGATAACTCTGGCCGGTGTCCGGCACCGTCATGGTGAGACGGACGGGGATTGGCAGTCCTCGGGGGTCCTCGCGGAGTACCTCGATGAATCGCGTTGCGACGATGTGCTCATCCGATCGAGCCCCGTGGTGGCAGTAGATGCACCTAACGAACCGTGGCACCGGCGCTACCCACCCCTCATGCCAGCCAACTCTCTTCCCGTGATCCGCCGGCATCGGAGGACGAGGCCCGGCAGCGGACCGCGGAAGGCTACGGCCTGCTCCCATGGCGCAGACTGTGTCGCATGCCGATGATCGATCGCGCCGGACCGGATACCACCAAGCTCGCAGCAACGCTCGTCCGTGAGGCGCGCTCGCTACTGCGCCGCGCGGAGAAGTTGGCGGCCGCCGCCGAAGCGCTGGAGGATCCGGAGACATCACATGCGGCGTCCGAGGCCCGACATGCCGCCGACCGGCTGGTTCATCAGCTCGTGGTCGCGCAGCAACGCGAGCAGCGGCGCACGCGGGAGGCGCTCCGCCGGGCGCAGTAGCGGAAAAGCGAGTGGATCAATCCCGCTCGAGGCCGCGGTTGGGCTCGCGTATGGGCATCCGTATCGGACAGGATGATCAGCTTGAGGTGGGAAGTCCTGAACGGCGGCAAGTAATGTTCGTTAGCCGTTGCCCTTGTCATCAGCCACCGAATGCTAGGTCGGCCTTAGGACTGTGCACATTGTCCTTTTTGGCCGTCGAGGTCATAGCCATTTCAGCGTGCGGCCGTGTGGCTGGGCCAGACCCAGAACGCGGTCGTCGAGGGACAGCAGAAACCACCCGTTTACGTCGATGTTGGCGGGCAGCTGGTTAGTCAGCTGGGGCAGGATGTCCGGCCCCTCGCACCCGACTCGGTGAGTGCCGTACCGCGAGAGCACGGCCGTGAAGGCCTCACGGTCGGGCTGGTCGAGGTAGAACAGCGTTGCGCTGTGCACGACAACCAGCGTCGCGCCGCGGGGTGCTTGTTCGATCAACGCCGGCAGGTCGCTGACGAGGTGTCCTTTCTCGATCCGTGGTGCGATGTCGGCGGCGACATCCAGGGCGGCCGATAACGTTTGGGCTCGATCGTGATGCTCGGGCCAGACCAGGCACTGCAGCCAGCGCCGGGCCGTGGGGTCCCGAGCATCCAGGGGGTTAAGGTCCAACCCGACGCGCCACGCGATGGTGGGAACGACGGTCGGCAGCGCAATGTCCCGCCCGTCTACCTGACAGGACAGGGTGACCGGACTGTTGGCTGGACCAAGCCACTTGTTGACCGAGGCCCCGGTGTAGTGATAGCGCCAGTAGTCGTAGAGCAGACACAGCCCAGCGCTGGCGCCCACCTCGATGAGCGCTAGCGGCTGCGGCAGCTGCGCCAGCGCGGGAAGAATGGCAGCACAGCGGGCGACCTCGTTGGTCTGCGTACGACGGGTCCGCAAGATCGTGAGAATGAGATCAGGGTGAGTGCGGGCCCAGGCCAAGCTCACTACCGGGTCCTGCACCGGAACTCCATACCAACGCAGCGCACCAAACAACAGGTTCGGTTGACGCCTGCCGATCTCCACCTTCTCGAGCAGTGCCACCACGGCGTCATCGTCGGCGACAGCCAGGGCCAGCCGCTGATACGTCGACGACAAGTTCTGCGCCGCCACGCGCGCCCACCTGCGGTACAGGTCCACAGTCTCGCTCATGCCAGCAGCGTGTCAGCCCTAAATCGTCAGCATCCACAGCAGCAGTGCACCAAAGCCAACTGACGCCACAAACCAACCACGGTCGTGCTCAGCAAGACCTCATTGATCCACTAGGACGACACGACTGAGGACCCTCAGGTAGGGCCGCCGATCGCATACCTGCCCTCGTCTTGGTCGGCAGCAAGTCAGGACAGCTCCAAACGTCCGCACATGCCGGTGTCCGCGCGCGTTGCCTTGCGAGGCTGCTTCATGTCGTGTGAACTGCCACGATCTCCGCCCACACCGCACGGCCGTAATGACCGGCGCTGTCTCGGTGCAGGATCCAAGGTGAGTCGCCGAATGCAACGTCCTCTACTGCCGCTGACCGCGCGCCACCGTACGACCAGCCGCCGAGCGCTGGAGCAGGCGGGCTTCGGCGTCATCGACGAGCAGCAACCCAGCTTTTTGTTCAAACGATCCGTGCTAGTGACCGGGGGAAGTTCCGCGCACCACCGGATACGAACCGGGCTTGCCATCCCGGCAAGCGTGGCTGCACAACAGCTGGCAACCGAACCCCTCGTTCTTGACGACCAGGCGCTAATTCTCACGACAAAGGGCTCGTGATACCAACCGGGTGCGGCCCCGCTGGTGTGGCCAACATCGCCCGCTACGCCCGACGGCTCACCGACGACCAGCCACTGCACGGCCTGCTCGGTGGGTTCCATCTCAGCAGGCCCGTTTTTCGACCCGATCATCCCCCGCGTGCTCGATGACCTCGCCGCCCTACATCCCAGAGTCCTGGTCCCCGCCCACTGCACCGGATGGCCCGCTCAACACGCCATGTCTGCCCACTTTGGCCCTACATTCATCCCGAATTGCGTCGGCACCACCTTCCACCTGTGACAGCTCGCTCTTCATTCCTCCAACAACACCCAGTCACGACACACATCCGCTTCTGCCGCAAGGAGTCGGCAGCGGGCGGTAGTCGGCTGATGGCTCCGGCGGTGTGGTGTGGTCGGTGGGACCAGATTGGCAGCGTGGCTGTCGGGCATGAAGGTCTTGGTGTCGTTGGGCGTCCAACCCTTGTCCGCTCGGTGTTATCAGCTGGCGCGCCTTGAACTCCACAGTGGCTCAGCCAAGGTCTCCGGGACGAGCTCGCCGAGCGTCCCTTGCTCGGCGCTGAACGTGGGTCGCTGACCCTCGTCCCTAGTCTGGGCGTTGTGGCTGACACGGTGCTTTATGAGCTGGATGGACACGTCGCGACGATCACCTACCACCGACCGGACAAGCTCAACGTCATCGATCAGCAGATGCGTGCGGAACTCAACGCCGCGTTCGCCGCGTTCCGCGACGACGAGGACGCCTGGGTGGCGATCGTCACCGGCGCGGGCCGGGCATTTTGCGCTGGCGCAGATATCCGGTCCTCGGGCAATCCTGCCGGCGAGTTCCCTGGCACGTTCTGGGAGAAGCCCACCGTCAACTCCTTCGAAAGCGGCTGGGAGATCTATAAGCCGGTGATCGCCGCAGTGAACGGGTACTGCCTGGGCTACGGGCTGACCCTGGTCACCTGGTGCGACTTCGTCATCGCCAGCGAGCAGGCGGTCTTTGGCTACCCGGAGGTACGGATCGGCACTCCCACGATCATCGGAGCTATCCGGCTGCCGCAGCGGATCGGCTGGCAATACGCCATGGAGCTACTCCTTACCGGCGAGCAGATCAACGCCCAGCGGGCCAAGGAAATCGGCCTCGCCGGCTGGATTGTGCCGCACTCATCGCTGCTGTCCACCGCGCGGGAGTTGGCCGACCGGCTGCTCGCCGCCGCCCCGCTGGCCGCCCGGGCCACCAAGGAGGTGGCCCGCCGCGCGCCCGACATGTCCGCTGTGGACGCGATCCGCTTCGGTGAGACGATGCGGCTGGTGACCAATGCCACCCAGGACGCCGCGGAAGGCCGGGCCGCCGCGCTGGAGCGCCGGCCACCGGTATGGCGTGGCCGGTGACAGCGTCCTTGCCAGCCAACACGCAGACGTAGCGCCGGCTCCAGGCGGATCCGTATCGGACAGGATGATCAGCTTGAGGTGGGAAGTCTGAACGGCGGCAAGTAATGTTCGTTAGCCGTTCAGCTACTGCGACGCCTGATGAACTCCTGCCGCGTCAGGGGGTTCGGCTGGTGGTCGATGCTCACCGAATCGTTCGCGGAAATCGCCAAGCTCGGCTGAGGAGTGCCACTGGACCAGAGCGAGCATTTCGGTCAGGAGCGCCTCGGCGTTCACGATCCGGTCCAGCTCCGAGCCCTGCCAGAGGCTGGCAAGTCGCGCACCCAGATCATCAGGTGCGATGTCGAGGCCGGTGAGGAGATGACGCTGCCACTTGGCGACTCGGTGCGGCTCGTACACCCGGTTGAGAGCAAGCACGGTGGAGAAGATCGCCTGCTCGATACGAGACAGCAGCGCATGAACAGCTATGCCGTCGCCCCGATCGAGCAACGCATGCCTTGCCGACCAGCCAGAGTGCCCGCTGTGAGCGACCGCTCGATCATGACGTCGACCAGCTGGTCGGGGTACTGCTCGGCACGGGCGCGCCACGTCCTGACCAGCTCCGCGCCCTGCAATGGCTGGCAGCGCTGGATAGCCGCCAGACGCATGTGCTTGACCGGATCCGGGTCAGCTTGATCCACCACCGCGTCGAGGAAGCCTTCGACCGTGGCGACGGTGAAGTTACTAACCGTCACCGTCAGCGCCCCAACACGGTAGTCCTCACTCCACTCCCGGTCGTCCCCGTCGTAGTCCCAGAACTCCGTCACGACGCCGCCGGCACGGCCAATAGGCTCGCGACGATCGGCGTCACTCGGCGGCTCCAGCCAGTAGCAGTCCACCTCGAGGTCCGACCAGCGGTCGGCCAAGCCGGCGCCCACCGAACCGGCGACGGTGAGCGCCGCCACATTGCCGCTACCGTCATCTCCCTTGGTCACGCGCCTCGCGATGCCCATGCGCCAGACCACATGGGGATTGGCTCCGCTCGACGGCGCGCCAACAGCCACGATCACGAGGTTCAGCTCAGCAGGACACCACTTCGGCGCGCCACCGAGTTTCGCGCATCCGTCGCTCCGCCGGCATTGCAGTTGACGATTCGTATCGGACGGGACGATTAGCTTGAGGTGCGGGGTCTTGAACGGCCGGCAAGCAATACTCGTTAGCCGTTCACCTTGCGGCACGGCAGCCCTGCGCTGCGGGGTCGCCGCTGGGTGAAGTCCAAACAGCCCAGCGGTCAGGTGAAGCGACCCGACTGCTCTGGCCAGTCGAGCAGGAGCCGGCTGTAATGCTTGTCGATGACGGTCGCGGTGTCGCCGTCGGTGTCGCTGGCGCGGGGGTAGGCGCGGATGCGGAGTCCGACCGTTGCACGGCGCCCGCTGGCGTGCCACTGGTGAATGGCGCCCACCAGTCGTTGTGCGAGATCGTGACCGCCCGCCCCGAAGACGCGCACGCCGAGTTCGAAGGCGCTCGACGAGGTCCCGCTATCCAGCTCCTGATCGAGACAAACAAGGGCCGCCATTGCCTGCTCTTCGAGCAGCACGTAAGTGCTCGTCATTCCGGGAAGCAGGGGCGGCACGAGACCGAGGTCGGCCGCGGCGCCGACCGTGAAGAGTCGTCCGCTGTCGGGCTCGTGCAAGGCCAGCCACAGCGCGAGGCCGTCGAACAGCTCCGCGGGGGTGACCCGGATCCCGGTGGTCAGCAGCTCAGCGGGATGACCCAGGGCCGTGTAGAGCGCTGCGGTGTCGAGCCTGCGCTCGCCGTCGAAGTTCACGAACAGCCCCGATCCGTCACGAAGTGGCCGGATCGACTCAGGCTTGGCCATCTGGCCGCGCAACGGCATGAACCCGCACGGCGCGACCGACACGCTGGTCAGATGGTCACCCGCCTGCTCGAAGGCCACCGTCCGCTGCACGCTGCGCAGCGACAATGGCAGGAGGAGCCGCCCGCCAGCCGTGAGCTGGTCCACCCATGCCGGCGCCAGGTCCCCGGCACCCACGGTCAGGATGATCCGGTCGTAGGGTGCGCCGTCTGGCCAACCGGCCGCGCCGTCGGCGCAGACCACGCTGACCCCACGGACGTCGGCGACTGTCAGGTTCCGGCGAGCCTGCTCGGCCAGGTCCTCGTCGATGTCGATCGTGGTCACCTCGCCCCTCTCGCCGACCAGGTGGGTCAGGAGGGCGGCGTTGTACCCCGTGCCGGCACCGATCTCCAGGACATGCTGACCGCACCCGACGTCTAGTTGCTCGAGCATCACCGCCATCACCGTCGGCTGCGATGACGAGCTGATAGACCACCCGTCGGGTGACCGTTTGGTGACCATCGCCTCGTCGCGGTAGCTCCGCTCGGGTTCCACCTCGGGAAGGAACAAGTGCCGCGGCACCACCCGGAATGCCTGCACCACCCGGTCATCCCGCAGTACACCCGCTGCACACAGCCGGTCGACCAACTGCTCCCGTAGCCCGTTCAGAACTCCATGATCGGGCATCAGCGCCTCCGCCAAACGCACACGGAGTCATCCTCCGTCAGCTACGACCGGCAGCACACCGTGTATCGCTGAAGGATCCGTATCGGACAAGATGATCAGCTTGAGGTAGGGAGTCCTGAACAGCCGCAAGTAATGTTCGTTAACCGTTCGTCTGCGGACTCCGTCAGCACCGGCCGTTCCGCCGGACACGCATTCGCTTCCTGCTGGTTGCCGGTGGGAGGAAGCAGAGCGTAGAGGGGGCGTTGGTCTCGGCGGGCGCTGACGGTGTATTGATCCGCATTCTCGCCGGCACGGTCGGACCTATCCCTGGCCGGCTTTCTGATCCCGTACATCCCGGCCTGGTCCCCACGCCGGGATGTACGGGATCAGGCCGAGCTGGTAGACCTGCGCCTGGAGCTCCACTGGAAGGGAGCGAGCGTCGCACGGCAGGCCGTCGATCGTGATCATCCAAATGAGGGGATTGCCCGCGATCTGATCTGCCCGCAGGAACTCGACCGAGAAATAAGTGATCTTCAAACCGTCACGGATCAGCTTGGCCTTGCTGCTCATCGTGGACTTGGCCACCGCGAAGGCCTCGCTCAGCGCCTCAGCGGTGGCGTATGGCCGCGTCTGTGGGTCGAACAGGAAGTTGACCTGCCCCAGCGCGTACACCACTCCGGCTGCCCATACCTTCCGCGTTCCGCTGCGCAGCGGCGAGGGCCGCTTGCGGGCCAACTTGGCCACCGCGCGACGGGCCAGGTCCGCGTACTCCTGATCGAGCAATTGCAGGCAGACCGCGTCGCTGACCGCGACGATCTCATCCACGATCAGGCGCATCGCCTTGGGGACCTTCAGCTCCTCCAGATCGACCACCCTGCCAGTCTGACAGCCATGGCCCACCACGACCTCGCCTAGCCCGACCAGGACTCAGCGCGCGGACCACCCGACAGAAGTGTCTTTGGGCCCCGGCGCGGCGAGCAGGCCGGTCGTGTGCTGCACAGCCTTGTGCGGGGGACGATCGACTCCCACGTTGGACGGCCACGTGGTACCGGCGACCGCCCGCTCCACCACAGCTGGGGCGCGGACACGGCTATTTGATCGGGTCCGCAGCTAGCTCGCTGTTAGCCAGAGCGAAATGACAGTCGGGCTAGACGGCCCGATGTCGCCGTCCTTCGTGTGGGCCTCCGAGGAACCCGACCACCCAAGAATGTCCGGTTGGGGATAGCCGATGAGAAGCGCTGCCATAACGCACCTCCTGAGATGGGTCGGCCCGCTGTCACGCGGCGGCTACCGACAGCGACCGAAGCGCCATCCTCACCTCACCGAGTAACCGTCAAGTCAGGAGCGGATGGCTCAGGGTGGTGCAGCGCAGGCTCGTGGGCTACTCGTCGACAACCCGAAACCGGCTCCGGCGCTCCCGGGCTTTCTGTCGCGACAGCTCCGCCTGTAGGGCCTCAATGGCAGCGGCGTTGGCCAGGTCGACCGGGTCCAGTCCGAAGATCGAGCGCAGCTCGTCGCCGGAGAAGGGCACGCTCGTGCGGTCCACGTGCGAGACGATAGCCATCCGCTCCGGCGTTTGGGCGAACCGAACTAACCAGACCGGGTCTGGTTAGCGTTTCTACCCGTGCCGCTCGAACCCGCCCAGGACTCCGACGGCGCCGCCTACAGCGCGGACGCCACGCACCGCCTCGAACGCACCTACGAGCGGGCGAAGGAATGGCGCGAGATCACCAACAGTGCGGACGCCGCGCGGGTGCACCCAAACAGCAGCCTAGGCGCCGACGACCGGTTGTTCACCGTCGTGCCAACCAGCCACCTGGCCTGGCACGGCATCTCGCACGCGGTCGACCACTTGGACATGTACCTGAACGTGCTAGTGGAGCACCGGATGTCGTTCGCCATCGCGCCGCAATCCCTCGCCCGGTCCGGGCTGCTCGGTGCCGCCCACGCGCTCTGGTTGCTCGACGCCCCCAGCCGACCCGAACGCCAGCTCCGCGGCCTGCGCATCGCCCACGAAGAATGGCGGAACGAGCGCAACGCTTACCAAAAGCTGATCGACAGCCACCAAGCGGTAGCCGGCATGAAAGGCCTGGTCGATATGCGTACCGAGTGGATGAAGCGAGCCATCACGGCCGGCGAGAGCATCGGGTTCGAGTCGAGGGATGTGACGACGAAGCCCAACGACACCGACCTCATCGAGGAAGTGATCGACAGGTACGAACCGCACGTCCCCAGCGAGCCAGGCGACATGTCGTTAAGCGCCACCTACCTGCTGATGTGGCGCATTCTCAGCGGGGCCACCCATGGCTACCGCTGGGCCGTCCTGCCGCAGGTGACCTTCCCTGACGCCGATGATTTGGACGCTAAGTCACCGGATGTGGGTGGCTACCTCACCCATGACGAAGAACAACATGTCCTCGCGGTGGAAGGCCTCGCGTTGCTGATCAGCAGGGCGTTCGACCTCTACGACATCCGTCGAGCGCCGCACAACGTCGGGCTCGCAGGCCTAAACTGTGGAATGGTTAGCTGAATCTGGTACTACCGAAGTGGTACCGCTCTACTACGGTATCGGCATCGGAGCAGCTCGCTGGCTACTACAACCCATTGACAGCAGATCTGGGTGCGGCGTGGGGTGATCCAGGACCAAGTCAGGGATATTTTCGTAGTCACCAGCACTGATCAATGAAAAGCTGCGGTAATTGTGTGGTAGTCGGATCGGTAGCGATGTTGTCATGGTTTAGTAGGTTTGTCGGATGATCTGGTGTCCGAGCAGTGTCCAATACAGGTCAGCAGCAGCGCTTCCCACATCCCGTATCCTCTCGCCGTTGCTGATGACATTTAGTGGTTGGGTTTGGTCACGTGCTCTATCGGTGTTTCTTTATCCAGGCCGGGTCGGCGACGCTAGCCTGGTCTGCGTGCCTGTTGCCGATTCCCTGGGTAGCTGCCGGGGCGTCGGCGGGGGATTGATCTTGGCGAGATGAGGGCTGTTGTGGATGTTGATGAGGCGTGGTCGATCGGTGCGCGGATCAGGCGGCTGCGACGTGGCGCATTGATGACGCAGGATGATCTGGCCGCGGCGGCGGGGGTGTCCACCGATTTGGTCCGCAAGCTGGAGCAGGGCCGTCGGCACACTGCCTCGATCGGGAGCCTGCACCGTATCGCCTCGGCGCTGGATGTTGACCTTGGTGAGCTGCTCGGTCGGGACAACATGCCTAAGGTTGCGCCGGATGCCGGTGTGGTGGCGTTGCGGCAAGCCGTCGCCGATGTCGCGGATCTGCTTGGTGACGTGGACGGTGAGCCGCTGTCGCTGCGGGATGCCCAGCGATCGGTCAGCTATTTGTGGGGCGCGTATTGGAGCGGCAAGTACGAGGAGCTGACCGGGCTGATCCCGCAGACCTTGATCGGGCTTCGCGCCCTGTTTCACACCACGAATACCACCACCCGTGCTCGAGCCGCGGAGCAGCTGGCGTGGGGCTATTGGGTAGCGGGGAGCACGTTGATCCATCTGCTGCAGCCTGACGCGGCATTTATGGCGATCCGGCGTGCGATCGATGTGGCCGGCAGCGGTGATGACGCGTTGTTGGCCGCGGCGCTGAAGGGCTCGTTGAGCTGGCAGCTGATGGTCAGTGGACGGTTCACCGATGCTGAGCGGGTCGCGATCCGGACTGCCCAAGCCATCGAACCGCACGGACAAGTCGACGCGCAGGACTTGTCGGCGTATGGATCGCTGCTGGTCACCGCGGCCACCGCTGCGGCCCGCGACCACCGGCGGGCACAAGCGAGCACTTTGTTGCAAGCTGCCCGCGAGGTAGCGCAGCGAGTGGGTTGCGATCGGGTCGACTACGAAACTCCCTTTGGTCCTTGCCAGGTCACCATGCAGACCGTTGATGTCCACGTGGTCACCGAGGACTACCCCGCTGCCCTTGAGGTTGCGGCCCGCATGCCGGCCAATCCGGGGTTGCCGCTGGCTGCCCGCTGCCGGCATTTGACCGACCGGGCGTGCGCCCATGCGAACCTCTACCAGCAGGACCAAGCCTTGGCGTTGTTGCTGACCGCGGAGGGCATGGCACCGGACTGGATACGCCACCAAACCCTGGTGCGTTCGGTGGTCGCCGACCTGCTGACCGCCGAACGACGCAAGTCCACGCCGCTGCGCCAGCTCGCCACACGCATCGGCGTTCACCGGTAGGACACGGCGTCCTAGCGCATACTCGGTGATCACGTTCACGCTGTTCGATCGTGACCACCCGAGCCACCAACACCCCCCTGACTTGGTATTTACGCAGCTACCAAGATAAAGACACCCACCGGGCCGCAGCGCTAGCCGCAGACGGCACGGTGCGTGCGATGTGCGGGCTGACCTTCCGCCCAGTAGCGCACCCGCTCGACGGCGTCCCAGCCTGCCTGTCCTCGCCACCAGACGCGCTCCAGATGTGCCCGGCCTGCCAGCTCGGCGATGCGCGATGAGCGACCACCACCGCCGCTACTTTGATCGTCTCGCCGCAACGGTGGTCCTGCGGCAGGTGATCGTGCTGGCCGAGCAGTCGCTCGCGCTTACCGACGCTGCACTGCGGGCGCGGCTCGTGGCGCTGACCGAGATGGCGCGATGACCATCCGGGCACAGCGCATACACAACGTATCCCGCCTACAGAACATGCCGGCGCTTGGCGCGGCGGGTAATGGTGCCGACGTAGCAGGGCACGGGGTGTTGGTGAAGCGCCACTCGGGATGGCGGCGTACGTGGTGGCGCACGCGGGCCTGGGAAGGCAACGGCGGCTGCTCACCCACCGCGGCGATCCGCACCAGCAACTACCCTGTGCTGCCCCGGACAGGCCGGGCATGAGCACCGACAGCCCCGAGTTGCTGGCCGCGAAGCGGCTGCTCGACGCCGCGAAAGCCGCCGGGTTCGCCTTCTGTCGGATCGCACCGGGCGAGGACGGGCCACTGGTTGGTCGGCGGGACACCATCGGCTACCAGGATGAAATTTACCTCGGCGGCTTCGCGGACTCGTGCAGCGCACTCCGGCGGCGCCGCTGGTCGCTGGTGGTGCCCGGCGGCTTGCCCCTCACCGAGTGCATCAACGGTGACGCCCTGACGGTGCTGCACACGGTGTTGAGTGATTGGGCCGCCTAGACGCCGGGCTGTCGCTGGCATCCATGCGGTTGCCGTATCACGGCGTTTTGATCTACTACGACGGCGCTGACGCCATAGGTTCTACGACCGCGATCGTCCTATGTGGTCTGGGCGGGTTTTGCCGTTGGGGGTTCAGGTGGGGGATCAACTTGGGGTTCCTAACGGGGTACCGATTAGAGCGCTACCCCTTGCTGGGGGCGTTGCGGCTGATCTGGTGGGGTGGAAAGGGTTCCGTGGGTATCCCAGACTCGTATGTGTTTTCAGGTAGTGAACACATCGACTGGTGTCGGGGGCGCGGGGCGGATCCGGTGGTGTGGCGTTATCAGCGGCTTGTCAGCCGAGCTGCCTGTGGATGGTGCCGGTAGGCCGATAGCCCTTGTGTGTTGGGGTATTGGTCAGCCTGGATGTCCAGAGGGGTGTTGGCCGCGGGTCAGGTCGCGGGGTGGTCGGTGGGAGGCGCTGGCCAGCGCGCTAGTCCTGGCCCGAAGTTTGCCTTCGCGTGTCTGAAAGCGGTGGTTTTTTCGGAGTTCAGAGGCGTCCAGGGTTGCCGCTGCGCGCCCGCCCGACGTCTGCCAGGAGCGCCAGCGAAATGCCCGCCGATGTCGTACCCGGTCCCACGGATCCCGCGACTTCCCGAGCGGGGCTGCACGGGTCGAATGACGGGCCTGCCGGCCGCCGAGCTGCCCCCGAGGGCGGCCCCCTCGATGCTGCTGACCATGCCTGGGTTGAGCTGACTGGCGGTGCGGCTGAGGGTGGCGCGGTCGTCATTCCGTTTAGGCAATCGTGCATTAATCTGGACGCGCAGCGCCCGGAAACAGCATTCAATCATCCCGTTTGGTGGTATCGTCAAAAGCGTCGTGGCGGGAATGTTCAGGACTGTTCCGGGCGCATCACCTATGTCGGTGGCGCCGAGGGACAACGCATTCGCGAAGACCTTACCGCGGTCATCGCTAAGCTTCTCACGTGGGCCGCAGAGCACGATTTGCCTGAAGGCAAGGACGCAGCATGAAGCCACCGGATGAATCAGCGGCCTATCCGCCTGCGCCGGGACCAGCAGATCGCGCGGTCACCGTGCCGGTCTCGGGGCCGTCGGGGTTGTCGGATTACGCGGTGTCGCCGTTGGGTGCTCCGCTGGCCTTGCTGCGTGATGAGGTCCGGGTGGCGTTTTTGGGGCGCACGTCCACCGACGACCAACAAGACCCGCGCCAGTCGATCCTGCGGCAA